>JGI24023J19991_10003159_pt1 | contig 11675 bp, 8 predicted proteins | sample Cruoilmetagenom1_FD_19991 | JGI IMG/M metagenome (IMG submission 19991)
TGAGCATATCATCCTCGCCGCCTAAAGGCGTGGGGTTTGCTGATCCNNTNTNGTGNNANNNTNAATGNCTNCAATGAGTATTGACCGGCCATTCCGAATTGCCGCTTTGAGGGTGAGTGGACTGCATGAGGATAGATGTTGAATGACAGCTCATGCAGCATGGACTAGCAAAAGCTGACATTCGTGCAAGCGTATCGAAGTACTCAGTTCGGTATTTTTTGAATCCCCGACAAGGGGCCAGTTCATTGCACTCGCCTGCGGGTCTCTGACCAGGCCCCGCTTCTTCCTGAAAAATTTAGGATACGATCACTGGTAACCAGTGTCGCAGAATAATCTTCCACCTCCAGCGATTGTGGTTTTTCACCGGCCTTGATCCGTTTGCTCTGCCATCCTCCGAAAAGCACGCCATAGGCTGCAAAACGCCGGTTGGTGATCACCACTGCGATAGCATTCGCCACCTGGTAATCAAGAATATGCTCCTCGGCATGCAACTTCAGCCGGTCGAAGCGGCCAGCTCTGGTATTGGAAGCAATCACTTCGCCACTTTCAAATACGAGGAACAGGACTTTCTCGACCTCATCCGCACAAACCTGAAAACTCTGTGCTGACAAAGTTAGGATGAGAATTCCAATAGCGGTCTTCGCTCCTTGTCTTGACAGCTTGGGGAATTTTAGAAAAAGGATGTCTCTGCGGAGCAGTGCTGCTGTAACCATTTGTCTGATAGCTGACAGCATCTTGAGGTGGTTATTCATAGATCTCCTTCGAAAATCTCTTGTGAGAATAAACCGTTGTATAATCATTGCGCGAACGCATGAAAGATCCGGGTTAAATCAGGTGCTTCGGCAAAATCATGTGGGGATCAAACTCTCCGATCTCCATGAATGCCTCCTCGTTGAGAATTGAGAGACGTTTTTTTTGACACCGGATGAGTCCCTCTCCCTCCATCTCCCTGAGTATGCAATTGACATGATCAGACGTCAGGCCGATGGCATCACCTATATCCTCCGGGGTGAGTGGGAAGACAATCGAGTTGGTTTTCCCATCGTAGCCGTTCTGTAGCTGTCTGCGCGCCCTGTGAAAGAGTTCCAGCAATAGAAAAGCAATGTGCTGCTGTGCACTGCTGCGGGCTGTATCAATCAGGTGGTTCTGACACAGGTTCATGTCATGCATTTCCATCTCTGCCAGCCTTGTTGTTAACTGCGGCTGTTTTTGCATCATTGATCGAAACCGGACGACTGGAAATGCACACAGCGTACTCTCCATCAGGGCTTGTGAGCCGTGCATGTATCCTGCTGCTGGCCCAATGCCGTCGACCTGGAATCCAAAAAAATCACCGGGGAGTAAAAAACGCAGAATTCGGCGATTGCCATTGTCGAGGGTCTTGAAAAGCATCAGCCAGCCATCAAACAGGGTGTAGAGTGTACATACGGTCTCGCCCTGCCGAAAGAGAATCTCTCCTGCAGGGAGCAGATATTGCGACTCACGAAACTCCTGCATCCAGCCAAGGTCATCTTCAGGAACGTCGCGAAACAGTGTCATGTTTCGAATCGGACACTCTTTGCACTTGGTTTGCGGGTCAGGGCATTTCAGCAGATTATTTTTTTTCTTCATCTTAGATACTGGAATCATTTGATCATAGAATGACCGAAATTAATTCCTTTCACACTGACAGAATAAAACAGACGAGGATGCAGGTCATTGAATGGAGACGAGTCAAGTCATACCAAGATTCACACCGTTGATGGCGTTCGGAGAATCCCCGTTGGACAGGCATTTCTAATATTTTACTGCGTTTGATTCTTGAGGAGCTTTTTCGCTGCATTCTCTGCATCTTGAAGCGTCAAGAAAGGGCCTTGCCTATGGTGTTGTGCATGTGCTTTGAAATACCACCCGGTTTTTGTATAAAGTGGCGTCAGATGAAAAAAACAGACCTTTTTTCTTGCTAAACGCACGGTCAACCTACTCAATCCTCATCTTCCCATATTATGGATTGATAATTATCAATACGTGTATCTAAAATAACCACTTTCCGCCGAATTTGCAATTGGCAATCTCAATTTAAGTAACCCATGATTTTCTAAATTGTCATTCACCAATATCTCCGGTTAAAGAGATATGGCTGGGAAGCGCTAATTCAGTTTCGACGCTGCCAGCCGTTCAATGGGTCTACACTTCTGTCTGCTCTGCCATCTCCAGTGCATCATCGACCTCGATTCCAAGATATCTGACTGTACTTTCCAGCTTGCTATGCCCAAGCAGCAGCTGTACAGCACGGAGATTTTTTGTCCTGCGATAAATCAGCGTTGCTTTGGTGCGCCTCAATGAATGGGTTCCATACGCAGCTGGATCGAGACCAATTATCGACACCCAGGACGCTACGATTCGTGCATATTGCCTCGTGGAGAGATGAGGCGAATTTTTAAATCGGCTTTTGAACAAATAGCCATCATGACTCAGTTTGGCATAAGATATCCAGTTTGAGATGGCATTCCTAGTTTGCTCAGTAATCTCGAATTGAACTGGCTGCTGAGTCTTTTGCTGCATGACCATTGCCCTTTTGGAAATGGCATTACCGTGGGTAACATCTCTGATCCGGAGCTTGACTAGGTCGCAACTTCGTAACTTGCTATCGATTGCCAGATTGAACAGTGCCAGATCCCGGATACGGTTGGCAATTTGTAAGCGGATTCGAATGGCCCAGATTTCCTTCAGTTTGAGCGGTGGTTTCTGCCCAACCAGTTTGCCTTTGTTCCAGGGGATGTTGTGTTTTTGAGGGGTATAGGTGAGAAGATACATAGCGATTCATCCATCAGTGGATAGGAAATCAATTATGGACGATTACTGACCCAACCCTACCATATGATGGAGGAATGAATGGCTGAAAATGGCAAGCACAGTCATTCAGACAATGAGTAAATCGGCGATTTTGAGGCATAAAGCGCATAACCGGTTCATACTCACAGGAGGGTTTTTTTACAAATCCTGGGAAAAAACTGGCCATCACAATGACCCAGGCCACATCTACATCGATCCAACTGATAACAATATGAACTGGAAAACTGATTACCGCTCCTTCTACTACGAGAGTGCCGCTGAACCATCGGATCTCTCACTACCCGCGGATGAAACTGCGCTGTTAAGTATCGATGTTCAGAACACTTACATGACACCCTCGGATAACCCAGTGGAAAGGGCGCGTTGGGCGCCTTTTCATAAGCGTATGCATGAGGTCGTCATCCCAGCGACTGCCGAACTACAGAACCGCTTTCGGCAACATGGAATGAATGTGCTGCATGCCCGCATTGCCTGTCTGTTGGAAGATGGAAAAGATCGCTCATTGAGCCAGAAAAAGCCAGGTTGGAACTACCTGCTGCTTCCAAAGGACAGGGAAGATGCCCAGATCGTTCCCGAACTTGCACCGCGAAAAGATGAGATTGTAGTTACCAAAACCACTGACAGCGCTCTCACAGGAACCAACCTGCGCCTGGTGTTGCACAACATGGGTATAAAAAATGTGGTGCTTACCGGTATATTCAGCGATCAGTGCATCTCATCGACGGTGCGCAGCTTGGCGGATGAAAGTTTCAACGTAATCCTGGTTGAGGACTGTTGTGCGGCGGGAACAGATGATCTTCATCAAAAGGAGCTTGAGATACTTAACATGATCTACTGCCATGTCATCAGTAGCGGGGAGTTGGTAAATCTCATGGGCATATAGATCGTTTGACGAATAATTCTCTGCCATCCAGTTTTTTCATTCATCACCATTCCACCGTTTTTGATCGCTCCGGCCGATCATTCCCAAGGCCAAGTAGCGGCTTTAAAGCTGCCGCGATTCACTGAATCAGCAATCAGAGCTGGTTTGCAAGGATGTTGCGAATGACCGCCGAGTACTCATTGCAGTCGGTGGAGAGTGGCCGCTTACAGGTGCGGCAGTGTACACATAACCGACATTCGAGGTATGCTGACAGGCGGCTGTATACTCATCCGGACGGTGGGGAGTCAAGCCTAAATGACAGCTGCACTCCAAAGCCGACGTTCAAAGTTTTCGAAATCCACTTATTGTGAACGGATTTGCGGAGAGTCTTTTTTTCATCATGCTCAGGAACACACAGTGCCACCCGGTTCCTGTCATTGCTTGAATGCCCCGGCACGAATGAAAAAATGTGAATGAGAATGTGAATGAGAACGCTATTTGACATTTTTTGATTGTCTGCTACTCTTTTGAGTGTCAAATGCAAATTTCCGTGAATAAAAAGAGGAAATGGCACCCTGCATCAGAGAGAGTTGTCAAAAAAGGATTTGTTGTACTGACAGGGCTGCTAGTGACGAAAGGAGCAGCATCTACTAAAAAATAATTCCAATCCCTGGCATCTCTGGCTATTCCTTATGTGCGTAGAGAACAGCCAAAAAGGGTTGTTTATTGATAGTTTCACAGATGCTAATCCCCTGATTTTTATCATGCAGTATGAGGAAATAAAATGAAAAAATTATCGATGCTTGTTCTTTTTCTCACGCTATCTGTGCCTGTAATTGGTAGCGCAGCCTCTTGTCCAACAACTAATGTTGTGACTGACGCCTCACTATTTCAGTGGACAGATCATCCTGCTGCCAATGGCGAACTAGCTTATTCCAGCGGTACATTGGTTATGGATGAAGTCACTTTAAATATAAATGGTGAAACCCTTACCACTCGTGCTTACGGCCAGGAAGGTCAGGCACTTTCCGTACCTGGTCCTACCTTAGTCATGGAGCCGGGTAGAAAATACGTACTGAGGTTCAAAAACCTGTTGCCTTATGCGCCTCTAAGTAGTGAACACAATGTGTTTAAAGACCCTAACGTGACTAATTTACATACCCATGGTTTACATATTTCCGGCGACACGCCCAGTGATGATGTGACTCGGTTCCTGGAAGGCGGTTTTGCTGGTGATTATGTTTACGATATCCCTGCTGACCATATGGGTGGCACTTTCTGGTATCACGCGCATCATCATGGTTCAACTTTTCTGCAGGTATCGAGTGGTGCTTTAGGTCTGATCATTATCGACGATAAATTTGATGGCATTCCTGCAAACGTTGCTGCGATGCAGGAAAAAGCGCTATCGATTTCGTACCTTGATACAAGTGTAGCTGGAACAGGTGGCGATACGCTAGTTTCAGGTACGTTGAGCCCCGGCTGGAACGTGAATGGTAAAGTTGATGGTAATCTTTGTCTGCCGGCGAATACCTGGCAGCACTGGCGTGTATTGATTGCAGATGCTGATGCCAAGTCCAAAACTATCTCAGTTGGTAGTCAGTGTGAAATGACATTAATGTCGCGTGATGGCGTCTGGAGAACCACGGTTCCTAAAAATTTAACCGATAATAGTTTAACGATGTCAGGGGCTTCACGTGCTGGTCTCGCAATTCGCTGTAGTAGTGACTCGACACTATCTATTGGCAATACAGTAGTTGCAAATATTTATGCCGATTCATCGCTTCCGACTGATACGGCACATCCATATGCAACAGATGGAAGTTCTCAATGGGCTTCATTTAGACCTGGTTATCTCAGAGACTTGAGAAATGAAACGCCTACTAATTTCGAAAGAGTGAGCATGGGTGCCCGATCTATCAATGGCAGCAAGTTTGATATCGATATTCCTACATTTACCACTATTGCAGATGGTGTTCAGGAATGGAACGTAAAAGGTGCGACTAACCATCCTTTCCATTTACATGTTTATCATTTCCAGGCGCAACAAAATTGTGGTGATTATGAAGCGGGTGAATATTACGATACCATGGCCAACGCTTGTAATGTCCGTTTTGATTTGAATCCTCAAACGTCGACGGTTTATGAGGGCAAGACCATCTTCCATTGCCATATTCTTGACCATGAAGACCAGGGTGCAATGGGTTGGATGGATGTTATTGGCGGTACGCTCGCGCCTACTTTCCCGTCGGGTGCAGGCTTCTCGGATAAATATGAACTTGGCGGAGGAGAACCACCAACTATACCGGCTGATCCTTCTAACCTGTCTGCAAGTACTGTTTCAAGCAGCCGGATTGACTTAAGCTGGACAGATAATGCTACTGATGAAGACACCTACCAGGTAGAACAGTCTTTAGATGGAGTCAATTTCTCGGTTATCGCAGTGCTTTCTGCAGATAGCACCAGCTACTCTGATACAGTGCTTACTGCATCGACAACTTATTTCTACCAGGTTAATGCTTCAAATGCAACCGGTGACTCAGGTTATACCAATACTGCTAGTGCAACGACCCAAGCAGGTAACGGTGGTGGAGACCCAACCAGTGTAGAAGTGGGTTCAATTGCAGTTAGTACCACAAGTGTTGGTAAAGGTAATAAGATAGGTGTTGCAGATATAGACGTTGTTGACGATTTAGGCAACCCTGTTGAAGGTGCTGTTGTCAGTGGTGAGTTCACTGGGTCGATTACTGAAACCATTTCAGCAAGCCCAGCGACAGATGCTAATGGTCAGACATCTGTCACTACTACCCTGTCTGGTAAGATCAGAAACCTTACCTTCTGTGTTACAGGTATTATAGACACAAACGGAGTCCTTGATTCTTTCTCAGGCTCTGTCTGTGGCAGCTTATAGTTTTTAGTCACAGCTGAAAATAAAAAAGCCGGCATTTTTTGCCGGCTTTTTTATTGTTTAGTGACATATTATCTAGTGTTAAATATTTATTTAATTTATAGTCATCCCTATGAATCAGTCTCTTATATTTGTTTTAGTTACAGCAATAGTTGCATTTTTTTTCGGTATAGTTGCTGGTCCATTATTGTTGCCGAACGAAACAAACGACAGTATCGAGACTGAGACTTTAGCTGAAGCCAGATCAGAATATTATACCTGCCCCATGCACCCGCATATTCATCAGGAGCATGAAGGTGATTGTCCAATATGCGGCATGTCTTTAGTTAACAAACAGGTAGACGACTTGTCGACTTTAAATGATGGCAGAAAATCACGCCCGGAAATACGCATTGATCCATCGGTTGTAAATAACTTCGGAATCAAAACAACAACCGTTGTGAGAGACAACATCTATAGAAATATAAAACTTTATGGTTATGTCAACAAAGTTAAAAAACCTGACGATGTTCATTTAAAATCACCTGTGTCTGGCATTGTCAGGTTTATTAATCATTCAGAGGAAGGAAATAAATTCTATAAAGGTGAAGTGATTGTTTCCCTGGAGTCGGATGAAATATTACAACTTCAGGAACAGTATATAAAAGTGGCAGATGAAAACGACGTAGGGGATATGCGAGTTTTAAAGCAGAAACTAAGCTCATATGGGTATACGTTTGATGAACTAAATTCTTTAATTAAGACTAGCAAACCATCGAACATATATCAATTGCGTTATCCTGGTACAGGATTATTGTCAAAGCTAAATATTAAGCTCAATCAAAGAATAAAATCAGGTGAAATAATTGGCACGCTAAAACCATTGTATTCTATATCAGCAGTTGCCGATGTTTTCGAGACGCAATGGATATGGCTTAAAGTCGGCCAGAAAATCTCTATGTCTATACGCCGGTTTCCCGGTTTAACCTGGGAAGGTGAAGTAAGAAAAGTAAACGATTTAGGGCAAAGTAGTACCACAGCGGTTAAATTAATCGCGGATTTCAAAGCAAATGACAAGCTTGATTTAAGGCTGGGTATGCAGACGGAAATGATTGTTTATACGGCGTCAAAAAATAATGTTTTACTGGTGCCGTCTTCAGCTGTCATTCGAACAGGTTTTAAAAGCGTGGTGATGGTGGCAAAAAGTGGTGGCCGCTTCCAGTCAGTAGGTGTTGCAACAGGGCTGGATAATGATGAATATGTGGAAATTGTCTCAGGCTTAAAAGAGGGTATGAATGTGGTTGTTTCAGGCCAGTTTCTACTGGACTCTGAAAGCGAGTTAAGAGCTGAAATATCACGACTCAGTGCGCCTGCAGAAGGGCTTGAACATTGATCAAAACCATCATTCGTTGGTCTATAGAAAACAGACCGATGATTTTATTAATCAGCCTGATTCTGGCTGTCTGGGGCGTTCGATCAATTAGCAGCATCCCTCTCGATGCCATACCCGACCTGTCTGATACCCAAGTCATCATCAAAACCAGTTATCCCGGCCAGTCACCACAAATAATCGAAGACCAGATAACTTACCCGGTAACCACAGCCATGTTGGGTGTGCCAGGAGCGACTACCGTTCGAGGGTATTCGTTTTTTGGGGATTCCTATGTGTATGTTTTATTTGATGAAGATGTTGATCCCTATTGGGCAAGATCTCGTGTTTCAGAATATCTTAATGAAATAGAAAAAACTTTACCCGAAAGAGCTAAGGTGTCACTCGGTCCTGATGCAAGTGGTGTCGGGTGGGTCTATGAATATGCGTTAATTGATAAGACCGGAAAACATGATTTGAGCGAACTTCGTTCTATTCAGGACTGGTTTCTTAAATATGAACTGGAACCATTGCCTGGTGTTGCAGAAATTGCGTCACTGGGTGGCATGGTTAAACAATACCAGATCATACTGGACCCCAATGTACTTCATAATGAACTGGTTACCCTCTCTTCGGTGGTAAACGCACTTCACAACGGAAACCAAGAGGCAGGTGCTTCGGTCATTGAAATGTCAGAAGCGGAATATATGATCCGTGTACACGGTTATTTATCTGGCAAAGAAGAACTGGCAAGGCTTGGTCCTCTCGGTGTGAACTCTGTTGGTGATGCGGTTTTCCTGGGTAATGTTGCCGAAATCAGAGAAGGCCCGGCACCAAGAAGAGGCGTTGCGGAACTGGACGGAAAAGGCGAGGTTGTGGGTGGTATTGTCATTATGCGCTGGAAGGAAAATGCGCTGGATACCATCAGGCTGGTGCAGGATCGGATTGAACAATTAAGGTCAGCCTTACCCGAAGGCGTCGAACTCATTGAAACCTATAACCGGGCTGATTTAATTCATCAATCTATTAAATCTTTAAGCAAAAGATTAATAGAAGAAATCATTATTGTTATTCTTGTTTGCGCTTTATTTTTACTGCACATCCGATCTTCACTGGTTGTTGCCATTAGTTTACCCATAGGGATACTGACGGCATTTATCGTAATAAAACACCAGGGCATTAATGCCAACATTATGTCACTTGGTGGCATCGCTATTGCAATAGGTGCGATGCTTGATGCGTCTATTGTAATGATCGAAAACATACATAAGCAACTGGAATTAAATCACGGCAAAGAAGTAAATAGAATACAGATTATTACTGATGCATGTATCGAAGTGGGACCGCCATTATTTTATTCTCTTATTATTATTGCGCTAAGTTTTTTGCCCGTATTCGCATTAGAAGCCCAGGAAGGACGATTGTTTATTCCACTGGCTTATACCAAAACGTATGCCATGGCAGCTGCGGCCGGACTGTCAATTACCCTGGTGCCGGTTCTGGCAGTTTATTTTATTCGCGGTAACATAAAAAATGAGGATGCCAACCCGATCAACCGGTGGCTTGCTCGAGTGTATGAGCCATATATTACCTTCGCTTTGCATTCACCGCTTAAAACACTGGTTATTGCTTCTGTTTTACTTCTGAGCACTGCATGGCCATGGTCCGAGACGGGTTCAGAGTTCATGCCTGAATTAAACGAGGGTGATTTACTCTATATGCCGACAACATTACCAAGCATTTCAATTGGTAAAGGCAGGGAGTTATTGCAGCAAACGGACCGTTTGATTTTAACCGTACCAGAAGTGAAACAGGTTTTTGGCAAGATAGGCCGTGCTGAAACAGCAACAGACCCTGCACCCTTGAATATGCTTGAGACCACTATCCGACTAAAGCCAAAAAATGAGTGGCGAGAAGGCATGAACATCGAAAAAATCAAGGCCGAACTGGATGAAAAAGTTAAAGTACCGGGCCTGGTCAATGCCTGGTTAATGCCCATAGGGGCAAGAATTGACATGCTGGCAACCGGAGTTAAAACACCCGTTGGAATTAAAGTATCCGGGAAAACGATCGAAGGCATTGAAAACATAAGTCTACAAATAGAAAAACTTGCAAAAACAATCGATGGCACTGCATCTGTTATTGCCGAGCGAACATCCAATGGGCGATATATTGATATCACTATTGACCGTTATAACGCGGGACAGCAATTATTTAATATTGCTGATTTACAACAAATCATTTCAACAGCGGTAGGTGGTATTAACATTACTGAAACTGTCGAAGGCCGCGAGCGTTATCCGGTTAATGTTCGCTATCCGCATGATATGCGCAACTCGGTATCAAAATTACGTGATCTGCCTATTGTCACCAAACACGGTGATTTATTGCCTTTAAGTGAACTCGCTGATATTAAAATTGTCGATGGCCCGGCCATGATTAAAAGTGAAAATGGCCGCCTCAGCAGTTACGTCTACATCGATATCCGGGATCGTGACATGGGCACTTACGTTGAAGAATTAAAATCGCTCCTAGATCATGCTATAAAATTACCGGCTGGATATAGCCTGACTTGGGCAGGAAAACTTCAATACTACGAACGCGCAAAAGAAAAGTTATTTTATATAATCCCCCTGGTGCTTGTTATTATCTTTATTCTTTTGTTTTTAAGTTTTAAAAATATTATTGAGCCGTTATTAGTCATGATGTCAGTACCATTTGCTTTGCTGGGTGGAGTCTGGTTGCTTTATTTTTACGGTATAAATCTATCGGTAGCCGTGGCCATAGGTTTTATTGCACTAGCCGGAGTTGCCACTGAATTTGGCATTGTAATGTTGATATATTTAAATGAGGCTATTAAAAGAAACAAACCGCAAACCAGAGAAACACTCAGGCAGGCTGTTCTGGAAGGCGCATTAAAAAGGGTTCGTCCTAAAACAATGACCGTTGCAGTAATTATCGGTGGTTTACTGCCAATACTCTTAAGTGATGGAATTGGCCTTGAAGTTATGCGGCCAATTGCTGTTCCAATGGTAGGCGGAATGGTGACAGCACCCCTGGTCTCGATGTTTTTGTTGCCTGTTCTTTTTTATATTTATAAAAAGAAGGCGATGGGCTTCAATGCTGACCTCTGAAATATTGCATTACAAATCCAAGCATAAGAGAGTACGTTGTAGAACAAATGAGGCTGGGATTATGATCATGTGTAACAAGCAATCCTTCAATCCGCTGTTGCTTAAATGTTTTTTCCACGAAGTGATGTTTCTGAATAACTGCGATGGGCCGATGCGATGTGAATGATTTAATGAGCGACCTATTCTTCTTCATTCGCCTACGAATATTCATCGACGCCGGGCGCATTGAAGCCGATGGGCTGCAGAGCAGGCTGCGAAATTGCGCAGTACGATTGGCGGAAGGCTAACCGGATCGATTCAGCATTCTCTTGATCCTAGAATCTCAATGAGCTGACCAACCGTCACTGACTAGTTTACTAGCCTCGATAAGTAAAGAAAAAATGGACAGCGAATCTCCGCTTTGGGTTGCGGATTCAACCGGTCGGAAGCAGAGAAAGCTGGATTCGATGATGAGTCGATGCGACTGGCGGCTTCGGAGCATGAAGAGCCAGTCGACCTATGCGAAGAATTGCTGAATAAGGGACTGCCGCGACAGGCAGCAGTATACTCATTCCAGTCGTTCAAGGTTTTCTCTGAAATGTGCTGACA
>JGI24023J19991_10003160_pt1 | contig 11672 bp, 12 predicted proteins | sample Cruoilmetagenom1_FD_19991 | JGI IMG/M metagenome (IMG submission 19991)
CAAATACAGTATTTTTTATACCACCGACAAATTCTATATCATATTTTATTGTTTGGCTAAAACCAACAATACAGCCTGTATCTACTTTCAGTATTTCACCAGCTTGCAATTCTTTTTTTGCAACTGTACCCCCAGCATGCATGAAAGCCAACCCGTCACCTTCTAATTTTTGCATGATAAAACCTTCACCACCAAACAAACCCCTTCCTAATTTTTTAGAGAACTCGATACCTATAGCTACACCTTTGGCCGCACATAAAAAAGCATCTTTTTGACAGACAAATTTTCCTTTGAAGTCAGTTAGATCAATTGGTATTATTTTTCCTGGATATGGTGATGCAAAAGACACTTTCTTTTTACCTTGGCCAATATTTAAAAAAGCAGTCATAAATAAGCTTTCGCCAGTGAGTAGTCTCTTGCCTGCAGAAAATAATTTACCTAAAACACCTTCGGTTTGCCCGGAGCCATCGCCAAAAATGGTATCCATTTTAATATCATTATCCATCATCATAAAGCTGCCTGCTTCTGCTACTACACTTTCTTGAGGGTCCAATTCAATTTCAACAAATTGCATTTCCTCTCCATATATGTTATAATCTATTTCGTGTGCTGTCATGTTTTTGTAATTTAGAATTCGATAATTAGTTTATAAAGCATTATTGTAAAGTATTCAATATCATATGTTGAAATTTTTCTTTTTCATCAACATAGATGGCTATTGATTTATAGGTCTTTTTTATTCCATAGAACCCATTGAGAGTATTTTGGGATTTTAAATGAATAATAATATTATGGCCATTTAAATTACCCAAAGGAGAAAATTGAACAATACTTTTATCATCAGCTAATGATGTTGAAGAAATTTCAACATGCTCAATAGTATCTAATAGAACTGTAGATTCACCAAAGAACCCATATCTGAGTGCTATTTTTCCCTCTTTAAGGTCAATAATTATTGGTCTTTTGTTCATTGATCGGATGAGTGCAAAAATTTGCAGGCACGTATAAATGCTTAAAAAAGACACAACCCAGGCAACCGTAATACTCCACTTTTGCAGTAAAATGTGTAACACAAATGTTTCAATTATTATTATGAAAATAACAGCAAATAGAATAGCAATTATTCCATTCTCTTTATAATAAGAAAATTCATTTTCTGCTAATTTTCTTTTTTTCCAATTAATAAAACAATAATAAATGACAGCTATTTCGGTAGCTAATAATACACTTATTCCTTTTGGTAAAATTTCTTTGCAAGCCTTATTTAAGGCAGTAAAAAAATCTGAAGAACTATTTTTTTGAGTCTTATACAGTCTTACTATTTTCCGTACATTGATAAAAATAAATGACAATACAATAATTTCCATAATAGGAATAAAGAATAGTTTAATATTCTTTAATAAGAATTGATGACTTGTTGGAATGATATAACTGGCAATGACCATACCGACAATAACAGTTGATACAATTGTTATGTTTGGAATTTCTTTTTTTCGTATCAATAGAAAATAGATAAACGGAATAGTCAAAATTAAGTCCAATGTAATTCCTATTGAAAGTTCTAGTGGATAGGATTTGAATAATGAAGATTTGGCTATTAAAACCATAGACAGCATCATCATTATCGGAATTATGAAAGTTATATAGTTATTATTCCGGTAAACTGTATTTTTCATATTTTTTTTACTAGTATATCTCTACTCTATTTGTACGGTAGAATTACTTTTTGTTACAGTATTAAATTCAAAAATTGAAACTAATTTTTAGCTTTCAAACCCCAGATATATTCGAATTTAGAAACAGAATCACCCTGCTCATCAAAACCTTCCGCAGTCATGGTAAGAGTCTCTCCTTCGCCGGAGGCAATCGTTCTATCTATTGCAGCTTTTACAGCAGCGCCATCTTTACAAATAAAATTGATTCTCCCTGTAGCTTTTTTCGTAAACGCACCTTGTTGATGGGTAACCAACATTGAAATTTTTGTATCACTTTCGGCTATTTGCTTCATAACTAAAATACCTGTTGCCAATTCTGATGCCATACCTTGTGTTGCCCAATACAGTGATTTAAACGGATTTTGGTTGATCCATTTATGCTTAACAGTTGCAATGGCTTCAACATCATTAATGGATTTAACCCTGACCCCTGAAAAATAGGCGGAAGGCAGTTTAAACATGAGAAACTTATTTAAATTCTTAACAGAATATTTTGACATATAGCTATTTATTTTTTTGACAAGTTAATCAAAAAATATCAAATATTTGTGCTTGTTTTGAGCATTTCGACTTCCCTCAATACAAATGTTCAAAGTGTTAAATAAATGTTAAATTTAGTACTTGGTATTGCATAGTAATATCTTTTGTCTATATATTTGCATTGTTAAGTACTATAAAAATAAACGCCATGTTAACTCAAAACGAAAAAAATACTTCTTTTTTAATTCATTTATCAGCTTTTTTAAGCTTTGTTTTTCCTTTTGGTAGCATAATTGGCCCACTGATTATGTGGTCAGTTAATAAAGATAAGAGTGCTTATTTAGACGATAATGGAAAAGAAGCGGTAAATTTTAACCTGAGTTATACCCTATATCTTTTTATATTAGGCATGGTTGCTTTTCCATTCGCCTTTGGTTCATTTTTTAATCACGTGAGGCATATAGATGATTTTGATAACTTTAATTTTCACTTTGATTTTGACCACCTATTCGGATTTTTGAGTATAGCTTCTATAATTTCTGTACTTGCCATTATAAAGTTTGCACTTGTAATTATAGCGGCAATAAAAGCAAGTAGAGGTGAAGTGTATAAGTATCCGTTAACTATAAAATTTGTAAAATAAATAATTAACTCCCGGTCGCGGCCGGGTCAAACTAACTATTATGATAGCAATACTAACTACAATACTAATTTATATCGTAAATATAATTGTTGCAATAATTAGTAATTAAAAACATAAAAGCAAACACATGAAAATAGAAAACACAAAAGCGCAAATGCGAAAAGGAGTCTTAGAGTTTTGCATTCTCTCTATATTACAACATGGGGATGCATATACAAATGAGATTCTTTCAAATCTTAAAGACGCAAAACTGCTGGTGGTTGAGGGTACTATTTATCCTTTATTGACACGCTTAAAAAATGCAGGTTTACTCAGCTATCGTTGGGAAGAATCTACCTCAGGGCCACCGAGGAAATATTATGAATTGACCGAAACGGGAAAATTATTTTTAAAAGAATTAAATACAACTTGGACAGACCTTGTAAAAGCTGTCAATACCGTAACCAGCAAAAAACCAACAAAAAAATGAATAAGACAATAAACATAAATTTAGGAGGAATCTTTTTTCATATTGATGAAACTGCTTTTCAAAAAATGAAAAGATATTTAGACGCTATCCGCCGCTCTTTAAGCGACGATCCTCAAGGTAGGGATGAAATAATTGCAGATATAGAATCGCGTATAAGTGAGCTATTATCTGAAAGGATTAAAGATGCACGTCAGGTGATAAGCGAATCTGATATTGACGAGGTGATTGCTGTAATGGGGCAACCGGAAGATTATATGGTTGATGAAGAGTTATTTACTGATGATTCAGGTAAAAACTATAGCAGAAAATCTACCCAAAAGAAGTTATATAGAGACGGTGACGATAAATTTTTAGGAGGTGTATCATCAGGTATTGCACATTATTTTGACGTAGATGTGATTTGGATCAGATTGGCCTGGCTAATTGCAGCTTTCGGATTCGGATTCGGATTTATTGTATATCCTATTTTATGGATCCTATTACCTGAAGCAAACACTACTGCTGAAAAATTGCAGATGGAAGGTGAGCCGGTAAATATTACCAATATCGAAAAGAAAATAAGAGCGGAATTCGAAGATGTATCAGAACGGGTTAAAGGAGCTGCCAGTGATGTTACTGACGCTGTAAAAGAAGGATATGATAACGTTTCTGATTCCTTAAAAAAAAAGAGGAGTAATAGAGTAAAATCCGGCACACAAGACTTTATTGATACATTGGGTAAAATAATTGTAACCTTTTTTATGGTTATTGGTAAGTTCATTGGTGTACTGTTAATTATTGTATCTGTAGCTGTTCTCATTGGACTGATTATTAGTCTATTTACTGCCGGCACGGTTGATTTTATGGGAGCTGATTATTTGTTCGATGGAGACTTTCAAGTTATCAATCCAACTGGTATCCCTATTTGGATCATCTCATTACTCGTACTAATTTTGGTTGGGATTCCTTTTTTGATGTTATTCTTTTTAGGCTTATTTATCCTGTCGAGTAAATCAAAAATATTAAGTAGAACAGCAAAATTTGTACTCTTAGGAATTTGGATCATTGCCTTATTGGCAGCTATCTATATTGGTGTCAGACAAGGTGCTGAATTTGCCCGGGAAGGATCATCTATTGAAAGAAAGGAGCTTGTTATGATGCCTATGGATACGTTGACCGTTAAAATGGTTGATGATGAAGCACTATCTAACTATAATAATTTTAGACATCATTCAAGTTTTAGAAAAGTATTAGATGCAAATGATATATCCAAGTTTTATTCTAATGACTTACGGGTAAATATTCAAATGTCTGACAGTTCAGAGGCTTATGTAAAGGTAAGAAAAGAGGCAAATGGAAGAACGAGATTGGTTGCCAGGGAAAATGCCGGGAAAATTGAATATGATTTTGAGAAGTCAGGTAATACGATAGCTTTTAATGGTTATTTTTTAATTGACAGTAAAACGGCATTTAAAAATCAGGAATTAAAATTAACCTTATATATTCCTGAAAATCAAATACTATATCTGGACGAATCTACTAGGTCATTTTTAGATTATAGAGTCAAAACCACTCGCGATATTTATAGAAACGATATGGGAGAACATTATTTTAAAATGACAGATGAAGGATTGGAATGTTTAGATTGTGATGAATCTGATTTTTGGGATACGGATGATGAAGAGGAGGGCGTTCATATGAATATTGATGAAGGCAGATTAGAAATAAAAGTAAATGATGATGATGAAAAGTTTGACCTGAATATTGATAAAGACGGACTCCAAATGAAGATCAATGACAAGGACAAAGCTGCAGAAGTTAAAATTGATTCAAGTGGTTTGGAAATTAAATAATTGATAATGAAACCACATTAGTCTACAATTCGTCATACATCTATGACAGTTCGGTAACTAAAATTACAAAATAAGTCCATTTTTAATCAAATTTGAATGATAATTTAAACCAATAAAAATGAAAAATATAGCTAAACTTTCAGCAATAGTACTCCTTTTAGCAATGACAACTTCTTGTTTTTTTGATGGAGTTAAAGGAAACCGTAATGTCATAACAGAACATCGGAAAATCTCTTCAGATTTTGATGCTATCGATGTGAGCCAAGGTATAGATGTCTATTTAACTATTGGAGATAAGGTGTCCTTATCGTTGGAAGCTGATGAAAACTTACACGATATCATATTAACTGAAGTTGAAGATGGAACATTGCATATCTATACAGATAAAAACATTTGGAGTGCAAAAGCAAGAAAGGTGTATCTAACAGCAAGGTCAATTACTGAAATATCTGCTACGAGTGGTGCAGACGTCAGGTCAGAAAATACTATAATAGCCGAAGATTTTAAAATAAGAGCTACCAGTGGCAGTGATGTCAGACTTCAATTAAAAGTTGATAACCTGACGTGTAATACAACTAGTGGTGCAGATGCAAGATTGAAAGGTAAAGCAACTAGCTTTAATGCAAAATCAACTAGCGGAAGTGAAATAAAGGCACAGGATTTAGAAACAGAAACGTGCAGTGCTAAAGTAACAAGTGGAGCAAATATATCTTTGAATGTTACAGGCAGTTTAAATGCCAATGCTAGCAGCGGTGGCGATATTAGATATGTTGGGAATCCTACAAAGGTACAAGAGAACAGTTCTTCTTCAGGAAGTATTCGCAATAATCGGAATAGTTAAAACGAATTTGCTTTTTCCATTTTTTGTTGAAAGAGGCTGTCTATCAATCAAAGGCAGCCTCTTTTATTTACCGGTGTTACGTTAACTTTCTAATCCAGCTAAATAACGTTCGGCATCGAGTGCAGCCATACAGCCCGTTCCGGCTGCGGTAACGGCTTGACGATATTCTTTATCTTGAACATCACCTGCAGCAAAAACACCCGGTTTAGCCGTTTTGGTAGATTTTCCTTCAGTAATTAAATATCCTGTTTCGTCCATCTTTAAAATCCCTTTAAAGAGTTCGGTATTCGGTCTATGCCCGATAGCGATAAATACACCGGTAACAGGTATTTCCTGTTTTTTACCGGTTTGGTTATTTACCACACGAACTCCTTCAACTACTGTATCACCTAATACTTCATCTAGTTCGGTATGGTATAATACTTCTAAATTTTTTGTATTATTTACTCTGTGTTGCATGGCTTTCGAAGCACGCATTACATCACGGCGCACCAACAAAGTCACTTTTTTACAAAGTTTAGCCAAAAATGTTGCTTCCTCAGCCGCTGTGTCACCACCACCAACAACTATTACATCCTGGCCTCTATAAAAGAATCCATCACAAGTTGCACAAGCAGATACACCACCACCTTTTAAGCGTTCTTCACTTTCCAAACCTAAATATTTAGCGGTAGCTCCAGTAGAAATAATCACAGTCTCGGCTTCAATTTCTTTCGTTCCGTCAATAGTTACGCTATGCAGACCTCCAATGGTGTCATTAAATGCTACTTTGGTTGCCAAACCGAAACGTACTTCAGTATCAAAACGCTCGGCTTGTTTTTTAAAATCTTCCATCATAGCAGTTCCATCAACACCATCAGGATAACCAGGGTAGTTATCAACTTCCGTTGTAGTTGTTAATTGCCCACCAGGTTCCATACCCGTATATATAACAGGTTTTAAATCAGCCCTCGCGGCATAAATAGCGGCTGCATATCCGGCAGGCCCCGAACCAATTATTAAACATTTTATTTTTTCTATAGTATCTGACATATTTTTATCTTTTTTTAACTACACAAATTTATAGTATTTTATATTTTTATAGAGTAGTTGTGTATAATTTTTTACAATAACCATATAATAAAGTTTTATGATTATTTTACAATGATTTTTTTAGTCGAAAAAAATAAAATTGTTTACAACTTTTACAGAAAGGCATAATAATTGAAGTTACTAATTAGTTAAAAATTTATGTAACAATTAAAATCTTTCATTCATGAAAAAAGTATTTTTTACAATCGTTTTATTAATAGGATTCGTTTTAACTATTTCGGCCCAGGAAGTGTCACCTCACGCCATTGGTATCAGAACCGGTGACAATGACGGGTTTAGTACTGAAATTTCTTATCAACGTAAAATTAAAGACAGCAACAGGCTTGAATTTGATTTAGGGTATAGGGATAATAAAAATTTTGATGCATGGAAATTATCTGGAATTTATCAATGGGTTATGAATATTGATGGTGGATTCAATTGGTATGCAGGTTTTGGAGCGGGTGTTGGTAATTGGGATAATAAATCCAGATTAGATAGAGATGATGGTTTTTTTCTAAATGCTGCCGGAAATATTGGTATTGAATACAATTTCGATATACCGCTCTTGATATCCATAGATTTTAGACCTGAAATAGGCCTTATTAATGATATTAGTGATAATGATTTAGATTTTGATATTGCCCTGGGAGTACGATATCAGTTTTAGTAAATACACCACTATATAGAAAAGCCTATTAACCCCAAATTGCAGGATTAATAGGCTTTTAATCTTGACCCAAAATACCCAGGTTATTTCGTAACGAAATTTATTTGAACGCTCTTATTCAAATTTGTGAATCGATAAAACAAGGCTGGGAGAATGTGAGTAGGGAATAATAGTAATAATTCTATTATAAAATTGACCTCTGTTTTATACTATGATTTGGCAATAAAATATTTTGATTATTTTAATTAAATTTTATATATTTACGTATTATCCAAACCACCCTTTTGTAATTTAAAGAAACCAACCTGGTTATTTGATGCTTAATAAACTTAATCATTAAAATCTTTTTATTATGAAAACAATTATTACTTTCATTTTTTCAAAGCCTCTTGTTCTTTTTAATTTTAAAGGAACTTCACAGACTATTTGGACGGGATCAATCATAACCTTCACGAAAGCTAATAACACCGTTTGGATCTTGGAAGCAAATCAGTATCGAATCACTTCAAATGTTTGGGTCACTAGGCAAGATAATGAGTGTCTTTTTAACATTGTTACCGAATCTTCTCGTAGTAAACCTGTAAGTCTGGCCGTTATCGAATAGGCTTTAGGGTACGATGAATTGTTGTGAAAAATTAAACTTGGTTAATTACAAATAATTAAATAATAATAACTCTTCTAAAATATAAACGTCATGAAAAAATTAATACTTAGTATATGTTTGGTAATAGTTGTAGTATGCTCTTTTGTTTTAATGAGCAATATCAGTATTGATAAAAATAGTTATATGCCAATTACACAAGATAGTAATTCTAATTTATTGTTTTCTAGTGGCTCACCGGGTGACGTAACGGGCTCACCTGGAGATGGAGGAGATACCTGTACTCAATGTCATAGTTCGGCCAATTTGAATTTGGTCCCTACCTTGACTACGACCATACCAACAACAGGATATGTTTTTGGGGAAACTTATACGTTTACTTTATCAACAACTTCTTCAGCTGCCGCAAATTCTTGGGGCTTCGAATTGACGGCTGAAAAAAACTCTAACAATGTAAATGTAGGTGTATTTGACCTAGCTGGAGCAACAGGCTCCCCTAAGTTAATACAATCTGGCACTTCTGTTACACAAAGTAATGATAACTCAAGTTCATGGAGTTTTAATTGGACGGCTCCATCGACAGATGAAGGTGATATTACTTTTTATGCAGCTGTTCTTGCAGGAAGTGGCTCAGGTGACAATAACGATGATACAAAGCTTATCTCTGAATCTGTATCTATAAGTACTTTGGGTGTTGGAGAAGAAAATGTTTTGGGGTTTGATATATATCCTAACCCGGCGCAAGACTTTTTGACAATTCAATTGCCTGATGAAACATTGAATGGTTCATTAGAAGTATTTGATTATTTAGGAAGAACTGTCAAATCAAAAAAAATTAATAAAGATGATAATAGAATGAATTTAAGTAATCTAAACCAAGGGGTATATATTATGAAGTTGAGTTCTGAAGGGAAAATGGGTGTACGAAAATTCATAAAAATTTAATGATAAAAAATCAAGGTATTGAAGACAGGTTTGTTCAAAATTAAACTTTACTGCTTTTAAAAATATATTTTGAATCTCGGTAATGTTCGGTGATCCTCCATTGGGTATGTTGCTCATCCAAAGCTTGAACGTTAACGGCTATCATCTTGCACTAGATGTGGGATCAAAAATAAGTCATTTCTAATTCCTTAAATCGTGCATAACCAAGGTAGGAATTTTTGAGTCGCGACCCATGTATTTTACTAGAGGTTCTGTGAGGATGCTATCAAAGAATAAATGTTTTCTGTTTATAAATGCAATCATATCACTTTTTCTACTTTCAGCGAAAATAGAAATAGCCGATCCTATATGACCCTTATGTAAAAAATGAAATGAATAATTTATATCTTGGAAATATTCTTCCAATGAGTTCTTGTTGTTAATTTGAGTGTTATCTAATTCATTTTTTGGTGAAACATGCAAAACTATTACAGTGGAATTACTTTTCTTTGCTAAATCAACCAAATAACTCAGCTCACGTCTTTTAAAATTTGTTTTGTAATTAGTTGGAAAAACAATTTCTTTTGGAGCTATATTTTTGGTATTTTCCGGAATAACCATAACAGGGCAATTTCTTGCCTTTTCCATAACATTTATGGCATTTGTTCCAAAAGCTACAGACGCAGCATTAGTTTCTCCTTTTGTTCCCATAACTACAATTTCAATATCCTTTTCTGCAACTATATTTTTTACTGCTTTCAAAACGGTATTAAAAGCTGAAATTGTGATAAAGCTGTGTTTTGGATAATCTTGATCTTTAAAAGATATCATTTCTAATACTTTAGACAATCCCTTTTCAGATTTTGATTTGGCATTTTCATAATCTTTTTCACCGGGTTTAGCCGTTCTGAATGCCTCAACAAGATGATAATTAACCGTAGAAAAGGCATTTAAGATATAAAACACACAGGTTTCATTTTTATATAGCTCTATTGCATAACAGATAGCATTCCAAGCATTGTTAGAAAAATCAGTCGGAAGCAACACTTTTCTTTTCATATTTCTTATTTAATCATTTAAAAATAATAAGGTTAATCCAAAGATAATATGACAATTGTCAGCTTCGTTGTTTAGGTTCACAAAGCAGATTATTCTTCTAACTTCTGTTTTACTAATATTTATTAAACGCAATTTCTAAATTAATACTTCTTTAATTTACATAAATTAGAACTAGTAGTTTAACTTATTACAAAATAACCTTATTACATCAAGCTATGTCCTTATTAACAGCATCAATACAAAGTTTTAAGTGAAAATTCTGTAATTAGAGAACTTATAAAAAACTAAGAGTGGTTGACGAGACTTGATGAGATAGGTCCAACAATAGTTAAGACCTATCTGTTATAATAAGAAATCATGGTATTGTTGAATAATTTTTAGCACTCCCTCTTATTTTTAAATAATATGCCAAAATCATCTAANGCGGTAAATAATTAGGTAACCTTTTCTGTTTTATAATATGTAGCCGAATTTAGCGGATAAAAGAAGATAATNCTAAAATGCAAAGCAATTATTCTGAAATCTGAGAGTTGAATTTTTTAAATAGTTTCGAAATANTCTTTTGAATTTCGGTTTCCGCCTCTTCTAATTTACTAACATCCAATACCCTTGATAAAACCCCTTGCCATACCAATTGCTTTTGTTTTAAATCAATTAAATGAATTATCAATATACCCTCTTCATATTGGTATATCTCATTAGTTTGAATTCCATTGTAGAAATCACCCTCATAATAATCTAAACTGTGATAAGGAACCTTAATTTGTTTAAACTGTATGTGAAAATCTACCTCAAGATCAACAGTGTCGCCGTTAGCTAAAGTATATTCTTGATTTTCCATGGAAATGTCAATAGCACGCCTTATTCGTTGTCTATTAAGAGTATTATCGAATTGAGGATAATTTTTATCTAAAGGTTGTTCTGTGGTAGCCCATCTATATGTTTTGTATTGTTTGAAATTAGTACTCTTATTGACATCACTTGTTACCTTAAGTGACGAACAAGAGTAAAAATTAAAAAAAGTTAAAGAAAGAGATAATAAAAATATAGTTTTTAAAATAGTTTTCATGAGAATAATGTTAAATTATAAGTAAAAATATTCCTTTATATTCTAATATCTGTAACCATTGTTGCGGTAACTACGCAATATCCAGTATAAATTAGCCATAAAATTATAGATATTATAGTAAAAGGAATAAAAATGTTCATCGAATTAAGAAGGAAATGCCCAAATTATCATGAAGGAGATTTTTTTGAGAGACATCCATATAAATATTCAACTATGGGTAAGGTAAAAGAACATTGCCCTAAATGCAATATTAAATATTCTAAAGAGCGTGGTTTTTATCAAGGCTCATATTATGTTA
>JGI24023J19991_10003161_pt1 | contig 11671 bp, 12 predicted proteins | sample Cruoilmetagenom1_FD_19991 | JGI IMG/M metagenome (IMG submission 19991)
GATGTGAATAAAGGTGTTATGCATGCAAATAAAGCTAAATGGATAGTCACTTGGCAAGAAGATCCTCAAGGACTACAAATTGGTGGGGGAGATGGGCCTGGTGATGGTGCATCTGGTGCAAGTGTGGCTCACGGTACAGATATTTGGCTTACTACTACAAATGATATTCATACTGAAAATTTTGCTGAACCTGCGAGATTGACAAATAATATGACTCTAACGAAAGATGCAACACATGGAGATGCAAATCCTGTTTATGAGAACAATGGTACAGCAGCGGCAGAGTTAGAATCAGGAGTAGCTGGTGCATCACGTGCAAATACTGCATTGGTTAATGTTACAGGTGAAGAAGCAGTTCCAACTGCCCTCGTTACTTATGAAGAGACCAAAGGAACAGGTGGACTTGATGATGGTAAATATGTTATCTACCATAATTTTCCATTTGATACACCAGATATAAATGCAACGGGTGACATCATCAGTAAAGAAGATGAAAATAGCCGTCGTGTACGTTTTGTAACGCAAGTGAATCCATCACCAACCGCAAAAATGAGAATGGGTGTCTTTTGGAGACAAGGTAATCCAACAGCAGGAGGACCTGGAGATATCATGGTACGTTTAGGTATTGCTAGTGCAACATCAAGCGGATTAAGCCCGTCAGATATGACCCCTGCGGTAAATGTCAGTAGTAATACTGTTCCATGGTCTCCAATAGGTGGAGCTATAGAAGCATCGACAAATAATTTAAATGATCCGACAGACATAAATCCTTATGAAGATGCAAGAGCACACAGAGCAGCTATTCGTGGTGATGATTTTTATATCGGTTATTCCTATACAAAAGATTGGGCTATTGCAACCTATACAGATCTTGATCACTACAACTTTTGGATGAGACGCTATGATGCAACTACATCAACGTGGATCGATGCAAAAAACTTATCCAATATTACAGATACAACTTTGGATGTGAAAGAACCACGTTTAGTAGGTATGCCGGGTAATGGTCCAGGATGTACGGATCCAGCTAATGTTACAAATACTGAAAACTGTCAGGACAAGTCAAAACTGCTTATAGCATGGGGGATGGTAAGTAATGGTTACGAACATATAGGTGCTGGTGAAGAATTTGATATTCGTTATACACGTACCAAAGATAAAGGCGAAACATATGAAGATATCACTATTGTTGAGGGTATAGGTATAAATAATCGTTATGAATCTCAACTGCGTCCAACACCTGCAGGTAATTATGTTTTCAGTGTTTGGAATGAGAATGATAATGATATGGGAGGTACATACTCTAAGCTAAGTGTTTCAACACCAACTACTCCAGTAGTTCTTGCACCAGATAGTGGAGATGACAATGCTACAGATGATAATGCTACTGATGACAATACTGGCGGTGGCGGTGGTTGTACCTATAACCCTAACAGTAAAAACTTTGATATGACTTTCTTGTTGATGGTTGGACTTGGATTACTCTATCCATTTAGAAGAAGATTTGTAAAATAAACTTATCTTCAAAATACTTCTTTAAGTTGATAATAACTTGGAGGGGTATTAAGGAAAGAAGGCAAATAAGCCTTTGTATCATAAGGGCACCTTTATTTTAAGTGCCCTCTTCTAAATATCTAGCGACCTTTTCCTCCTCCACCCATTCTTTTACCCATACCTGTACTTGATCTGTCTGGATTTGTACCTTTATACTGGTGCTTTTTTTGATGTTTATATTGGTTCTTACCACCAGTACCATCTTTTAGTCTTTCTTTTTTCTCTAATTTTTCTTGCATTTTTAAATGTTCTTGCAGATTATCTTCCACTGCAAATGATGGAGATGCCAATAGCGCTAAAGTACCTAATGTTAATAATGTTTTTTTCATGTTCATCCTTTAAGTTAAATATGTAATCTCTTACACTTTAAGTATAGGGAAAAAGTATGAAGTATGTATGAAGTTTAAATGGGAGAAAAAGAAGTGCTGATTACCGGCGTCCACCACCACCTTGGCTACCGCCACCACCACCTGCACTACTTCCACCACCCATACCTGAAGGCATGGTAGCATGTCTTCCTGTTACATTGTTATATTCCGAGCCCGAATTAAATTTAAATTTGAACTTTGATTTATTTTTATAGTCATATTGTTCTGATCTTTTTTTGCTTTTATCTGTCTCTTTATCTTCTGACCCTATGCCATTAAAGTCATATTTGTCTGTAAAAACAAATGTCTTCTTTTTTGGTTTTTTCTTTTTAGGTAGTGGTTTTAAAAGTATCTTTTTTTCACCAGACTTTTGTAAAATGTTACTTAGACTGTTAGCGTCTGCGTAAAGTGAAATGGTGCTAAACATACAGAGTGTAGGAACAATATACTTATATCTCATGATGGCACCTTTCTAGTTATTTATGCATATTATAGTTAAAAAGTATGAAATATGTGTGAAGTAGTCATTTCTGTATATATGTTATAATCATAATCAGGAGTTGTTATGAAAATTTTACTATTAGAAGATGATGTTGCTTTGGCAGATATCATCTCTGAGTACCTTGATGATAATGATTTTAATGTTACCCTTGCTTATGATGGTGAAGAGGCATTAACACATGCATATGAAAGTAAATATGACTTGTATATATTTGATGTGAACGTCCCTGCTATTAAGGGGTTTGACCTCTTGAAAATGTTACGTGATGATAATGACACTACCCCCACTATCTTTGTCACTTCACTAAATGACATTGAAGATGTTTCTAAAGGTTTTGAGAGTGGTGCGGATGATTATCTTAAAAAACCTTTTGAACTTGCAGAGTTGCTTTTACGTATCAGAAATATTCAGAAGCGTACCTTTACCCAGCAGCGATCTTCTGTTGTGCAGATAGACACAGATCTTACGTTTGATATAGATACCGAATTATTAAACACTCAAAAAGGTGCTATTTCCTTGCCACAAAAAGAACTGAAACTGCTCAAGCACTTTTTACAGCACCCTAACGAGATCATCACTTTTGAGAATCTCTATAAAGTCATGTGGGACTATGATGAAGAGATATCATCAGAGTCCCTACGTGCGCATATTAAAAACCTTAGAAAGCACTTGAGTAAAGGTATGATAGAAAACCTAAGAGGCATTGGCTACAGATTTAAAATGCAGAGCATATAACTATGAAAGCAAGCACTAAAAGTGTCCTTTTGTTCATGCTTGTCTATATGGGTTCTTTAAGTATTTTTGCCATAGGTGTGGGGTATCTTTATTATATGGACGAGAAGAATTCACTCGTCGCACAATTACGCCTTGATATGCGATACAAAGTCCAAAGTATCAATTCACAGCTAGAGTTTTATCATAACCAACAAAGTGAAGATTTTACATTTTATGAAGATGGATATGGCATCGCATTATATAACAATCAAAGAGAACTTTTAGCCTCTACCTTTACAGAAGATATTGATTTTTCACAACTCTTTTATGAGCAAGAGGAACACTATCATCTTGTTGAATCTATCCAAAAAGAGTATCTTGGCGTAAAGTACATTGTACTTAAAAGAGAACTTGATGTTAAGAAACTTGACAAAATCATTGATCAGATCATGCTTATTGCTACGTATGGTTTTGTTTTTCTACTTTTCGTCGCTTTTCTTCTATCTCAGATCATGTTATATCCTATCAAACAGTCTGTTTCTAGGTTATCCAAATTTATGAAAGATGCCACACATGAAATGAATACACCCATCAGTACCATACTTATGAGTTATGAACATATGGACAAAGAAAACCTCCATGCCAAGCAACTACGTTCGCTTGATCGCATCGATATCGCTACAAAAACACTTTCTAGTCTTTATAATGATCTCTCATTTGCCTCATTTCATGATTATATCCAATATGAAGACACCCCTCTAGATGTAAAAGAAGTTGTTTTAGAAAGGGTAAAGTATATGGATACTCTTATACATTTTAAAGATCTACATATAGCCTGTGACATGCAACATAAAACGATCAATATGGATAAAAGAAAATTTATCTTACTCATCGACAATCTTCTCTCTAATGCTATTAAGTTTAGTAAAAAAGATGGACATATACAAGTAGATTTGACCGAAAAGTACTTAAGTGTAAAAGATAATGGACTTGGTATTACACAAGAGGATCAAAAGCAGATCTTTGAACGTTTTAAATCAAGTGACAGTCTCCATGGAGGTTTTGGAGTGGGTCTAGATATAGTCAGTCAGATCTGTAAAGAGTACCATATCAAGATTGAACTTGATTCGGAACTCTCTAAAGGAAGTGAGTTTAAGTTGGTCTGGGCAGACTAAGCTACTTTACGCCCAGCATAGTAGTTGATCTTCCAACCATTTTCCTCTTTTGAGAAGTAAAGTTTTTTAGGTTTTTCATCTTCTGTATAGTTGATGGTTTGTCTTTTGTCACCATTATCTTCTATATTTTGTATCTCAATGTTAGGTGTGTACTCTCTAGAAAGCATATCTTTTGAGAGAAGCTCTTCTACTTTCTTAAGAGCTACACCATCTTCTTGTACTTTTTCAAGTAATGTTTTAAATGCTGCATCCCTAAAAGAGAGACGTAGACCAAATGATTCTAGCGTCATAAAATAAGATACCTCTGTCATCAATGATTTTACAGTCTCAAGATCCCCACTGTAAAGCGCATCATAATATACTCCGATGATATCTTTAGGCTGTAGCATTATTATGCTCGTGATATAGCAGCTTCAAACGCTTCTAAGTGGTTTAAACTACCTTCTTTCAATTCATTATATACATTTGCAACATCACTTGGCATACCTACTGCTGCAGTTTCAAGATCATCGATATCCATGACTTCAATATGCTCTCCCACTTTTAGTGCATCCAAAAGAGAATGGTCACCTTCTATCATAAATGTATCATAATGCTCTTGCAGTATAGGCAGTTCAAACTCTCCCACAGCATCTTCATCAACCTGTGAGATATCAACGCCATACTTGACACAAAGTTCTCTTGCTGAATCAATATGTCTTTGTTCTGATAGTTGGATATAAGCAAATGTACTTTCATCCGGATAGACTTTACCGAGTTTAATGTAGGTATCTCTAGCAAGCTTTTCTTCTTGATAAATGTAAAACAAAGTGTCTTTTTGTTCTTCAGTCAATACTGTACTTGTTGCTTTAGCATTGTTTCTACCACCTGCATATGCAGAAGTTGATAATAAGGTTGCACCACTTACGCCAGCAACTAACATCTTTGATATAAAATTTCTACGACTCTTTATTGTTTTATTCATTTAAAATCCTTATAATTATTATTTGTAATTCGAATTATAAAGAAGAAGTGTGAAGAAACTGTGAACTAAACACTTTGCATAGTCATTTTAAATATATTATTTACGTCTCTCCTTTTTGGTCCGCAATATCAAGTCATCCATATGTAACTCATCTATGTGTTTTTTACCCATCACAGCAAGTAAAGAACGCACACCGTGTAAAAGTTGATGATGATAATATGCTATATGTTTTGATTTTTCTATCACAAGGTACTTACTTCTTTTTGCCTCATTCATCGTGGCAAGTCCAACAGGACAGTCCCTGCCATTGGCACCTGAACACTCTCTTGCACGTATGCACCCCGCAGAGATCATAAACCCTCTAGCAATGTTGATAAAGTCAGCACCATGACAAAGTAGCTCTACCACATCATCAGGTGTGAGGACTTTTTCACTTGCTATGATTTTAATATGTCCTTTCAAATCATACTCTTTCAGCACTCTATTGACAATGAGCAATGCCTCTCGTATGGGCAACCCAATTTTAGACATCATCTCTAAAGGTGCAGTGGCACTTCCTCCATCTCCACCATCTATGGTTATAAAGTCAGGGATGCTTTGGCCATTGATGACTCTTTCTTGTAAGGCTTTAGCATAAACTTCAAAACTCTCTTTAGTAGAAATGACGATCTTAAATCCTACAGGTTTGCCTGAGATGTTTTGTAAACGTTCTATAAAGTCAAAAAAAGTCTCCATATCTGTAGCATAGGGGAAACGGTTTGGGCTTATGAGATCTTTATGAGCAGGTATACCTCTATAGTAAGCGATGTCCTCACTCACTTTGGTAGCAAGTAGTTTACCTCCAGTCTGTTTAGCCCCTTGTGCCAATTTTACTTCAGTCATACGACAAAAACGCATTACTTTTGCATAACGTTCATCACAAAAATTTCCCTCTTCATCTCTCACACTATAAAGACCAGACCCCATCTGAAAAGTGATATCCGGTACACCTATAGGCACATCTTTAGGGAACATTTCCAATGGTCTACTCCAATTTATACGGAAATAAACTAACTTTGCCCTATCAAAGATAAATGAACCTTTGGCTTTTTCCCGTACAACCATACTTCTATAAAGACGTTGCGAAACCTCTCTGTTGGTTAATATTCTCATTATCCTATAGATAGATTTAGAAAACCAGGTACCCTCTTTTCTTTCAAGATAACTATCATCACATTCCTGCAAATTAAGCGTAGCCAAAAAGTTAGAAGTTAAGCCCCCTTCTCCTGTGTTGATGGGAAAATGTCCATTGAAAGCACCTCTTGCAAAAGCCCTAGTACCTTCAGGGGAGATGGATCCATCACTCATTGCTGAACGACCGATGATACTTTTACTTATAAATGGTTTTTTTCTATGCTCACCAAAAAGTACAGAAAATTCACCTTGAACTTCATGTATCTCTTTTACAAAGTTTGCATGTCTAAAAAGTGTTTTTTGATTACCATAAGGTGTTGAAGGAGAAAAAGACAGATATGCATTTTGTCCATCTGAGACTTTGTTTATCCAATCTAATTTTTCAAACGAATCATAGTATGTTTCATCGCCAAAATATTGTCTCATGGGGCTTCGTAACATGTAAAACAAGTAGCGCATACGTCCCACAAGAGGATAGTTGATCAGGAGTTGGTTTTTTCTTTGTATAAAACGGTCATAAATAGCTACTGCGATCATCACTAAAACAATCACAACTAAAAAGAGCTCAAAGAGGATGCTCCAGTCTGATGAAATGACGGTAAAGTATGAGAGTAGATTGTCCTTATTCATCTTCTTTCCCATCAAATAAAAGTCTGTCTAAACTGTATTTACCTGCTCCATATGTTGCAAACATCATAAGGAATATCAAATAATACAATGGAATCTCAAAGCCGCCACCACTTGCATCAAATCCGTGAGGAAGATGCACAAACAAAATAGCACCTATCATCACAAACCCAAGCATGATAGATATATAACGGGTAAAGAGTCCTAAGAGCAAGAGAATGATGCCTATAGATTCCAGACCTGAAACCATGTAAGCCAAAAGCGTAGGAAATGGGATAGAAACACTTTCAAACCAACTTACAGTCCCTTCTAAATCATTTATCTTAAGCAACGCGGGGAGTGAAAACCCATAAGCAATGACCATACGAGACAGTAAAAGTATTATGTTTCTTGGATACGAAAACAATATATATAACTCCCCTAAAAATTCCTTCATGATCACCCCTTCTTGTTACACAAGTATTACATAGTTTTATTATACTCTATAATTTGTGTAACAAGTATGTACCAATAAGTAAAAAAGCAGGAACCTAAAAAATGTCTATCTATAAAAATACTTTCATTCTATTATTATCTACTATAGTGTTCCTCTTTGCTGAGCCAAATATTAGCTTACAAGTCTTAGGTTCAGGAGGGCCAGAGAGTGGTGACAAACGTGCCTCATCAGCTTATGTAGTATGGATAGATGGCAAAAGCCGTGTGCTTATCGACTTTGGTGGCGGAGCATCATTGCGTTTTGAAGAAGTAGGTGCAAACATCGCAGAACTTGATGTCATTCTACTCACACATCTTCATGTAGACCATACAGCAGACCTCCCTGCACTACTCAAGTCTAGTTTCTTTACAAGTGCCTCTGGAACCTTACACATCTACGGTCCAGATGACAACAAACTTATGCCTGGTACAAAAGATTTCATACATAGACTTTTTGATGAAGATGATGGTGCATGGCAATACCTAGGTGACCATCTTGATGGTTCAGCAGGACTTCAAATCAAGGCTCATGAGATAGATGATATACGAAAAGTAAAACCCATCTATGCCCAAGGAGACCTAAGCATCAAGGCCATCAGTGTACACCACGGTCCCATACCAGCCATAGCCTATAGAGTAGAGGTGGGTAAGAAAAGTATCACATTTTCAGGAGATATGAACGGAGACTACCATACTTTAGAACAACTAGCAAAAAACACAAACATCCTAGTAGCCCACAACGCTGTCCCTAAAGGAGCTACTGGAGTAGCATCAAAACTCCATATGACACCTAACATTATAGGTCAGATAGCACAAAAAACACAACCTAAAACACTTGTACTCTCACATAGGATGTTTAGAACATTAGGTAAAGAGAAGGAAACAACAAAAGAGATAAGAAGACATTACAAAGGCACTCTAAAGTTTGCCAATGATAAAAGTTTTTATAGAGTCAAGTAGTACTTTTAAAGCGACACCCACCCAAAGTAACCATCTTCCCTTTTTGTATCTCAGATAAGATGTAGGCAAGTGTCCCCTCTGCATCGGTTTCTGGCATCTCTTCACTGATCATACGCAGGGCATCTTTTTGGCTTGTTTTTTGCCATTTTTTTTCATAGGTGTATTGGGTGTAAATATCCATCTATTAGACAAGACCTAAGTCAGCAAAGATTGGCTCTACTTTTAACCACCACTCTTCAAGAGTATTTGTAAGGTCTGAAATAGCAGATTTTTCTTCTCTCCATTCTTCTATCTTCTCTATGATAGCGGGTTTCTCTTCTTCACTGATATGTGTTGCTTTTTTTATCTCTTCAAGTGCTAAGTCTATTTTCTGATCCATGATTAACTCCTTTGCATTATTGTAGTTCAATCTTCTATAATTGTCAATACGCTATAATCGCGACAATTATATAGCATGTAGGATAATACCATGAGCGAAACTGTAGAAAAAAAAGCAACCTATAACCCTAAAGAAGTAGAAGATAATTACTATAAACTCTGTGAAGAGCGTGGGTATTTTGAGATAGATGGGAACAAGAACATCCAAGAAAAGGGAAAAAACTTTTCTATCATGATGCCTCCTCCCAACGTTACAGGAAGCCTACATATCGGTCATGCACTCACCTTTACACTGCAAGACATCATCACACGTTATAAGCGTATGGATGGTTTTAAAACACTTTGGCAACCAGGGACTGACCATGCAGGGATTGCGACACAAAACATCGTAGAGAAACAACTTTTAGCAGAAGGTACCACCAAAGAAGAGCTTGGTCGTGAGAAGTTTTTAGAGCGAGCTTGGCTTCAAAAAGAAACATCTGGTGGGAACATCGTACACCAGATGCGTAAGCTAGGTGTAACACCTGCATGGAAACGTGAACGTTTTACGATGGATGAAGGTCTTAAAGAAGCAGTAAAAGAAGCTTTTGTATCTCTCTATGACGAAGGTCAAATTACCCAAAACAACTACATGGTCAACTGGTGTACACATGATGGTGCACTCTCTGACATTGAAGTAGAACATGAAGAAGTAAATGGTAAGTTTTATACGATGATCTACAAATTTGCTGATGGTTCGGGACAACTTGAAGTAGCAACAACAAGACCAGAGACCTACTTTGGAGACACTGCCATTATGGTTCACCCTGATGATGCACGTTACACAGACATCGTGGGTAAAGACGTACTTTTACCACTTACTGACAGAACCATCAAAGTCATTACTGACAGCCATGTGGACATGGAGTTTGGTACAGGTGTGGTAAAAGTAACACCTGCACACGACCAAAATGACTACGCTGTAGGAAAAAGACATGACCTAGAGTTCATTAAAGTCTTTGATGAAAAAGGTATCTTAAATGATTACTGTGGTGAGTTTGAAGGACTTGAGCGTCTTGAAGCACGTCCTGTCATCGTTAAAGCACTTGAAAATGCCGGACACATCGTAAAGATAGAAGAGCATGTACATCAAGTAGGTCACTGTTACCGTTGTAAAAACATCGTTGAACCTTTCATCTCTACACAGTGGTTCTTGAGTGAAAAGATCGCTGAGAATTCCATAAAAGAGACTAAAAAACACAACAACTTCCACCCCGCTCACTGGATAAACTCCTACACAGCGTGGATGGATGAGCTTAGACCTTGGTGTATCTCTCGTCAACTTTGGTGGGGACACAGAATCCCGGTATTTACCTGTGATGACTGTGGTCACACATGGGCAGACAAAGCAGATGAGCCTGATGGTTGTCCTAAGTGTGCAAGTAAAAAGCTGACACAAGACCCTGATGTACTAGATACATGGTTCTCTTCAGCGCTCTGGGCGATGTCACCACTAGGCTGGGGAAATAACGGTAAACTACCAGAGCTTTATAATGAAAGTGATATGGAAGACTTCTATCCTAACTCACTACTTATCACAGGCTTTGACATCATGTTCTTCTGGGTAGCACGTATGATGATGATGGGTGAACACTTTCAAGGAAAACTGCCATTTAAAGACATCTACATGCATGCACTTGTACGTGATGAAACTGGGGCTAAAATGTCTAAGTCCAAGGGTAATGTTATTGACCCACTAGATATGGTTGAAGAGCACTCTGCAGATATCATCAGATTTACCTTGGCATACTTAGCAGTGCAAGGTCGTGACATCAAACTAGGTGCAAAGAACTTAGAGCAGTTTAGAAACTTTACAAACAAGCTTTACAATGCAACAAACTACTTACAACTTAATGTAGAGACATTCCCTGAACTAAAAGACATCGAAGTCAAAACACCACTTGGTCGCTATATGCAATCTAGACTTGCATTAGCTGTAGAGAAGATACGTACTTCTATAGAGTCTTATAAATTTGATGAAAGTGCCAAGACCCTCTACAACTTTGTGTGGAATGAGTTTTGTGATTGGGGTATCGAGTACTCTAAGGCTGACAGAGAGAGCATCCTAGAATTAGGGGCTATTTTTAAAGAGACACTTAAAATGGTTTCTCCATTTATGCCATTTATCTCTGATCACCTTTACCATAAACTTAGTGGTACTACACTTGAAGAGGGAGAGTCACTTATGGTGATGAACTTTCCTAAAGAGATAAGCAGAGACAAAGAAGCAGAAAATATGTTTGCAATCATAGAAGAGTCTATCACGGCTCTTAGACGTGCAAAAGTAGTGATAGACATGGGTAACTCTAAAATAGACAAAGCCTACATCAAACTTGATAAAAGTATTGATACTAAGATGGCTAAGCCATTTATACAGAAACTTGCAAAAGTAATTGAGATAGAGTTTGTAGACGCCAAAGTACCTGACTCTATCACTGATGTCTCAGACAACTTAGAAGTCTACTTACCAACAGGTGAGATAGACATGACACCTATCATCACAAAACTGACACGCCAAAAAGAGAAACTTGAAAAAGAGATACAAAAGCTAAATGGAATGCTAAACAATGAGAGATTTGTAGCCAATGCCCCTGATGCAGTTATCGCTGAGAATAAACAAGCACTTGAAGATGCTAACAACAAAATAACAAAAGTAAGCGCAGAACTTGAAGGGTTTGGTGTATAATGAGCACTCTATCACAAGAAGCATACAGTGCCCTACTGGCAAAAGAATACGACAAAG
>JGI24023J19991_10003166_pt1 | contig 11664 bp, 12 predicted proteins | sample Cruoilmetagenom1_FD_19991 | JGI IMG/M metagenome (IMG submission 19991)
AAGAACATGACCCCTATTGCAAATATGCCCAGTTTCCCTATTCCTCTAAATCTTCTCGGTTGTTTCATGACTTAGTCTATATGCATTAGGCACACAAATAACATACCCTAACAATACTCGGTTCTGGACAAAAAGCCGAAAAAAAGTTGGGATTTATCTGATGAACCCAATTTTGAGGGATCGTCGAAGCTTATGGTGGAAGACCCAACTTTTTGATCTGTCCCACTGCTGGTCAAAGCAATCCTATATTGTCAGTTTGTTATATTTTTATCTGTAGTTTTGTACAATCATTCCTAGTGAGAATTTTTTTATAGTGTTGTGTTTATCTGCGCACGATGGAAGTTGATGAAAATGAAAAAAACGACTATATTTTTGATCACGGCGAGTATACTCTGTGCTACTACCGGTGTAAGTTTTGCGGTATCGGAGCCTCAGTATGATGAGCAGAATGCATTGATATATATAAACAAAGAAGCTGCGACAGACTATTTGCTGAGCTGCCAGAACCCAGATGGCGGCATTGGGCTTCATCCGGGAGAGGAGTCGGGTTTACCCGGAACTTGTCATGCCCTTCTCGGTCTGGAGGTTTTGAAGGCTGTAGATGAGATCGATAAGGAGAGCTGCACCGAATATATCATCGGTCTACAAAATCCGGATGGGGGTTTCTCATGCTCCTTGTCTTCATCACCGGATGAATCAGATTTAAAGGATACTTGTCTTGCGGCCCTTAGTTTGTGGGTATTAGACGAATTGGACAGAATGAACGAAGTGGCATGCATAAATTACATAACCCAGTGTCAAAACCCAAATGGAGGATTCGGGTTCCATCCTGGCGAAGGGTCAAATATGATGGCCACAGGAATGGCTACTTGGGCTTTAGATGCACTTGGGGAGCTTTGGCTGATGGACGAGGATTCATGCATAGATTTTATAGCGAGCTGCCAAGATCTGAGGGGGGGCTTTAGGCCAAATCCCCTTATCCCAATTACAAATGTCATGGGCACGAGTATGGCCGTTTTGAGTTTGGAAAGATTAGACAGATTAGACATTGTAGAGGGGGATCTCTGTGTGAATTTTATCGCTAGTTTGCAGCAAGAAGAAGGAGACTTTTTATTTGCATCGCAACCCATGCCAATGATGGAGAATACAGTACCAAAATCAGCTATTACCTATGGAGCTTTAGTTTGTTTGAAAATGTTGGATGGACTAGATGAGATCGATCTAGAAGCATCTATACCCTATATTATCCATTGTCAGAATCCAGATGGAGGCTTTGGAGGATCCCCTGAAGCAGGATCTGATTCGAGAGATACCGCCCATGCAGTCATGACATTATACGAATTGCCCCCTTAATCCAGTATTGTCGGATTGGCTAAATCCGCCAATCTGTTCTTGAGTGTAGTTAAACTCGAGCTGCGAAGGAAATAGCAAGGTTTATTGCACGATTTACACGTTTTTTTAACCAGACGACACGCATTGTGGCTGTTTATATCCACCGGGCAGAGTATCACGTCACTTTTTCCGACAAGGCTCTCCATCTCTCGCTTCCCTTTCTCGCACCGCCCACAGTGGTGGTAAAAAATCCCGCCGAATGATTCAACCGTTTCCCTGTAACACGAGATAAGTGAGTCCACCCCCCCTACATACGCCACTTTCACGTCTTTGAGCAGCTCCCCCGGGTTGTAGGATGTAACCACTAGCGCGTCTTTGGGCTCCTTTAAACAGAATTCTGGGTTTGCCATCTGGGTTAATCTCACGGTTTCATTCGCTATTCCAGGCATTGGTTCCATCTCATTTCCCCACGGTTGTTCGCTCAAAATCTTGAGCTCTTCTCTTAATAACTCAACCTCTCTTTTCATATCCTCAAGTTCCCCAAGAGCTGCTTCACCACCAAGACTCTCCAGCTTTTTTTCCAATAGCCCGTTAGACTGTACCTGCTCTTCTAATGCTGCAGAGAGTCTCGATTTGTCAGCTCTGATCTCATCAATTCCCGACCTCAACTGTTCTAGCTTCCTTTTTGATCGATTCAGGTTTCTTTCGAGCTTCTCATTCGATGCCAATGCGAATTTCAGCTTCTCTTTTTCATTCGATGCCCGTGCGGATTTTATCTCATCTATCGCATCTTCTGCGCTGACGCCTGGTGGCATTGCCCTGGAGAGGGCGTCATAGAACCTCAATGCCTGATGCTCCCTCATATGCACCGTGGCAAAGACCTCTTGCTCGATCTCCTTGGCGCCATCGCGCCGACGTCTAACTGCAAACCAGATAAGCGTAGAGATCGGAATGCCCGTATTCCCTTCTTTCATCATCTCAACGATCTTATCTTTGCCAAGATCCCCGATTCTCCCTTCATAAGGCTCAGACATCTTCTTGAGCATATTCTCAACGTGCATGGAGACCTGATTCTGGGTCGTGCATAACGAGATCAGCTTTTCGTGCATCTGGTGTGCCGATTTCTTGCCATTACCGAGCTTGAAGTCTCTGAAGACCCTCCTCAACCTCGCGTCGTCGAAAAAAGTCCCTAAAATCCTGCAGAGCGTAAAACCTTCAAATTCCCAGATCCTTCTTTCGGGCATTTAACATCACTCCTGAGCTACGATACCTGATAAAGCTACAACCTCGATAAACCACGAGCCCAACTCACGTTTTATCCCATCAGCCCTTTTGATTTCACCATTTTTGTTAAGCATCTGAAACAGCTTCATCGGTTCATTTATCAGCTTTTCTGTTTCCATCGATATCACCTCCTCTTATATCGGACAATCCTCTCTTCACCATAATGATTAGGCTGGCAAATAACCTACCCTAATAATGTTAGATTCTGGATAAAAATCCTAGTTACGGAGTAGTAAATCATTTTCATCCTTTGATTGAAGACCCTCGATCTATTCTCGATAATAGTCTCGATTTAATCAACGACATTCTGTATAGCTCTCTTGAAACTGATATTTTCTTCCATTATCTTCCTCAGAGCTGTCCAATTGCCTCTTTCCGTTATTTTTTCTTCTAAGGTAACGTTCGCATTGTTGCAATCGGTTATACCCAAGCATCACGCCGAGAATGAAATCCTCCTCATCTGACAGGTCCGATAGCGACTTAAGGCCCATCTGTCTTACCACGTCTATGCAGATCCCATCCCCAAAGAAGACGTTCACCTTGGCCCCATTCACTTCCTGAATATAGAAAGCCACTTTTTTCTTTCTCAGGCTCTCTTTGATCGCATCTCTGCTTGAGGCCTTAGTGGTGAAGAGCACGAGATTTCTCAGCCCCTTTTCATATTCATAAAGGTGATGGCCAAATATTCGGTGCTCGTAGTAGTTGTCGGGCTTTGTGGAATCTCTCATCATGGGCCCTCCCTGTTCATATGATCTCTGCAAATCGCTTATCGAGGAGCAGCGTCCTTGTCTTTTCGGGGTCATGAGTTCTCCAGATGCAGCATCACCTGCAGTAAGACTAAAGAGATCTGGCCATACCCAGCGCCCATTTCCTGGCTTCTACCCTTATGGCATCATCAACTTCATCACCGGTCTCGGTATGAATCTTTAAAGGTCCGATGCTTATCTCTGCTCCACATTGTTCGAGCTTCTCCTCAAGCATATCCACTGCCGCGCAGAATGTGTCCGGAAAGCTCTCTTTGTCACCGGGGCCAAATGCTGCTGCCTTCTTCCCTGCCAGGGATAGGTTATCCATTCTATCATAGAATGGGACAAAATCGTCCTGCAGCTCACCGTCGCCCCAGGTCGAAGCACCGAGCACCACCACTTCGTAGTCAGCGAGCTCCCCAACATCTGCAGCGGTCACATTTTTTACGGCGACCTCCACCCCGCCCTCCTCAAGCCCTGAGGCCACGCTCTGGGCTAAATCTTCAGTGTTCCCTGTGGTTGAACCGTAGATCAAAATAGCCTTTAACATTCTACATCACCTCTTTTTATCGGATCGTATTTCATCTTGTGCATGTTATAGCCAATAGAAGTAGGCAAACAAATAATGTACCCTAATAAATCTCGGTTTTGGAAATGAACCCAAATAAAGTTAGGATTTCACGGAAAAATCTAGGTCTATTTCATACCGGAAAAGGGTTTCTATTTTATCTTTTCTGAATGAATGTTCCTATATCTCTTTTCTGAATGAATGTTCCCATATCTAAAAGGAAAAAAAGAGGTTAGATGATCGCGGCTACCGCATCATCTACCATTTCCCTGATCCACTCCGTTATTTTGGGATCGGGTACCAGGCCTTCCGTCGTATACTGGATGCCCGTCTCCTCAAGCTCCTTTAATAGGCGCTCCGATAGCCCTTCCATTGGCCCTCCAGTACCATCTCCACCGGACATCATCATCTCCATCATAGTGTCCACGACCTCCATCATGACCATCAAGAGTGGATCCATGATTCCTTCCGGGATGAGCGGCCAGAGATAGGACATGGCAAGGGGCACGGGTTTAGCGACAGCCCCTATTCCAATTGCCCCCAATATCGATAGCATTGGAAATAACATTTCCGAGTACATTCCCTCAGCCAGGACCAGAGGTATAGCGATCACATCTCCATCTCTTTTCGCATCCCATATCGCTGATGGCATGCTAAAGGTCGGGGACATGACGCCATAACGCGCATCTTTGAAGCCTCCGTTTATCCGCACAAAGTCACACCAGCTATCCATGTCACCCTGGAATTGTTCCCATCCCAGATCCGCACCGTGGACCAGGAAGACGACGATCTCGTCGGAGGGGGAAGAACTGAGGCTCATCGCCTTTTCGACCAGCAATTCGCCTATTAAGTCATGACCGTTCATCCCTTCTGTAAGGATGATGTCGCAATCCGTTTCGATGGGCGCGATGATCTTGGAGCTTATGCCCTCTCCAAGCCCTAACAGGTATTCCATCTCATATCCATGGCTGTGGTGCGTTGAAATGAGAAGGGGAACCACTATGATCGTATCTACGCCCTTTGCTTCGAGGTTCTCAACGGCTTGCTCCAGAGTATACTCCGGCACCATCTCTAAAAATGCGACTTCAGTTGGATAGCCCAAATCCGCCTGCTCCGTTAGCTCGACGATCGATTCAGCCCAGCCCGGCGTTGAATCTCCATGTCCCAGGATGATAACCCCGATAGAGGGCTCTTTTGCATCTATGGCAACGGATAGCGAGATCAAGCTTAAAACGATCGCACTCGCCATTACTGCCATTCCTATTTTCCTCATTCTTCCTATTGGATTCATCACTTTACCAGTATAGTTTAGGTACGGAAATAATCTACCCTAAAAAAGTTAGGTTCTGGATAAAAATCCTAACGGGATCTACTCACGACCTTTCTTGCATGTGTGCTCTCCGGTTTTACAAAAGGTCTCAAAGTGCTCAAGCCATTCTGGGTGGTCGGGCGCGGTCCTCACGAACCTCACCAGGTTTTTAATCTGCGTCACGGTCCTCGGATCCAGCTCATGCTCCATGGTGCATGCATTTTTATCCGCCGCCTTTTCGGGTACCCCTATTATCTCCAAAAAGGCTTTTATCGCATCGTGACGCCCCCTCACGAGCCCCCCTATCCTCCTACCCTCTTGCGTCAGGGTAATGCCATCGTATTTCCGATAGATCACGAGGCCCTTGCAGTCCAGTTTCTTGACCATCTCGATAACGCTGGGGGGCTTAACTTCCAGGAATAGCGCTACATCCTTTATTTTGGCGTATCCCTTCTCTCTAGCGATGGTGAAGATGGATTCTAAGTAATCTTCGGCCTTTCTCGAGAGTTCCATGTGCTTAACTATCCTCAAGCAGTACTTAAAGTTTAGGTTTCCCTACTTTTTGTCTCTAAAGGGCAACCTCGAGGGCATGTTTGCCATAGAGCGTATATCAGAGATCTCGGAGGGATAAAATCTCAAAAGTTGGGTTATACGAAGGTGCTGTAGGCCCCATAGGATTAAAGAGAAGGATGCTGATAGTGATATAAGTGGATGGGATGCAGACTCTGAGAAAAGAAGGCGGATAGCCTCTGTTTTTAGGGGATAGTATAGTAGGCGCTCTCAGATTTGGATGTGGGGAGAAGGTATACGATCAGGCCCTGAAGTCTGTTCGAAATGTGTGGGCAAAGGTAAAATATCCTAAAATGATGGTGGGGCATGTATTCGGCTGAAGAGATCCTTGAGATAGCTGTCAAGATAGAATTGAACGGAAAAGAATTCTATGAGGACCTCGAAGGGAAAACGGAGGATAAAGAACTGAAAAGACTCTTCGGCTTTCTGGCAAGCCAGGAGGACGTGCACAGGCTCAGGTTTGAGGATCTAAAACGGTATGCCGAGAGTTTCGTTTCGCCCCAGGAGTGGGAGGAGATAGAGCCATACCTAAACGCGATGGTTCAGTCTACCTTCTTCCTCGGGGATGATAAAACTCTAGCGAAAGTGAAAAAAGTGGAGGACGTCAGAGAAGCGATCAGATTGGCGATCCAGTTTGAAAAGGACACCATACTCTTTTACTATGAGCTTTTGAAACTTACCAACGAGGAAATCAAAGAAATAATTGAGAAGATCGTCCAGGAGGAGAAAAAACACGTGTTGATGCTCAGTAACGTGTGATTAACCGAGGACAGAGCGCCTGATTAAAATTCTAAATCACTCATCGAAGGAAGCCCCCCCAGACTCTTCGCTGTTTTTATCCCATCTACTATCGCTCTCGCCGTTACTTCCGCCCCTAGGATGCCAACTGATGTGGCATCGGCTTTTACCTCACAGGTGGACAAACCGAAAATCGCATCTCCATCGTACATCGTGTGTACGGGTCTGATGGCTCTAGCACACCCATCATGTGCCATCTGTGCGACCTTGTTGATCTCCGGTTTGGTTAGTTTAGCATTTGTCGCTACCACTCCTATCGTCGTGTTCTGCGAAATGGGGCTTCCCGAGGCCTCACCCTTGAACAGATTAAGTGTGTCGGCGAATCCATTCCTTTCGGGATTCAGGGCGCCAGCTATTATCTTATTCGTCTCGGCATCATACACATCGCCGAAAGCATTTACCGCGAATATCGCACCGACAACGAGGTCCCCTACCCTTATGCTAGCACTGCCGATCCCCGATTTCATACAGTTTTCATATCCAAAAATTTTTCCCACGGTAGCTCCCGTACCAGCCCCAACGCTCCCTCGTTCAAGCTCATCGCTTTTAGCGTTTTCACACGCCTCGTAACCCATGCGCTTGTCCGGCCTTATCTTACAATCGCCAACCGCGAGGTCGAAGAGGACTGCCGAGGGTATGATGGGCACTTTTGTGACCCTCACATCGTACCCTATGCCCCTTTCTTCTAAATAATCCATCGCCCCACAGGCGGCCTCAAGCCCAAAAGCGCTACCTCCTGCCAGCATGATGCCGTTGACCTCCCCCATCGTCGCTAAAGGGCCCAGCAGAGCCACCTCCCTTGTACCCGGAGCCCCTCCCCTGACATCTACGCCTCCCATGCAACCATCCTCGCATAGTACGATCGTACATCCTTTTAATGCATTGAAATCGGTCGAATGGCCTACTTTTATTCCACCTACATCGATTATCGCATCATGCATGATCTTCCTTTATAGTCAGGTCGTCTTATTTATTTTTATACTTAAGGACGGAAGAACTGTAACCCGCAATTTTCGCAAACGAGGCGATATTCCATACCACTATCGTAAAGTGGGTCCTATTTAAATGTTCACATCAAGGAATCTAAATTGATAAATTGATCCCTCTAGCAGTCCGGATCTTTGTCTGCGTCTAAAAGAAGATGATGTTTTTAAGGATAAAGATATATCTGGCCTTCATTCGGTTATTTATAACTAGAATATAGAGATCCTTAATGGATCGTGAGAAGTTTTAAGTGTTCAGAATGCTAAAAAGCTCCATGATTGGCATGAGGAGAAAACGAAAAGAGAGAGTGTGGACGATCTTTGTTGGAGCGTTGCTGGTAGTATCTCTTTTCTGGGGCGTTACTTGGGACGTAGGTAGCGCGATAAAAAATAATGACTTTAGTAGTGTGGTAGAAGATGATTACTTTTCGAGTTGGTCAGATAGTAATCGCGAGCACTGGCACGGGCATCTAGTTGTAGAGGAGAGTATGAGCGCAGGAGGAGAATCGAAAGCGAGCTACGTAGACCAAGGCAGCACTGTTGAAGTTCTACAGGGGGCTACTTTTGCGATCAGTCACGGCAAGGATTGGAAAGGTTCTTGGTATGGCTGGCCCCACACCTATTACCCAGAGAGTTTTCACCGCCAGATACGCATAGGAGAGATCAGAGCCCCCTCGGGCGCCAGGGTCTTTATTGAGGACATCTATGCTTACACTAAAGACAGCAATACAGAACTTTCTGCAGTGCTTGAATATCTCCTGGGCGTTCTCTGGGGTACTGCTACGAGTTATTTTACGCTGGCTCTTCCGTTACCGTGGGGGTTGATTAGGACTACCAACGATATAGAGATCGATAGGGGAGAGAGCGAGGCTGTGATTAAGTTTAATACTCCTTACCACATGAGTGACGCATTGTTAGGTGCATATTGGCAGTGGCATATAATAAAAGGCTCTATCATGCCGGGCAGATATTATACACGCGTTGAGGGTTATTGCGATTCGGTCGTGACAGACCAGCCGCTGGGGACGGTGGTATTTCGTCATAGCTTAGATACCTGGGGCTGGCCTCAGACAACGGCGTCGTTTGAAATCTATAGAGTGGGTACCGGAGCAGAAGCATGTGCTGTGAATACCGATTGGATTAGGACTGCTTTAGGAGCTGCCATAGAATCGGGTGTAGACCGAGCCAAATTCTTACTTGCTCAAGCAGAGGCTGATGGAGCCTCAGAGGACATAGGAGCTCGGAGCTTTTTACAGAGCTCTATAATGGTTAAGGGAGAATCAGATAAAGGAACCGAGGGCCTTTCGGAAAAAGATCTATGGAATAAATCAATAAACGCAAGAGCAGCCTCGATAGACTTCATGACCGCGTTGTCATATATGCAAGCAAAAAGTGGAAAATTGACTGGAGAAGATATTCTCGCTAAGATTCTGGAGCTAGAGCTAGAAATATTGTCTCTAAGGGAGAGAGTAAACAATTATAGCTTAGAAGGAGATATTAGAGAAACCGACGCAAGCATCAAAGCTGCTAAAAATTGGCTTAATCAGATACCAGCTATATTAGGGGATAAATCGCTGCAAGGAGAACTGAAAATTGCTTATGCTATGGGAAACGTAGAAGCAGCACGGGGGAACATCGAGGATGCAAAATTTTTATTCGACTCTCGAGCTTCGTGGGAGATCTCAATAAAGTCTCTAGGCATTGCTAAGAGCCTGAGCTTTTTCTTATCGCTAGAGAGAGAAGAGACATGTTCGAGGGGATTCTATCCTACTCCTGAGGCAAAGATCAAATCCGTGATAGATCAAAATCCTTAGGAAGGAGGAACTCTAGGCCCTTTATTTCCGCTGCTGCCGCACACATTATCACTCCAGCTATAGCCACCCCAAGTGCGATGTAGAGGAATGCCTTCAGTTTATCCAACTTTAAAAGGTATGCTAGGAGAGACCCAGTCCAAGCTCCCGTCACCGGTAGAGGGATGGCAACAAGAGGTATCAGGGCTATGGGGCCGTACTTTTTCAGCATTTCTTCCCTCTTATCTTTTCTTATGTGTCCCCAGAGCCAATCGAAGAGCCGCTCTCCCCAACTGTACTTTTTCAGCCAGTTCTCGGCCCAACTGAGCAGTAACAAGATGGGGGGAACTACAGCTATATTCGCTAAAAAGCAGATGAAATAAGCCTGAAGGTAGGGATATCTATATATTAGAATAGCTAAAGGGATCCCCACTCTTAGCTCTGAGATTGGGGCCATCGATAGGAGCACCACCCAAACCCAACCGGGTATGGACATGAGATGGGGATAGGATCAAAGCTAATTTAGTTTTCCCTTCATCCTGTCTTCTAGACAATCATGAGCCTCTTCCTTCTTCAAGCTTCTATTGGATAAGCCCACTAAGCTCAGGTAAATGATCACGCCGCCGCAGATAATGGCTATTATAACCAATAAGATCGAATCAAAGTCCAACGAGACAAAGAGGAACATAGCAAAGGCCACGGATGCCGCTAACAAAGCATAGGGCATCTGAGTTTTTATGTGATCTAGATGGTCAGATCCGGCAAATGTCGAGGAGAGGACAGTGGTGTCAGATATGGGAGAGCAGTGGTCTCCAAATATGCTTCCGGTTAGAACTCCGGCTGCAGCGATATGGAGAGGCACACCAGTCTCAAATGCCAACGGAATCGCCATTGGAATCACCACGCCCATGGTGGCCCATGAGCTTCCAGTGCTGAAAGCTATGAAACCGCTGATGGAGAAAATTAGAGCTGGCAATATCCAGGGTTGGATAATGCCTCTGGAGACGTCTATCACGTAGTCGGCAGTTCCGGTCTCTTTGCATATGGCTGAAATAGCCCAAGCCGAGATAAGTATAAGATTGGCCAAAATCATCATTTTTGTGCCGTTTATGAACGCATCCATCATCTGAGATAGATTGGCTATTCTCTGGATGCCGTACATCATCATTGCTATTATGGTGGCTCCGATCGCCCCCCACAATAGAGCCAGCATGGGATCGGATTCCTTTACAGCATCCATGAATCCTTTCCCCTGAGGCCCTCCTCCAGTCACCCACATCCCGACCAGCGATATCGCGATCAAAGCGAGGATCGGCAGAAAAAGGTTGAGCGCCCTCTTCGGCGCGTTTTCAGGGGGTTCAAGCTCTAGATCCCCGACCAGCGGATTGGCGCCGTCCCTCAGCACTTTCCCGGTAGTCCTGCATCTTTGCTCCGCTTTACGCATCGGCCCGAAATCTCTCAAGGTAAAGGCTACCAGGAAGACGAGCAGTAGCGCAAAGATGCTGTAAAAGCTGTAGGGGATTGAATGTAAGAATAGCGTGTAATCATATCCCTTTGGATAGACCTCCGGCAAATTGTCTAGAGCTTCACTTATTAGCCCCAGTTCGAATCCAATCCATGTGGAGATAACCGCTATAGTGGCCACGGGGGCTGCCGTGGAATCGAGAATATACGAAAACTTCTCTCTGCTTACTTTTAGCTTATCCGTTACAGGCCTTAGCGAGTTTCCGACTATTACGGTGTTGGAGTAATCATCGAAGAAGATTGCGCACCCCATAAAAGCCGATGCTAGCTGAGCCCCCCTTTCCGTTTTAACTCGCGAGGTTATGAGATCTACAAATCCCTGGGCTCCGCCCGATATGTAGATCAGACCTACCAATCCCCCAATCACGAAGTTAAAAAGTATGATGGTGGGATGGAACAGATCCACCTCCATAACCCCCTCAGAAATTTCAACACCGGCCAGGTTGTAGACATAGAGTTCAATAGCCTTTACAATAGCGGACAAGGGTCTTAATTCAGTCAACAACAAAGTACCTGAAAAGACCCCGATAAAAAGAGAGGGCAAAACCCGCCTGGTCAGAAAGCACAGAAGGATCGCTACTAGAGGCGGTAGTAGAGCTAGCCAAGGGTATAAATCTAGTAACCCCATGCACAGGGATATGATGCCCTCTATTTATAACCAACCGCTGGAGGGGGCTGTGGGACAGAAATGACCCTTGTAACGATCTGAGATGCTCTGCAGGATTACTTCCGTACCTTCATATCAGTAATGATTACGTAT
>JGI24023J19991_10003167_pt1 | contig 11661 bp, 11 predicted proteins | sample Cruoilmetagenom1_FD_19991 | JGI IMG/M metagenome (IMG submission 19991)
TTAAATATTTACATACTGTCTTCATGGTGGAGTTGGTGGTTCGGCGGATCTTTCGGAACTCGGTCAATGGTTGATATATACGGACTTATGGCTGTTCCTTTAGCTGCTTTGATTGAGAAGAAAAGGAAAATTAAATTTGAAAAACCGATAATCATCATTCTTTTATTTATTTTAACTTTTTACAATCAATTTCAGATTCAGCAATACAGAAAAGGAGCCATTCATTATTGGTGGATGAACAAAGAAGCATATTGGACAAATTTTATGCACCTGCATCCTACTTGCAAATATTGGAAAGTTATTCAAAGACCGAATTACGATAAAGCTCGTAAAGGTATTTATGAATATACTTTTACAAACGATAAACAATCAATGTATCGGACAGTTTGTTAAAACAAACAATCATAAATCGAACGATTGAAAATGAAAGGTTGAAAGATAGTTTAATATTTGATTCTCAAACTGATAATGTGGATTCTTTAGTCAATAATTATGCTCAAAAAATAATTGATAATCATCTGGCGGAAAAATATTATAAAGCTTTGAAAATTGAAAAAATAACGACGGCAATTAATGCTTGTGCATCATGGCAAAAAGAACTCAGAAAGGAAGCAAAAAGAAGCAAAATTTCTTTTCAAAAGGCGATTTCAAATGAAGCGAAAAGGATTTACGAAAATTATGCTCAGAAATATAAAGATACTTTTGAATAAGATTAAGCCCAATTATTACTTTCGTGAAGGCTTCGCCGTTTATAAATTTTTCGGATTAAGTATTTTTATCCGATTTCTGAAAAAAAATAAGGATAAAAGCTAAAATAAAAATAAATAATTCGCCGAATATAAACCAAATTCTTGAACTCACTGAAATTACGGTTGCATCACCGGAACCGATGCCGAGCATTATCAATAAACCGGCTAAAATTCCTTCTCTGAAACCAATTCCGCCCGGAGCAATCAACATTACAATTCCTAAAGTTACCGAAAGCGGAAAACTGAATGCAATGAAAAAACTTATAGAATTTGCAGAAAGTGCCGAAACAAAAAACCAAAAAGCAATTGTAAATACAAACCAATACAAGAAAAAAACCGGTAAAATTTTCAACACTTGTTTAAATGAAATTAAAGGAAGTTCAATCTCTTTTTTTGTAACAACTTTAATTGCTTTAATTAAAAGATTATGAAAAAAATTCGTGAAAATAACCAAGCTTAAAAAAACCCACCCGATTAATAACGGAATGGCATATTTCATTGAATTATCAACAAAAAACAAACCTATACTTCCTACAATAATACCCGCCCACAAAACAATAAATTGTGTATCCAAAGAACGCATAATCATATCTTTTCTGCGTAAATTATATTTTTTACTGATGTATTCGGCTTTTCCCAGTATCACGAACACTTTCCCCGGGATGTATTTTGTAAAAACAAAAAGCCCGAAAGAAATGACGGCATCTTTAAAAGAAATCGGATAATCTTTTTTTAATACAAAATACCAATTCAAACATTGAAAAAGAAAACCTGCGAAAAGAAACAAAAATGACAGACTCAGATATTGATAATGATAAATTTTCGGAATATTCAAATAATCCGCTTTTATCAATCCGACAATAACAAATATTATTGAGATATAAATTAAATACTTCAACCAATTTTTCAATTTATCGGAAAATTTTGCTTTCATTATTTAACAGATGTATTCGTTTTAATTTTTAAATCTTCTTCACTGAGCTTTAAATCAATTTCGAAAAATGAATGTATCTTTTTTGTGATAAAATCAGAATTATAAATTGTTTTCATATTAACCGATTCAAAATATTTATTTGATTGATACTGTTTTACGAACCAGGCATTTTTTATATCAGCTGTTTTCTCATACCGTTTTATCACTTTTTTTCCCAGAATCCAGTTCTGCAGAGGCAAAATATTTATTTGCCAAAAAGGTATGAAATTATGTGCAATAAAACTTTTTCTTTTTAACCGAGAAAATTTGAAAAAGGATTTTGCAAAATCTGATTTATCACGAAAAACATGCACAATACAAACATTTTCCGAATGTATAAATTCTTTCGGAATCAGCATAGACGTTAAAGGGTCGGTATTAATCAGAAATTTACTTTTGTTTTGCGATTGCACTTTTTTATAAATTCTTTTCTTAATATTCTCAGAATTCAGTTTCAGTAAATAAAGAATATTTCCGATAACATTTGCACTTCTGGAGATTCCGATTTGATGCAAAACAGTAAAATTTTTATTAAGATTCTTTTGCAGAATTTGAGAAAGTCGAACGGTTCCGCATCTTCCGGTAGAAACAAAAATCATTATTTTTGTTTTCTCAATCGACATTTTTCCTTATTAATTTTATAATTCTTTTAATCATATTTATTACACTGTCTTTCAGCAAATTAATCAGATGCTCAGTAAACGTATTTGACCACCTTTCCGGATGTGTAATTACGGCAATTTTTGTATTTTTATTATTTAAAATAAATTGAATTAAAGATGCGGTATTTTTCAAGTCAGCTTGTAAACTTTTATTTACATTATCTCTTAAATTTAACGAATCATTACTCCAACTTCTTCCGGTATCGGTAAAATAATACATATCTGAATAATCAATACTTAAAAATGCTTCTCCTGAAATTTTATAATCTTCAAAATTATACGTTTTCCACAAATCTCGATTATCATAAGGCGAAAGCGGTCTTCCGTGCATTGAAATTGTAGTAATCGGACAAATTTCACGAAATCGGTTCAAATGATTTTCAAATAAATTAATAGCTCTCTCAGAATCACCTTTTGCCAAAGATAAATCTTCATAATGATAACCGATTTCATGATTATAATTTCCGATATTTTTAATTATTGAAGAGTTAAAAGACGATTTAACAATTCGGAAATAATAGCTTGAAAAAATATTATATTTTTTCTCAAGTTCAGCAACTTTCAATGAATTTTTCGGTTTCCGATCTACATCATGACGTAATAAAATACCGTGTTTAGGTTTTGATTTTATCCATTCGGCAATTCCGTAAACGGAAATTTTATTTTCAGACAGTTTTAATAAAAAATCTTCATACGTTTTTAATGTAAAATCCATATTTACGATTTATACAGCCGATCATTATCCTGAATATCCATCCACATAGCAAATAACAGTGATTGGAATGATGAAATAACAAGGAAAATAAATACAATCAGATTATTGCTGACAATAGATGCTCCTTTTGTAAACACTTTTTCAATAATGTCAACGGCAAAAGGCAAAGATGCCAAAAACAGAATGATTGATAAATTATAAAGTAAAAACAAAGGATGAAAATCTCGAAATAAATATTTAATCCATAAGCGTTTAAAGAAAGATTTAAAAAGCAACCAAGAAATTCTCGGAATCACTTTCATCACTTTCATTTTGGATTTTTCGCCGACATCATAAATGGGTTTTATTTCCACTTCTTTAAGCGTGCAAAAAGCAATATTTAATTTTACGAGCATATCGTTAGGCATACCGTAACTTTTATAAATATCGTAAAGCCGGATTGAATTTAAAGCTTTGTTTGAAATTGCCGTATAACCGGTTTGTGTGTCGGATACATGCCAATAACCCGAAGCTACTTTTGTTAAAATTGATAAAATTGAATTCCCGAAAAATCGTACTTTAGGAATAACCAACCATGCACTTCTGTGAATCAGACGGTTACCTTTAACATAATCAATTCCCTCATCTGCAACCGGCTTACAAATATCAATCAATTCATCGGGATCCATTTGACCGTCACCGGCCATTACCGCAGAAATATCAACAGCATTATCTTTGCACCATTTATATCCTCTGGCGATTGCCGCCCCTACGCCTGAATTTTTAAGCAAATTTATTAATATAACTCTGTCCGTTTCAGGATTCTCATTTACAACTTCAGAAGACGCAAAATATTCTAACTCTGTCAGATTAATTTTATCGGTAACTTCTTCTGCACGTGTATATCTGTTTTTCTTTTTTTTATTTTTTTCGGGAAGTTGAGTTGCCGGTCTTTGTTTTGAAATTAATTCTTTTACGACATCTGCTGTTTTATCTTTTGAACAATCGTTGACAACAATTATTCGATCGACAAAATCAGGCATTGTTTCAATCACGGTTTCAATTTGTATTTCTTCGTTATAAGCCGGAACAACAACGGCAATCGTTTTATCATTAATCATCAGCTATTTTTTGATTTTGAAAAATCCTGTTACAATTTAAAATACAATCCGGATTCAACAGTCGGTAATAAATAATAATCAGGTGCTTCCGTTAAATTATATGCACCGTATCCGACCATAATATTAAATCGAACTTTTTTTCCTACTTCAAAGCCGGTTCCGAAACCTAGGTTATATCGAGTTTTTGTTTGATTTTGCTCTATATTCCAACTATTAAACGAACTATTTATTAAAAGATGATTTCCCAAATACAAATAAAAACGCGTATATTTTTTATTCGATAATGAATACAAACCTGTTAATCCGGCACTTACAAATTGAAAATCATTTGCNTTTAAAGGTATTGCCGTAACTTGAACACCGAATTTATTCGACCAGTGACGAAATGACAAACCGATACCGGTTGTAAATCCGGCATNGATACCCAATTCATTTGAATTATTAATAATTTTATTGTTTTCAGCTTCTTGTGCAAATACAAAGATACCGAACATCAATGCGGCAAGTGTTAATGAGATTTTTTTTAGTAACATCGTTTTATAATTTAAGATTAGAAATCAAGATTTAATGAAAAATAAAATATACGCGGTAAAATAATATTGTTATCAATTCCCCAAGCCCAATCCAGTCGTACAAAATAACCGAATACTTTACTTCGTACCCCGAATCCGTATCCTAAAACAACCGGGCTTCGATTTTTATCAATAATTACGGTAACGGGACCAGTTTTTACTGTTTCGGTATTATAAGCATTCGACGGGTCTATAGGCGTTAATCCCGACCAAGCCGACCCGGCATCCGCAAAACCGACAATTTGAAAATTATTCAATAAGGATGAATTTAAAGGACGATTGGCAAAATACTTAATTATAGGAAATCGAATTTCATTATTCATTACAAAAAAGTTGGTTCCGTTACGAGCATTCTGAACAAACCCGCGCATATTTGTCGCAACAGCCTGATAAACATAGTTTTCTTTTTGGTTAATATCAACCGAATAATCAAATTGCATTTTATTTTGATTCAAAACATACCAATTATCAACACCGCCGAGATAATAAAGTAATTTACTTTTCCCGAAAGANGAGCCNGCGGCAAAACGAGCGGCAAAAATCAAATCACGATGAATCCGTTTATACCANCTGAAATCTCCGCCTACGGTNAACAAATTTGTATATTCCTGATCAACTTCCTGATAATATTCGGTAAATAATTTAAACCGTGTTCCGTCATATAAATTCACTCCCAAATTTCGTGTATCATCATAAACATATTCCAATTTAATTCCGGAAAAAAACTGATGAGCAGCAGGTTCAGCCAAAGTTGCCATATCCGTTGACAAATAGATTCCTTTATCATAGCGCAAACTGAATGTTGCTTTTACGGATGCAACTTGATTAAACGGGTATTTTAAGAGATACATTAATTCATTTGAGATAATTTTTGCATAAAAAGAATAGGTACTGTCATTCCCGTATTGCCCGGTATACGTTTGCCTGTGAAAAATATATTGTTTATCGACTCGAGATTTTAAATTTTCCAAGCTTAACAAATATTCAAAACTTTGAAGGTTCATACCCAATCGAAAACCTCCCGAAATTCGATAATCTTCAAATAAATCGTAAAGCCCGACTTTCGTAAAAATATTCATCCCGGGATTAAAATAGTAAGCACCGCCGGTAAATGTTTGATAAGAATTATTTAAAAATCCGAAATCTACTTGCTGGACCAAATGATTGGTATAAAAATTTGTCAAATAATTAAAGGTCGGCAATAAATGACCGGAATCTTTTTCTTCATTTAAAGTATCAAGAATCGGATGAATTTGATAATATTTTATATTGCGCTCTGTTTCAAAAATATAATTATTTACATCAACCGGAATACTGTCAGGATGCAATAAATTGTCAGGCGGATTTTTCTTAATGCTATCGATTCTTTTTGCCTGAATCAGTTCTTTCTCAGCAGCAATTTTCTGAATACTGTCCGTATATTTCATTTTTGATGTAAACAGATCTCTGAAAATCGTTTTTTTATAATTCTTAATTTTTGAAAGATTCACATCTTCCAGGTATACAGAATATTTTTTATCATTAAAAATAACTTCGGATAAGGTATTTTCATTTTTGTTAATATCATAGCTGTTAATATTTCTCGAATAATTACTTATTAAATAATCATCCGTATAATACCGATAATGAATCGTCGTATCAATATAACTTATTGCACTGTCATAAGCGATTATCTGCCTGTTGATAATACCGGTTTTATCGGTCAGGCTCATATATTTATTTTTTGCGATTTCAAGCGGTAAATCTTCATCAATATACGGGGTTTTAGTAAGTTGCGAGATTTTACCGGTTTTAAGATTATATACAAATAAATCTTTTTGTGAAATTTTTAATCCCGTTTGATTGCGATTTGATGCAAAAATAATTTTCGCGGAATTTTCAATAAAAGAGGGATTATAATCATCTGCTGCATCATCGGTAATTCTGTCAAAATTTCCGGCTGCTACATTGTAAATAAAAATATCTGTTTGCCCGTCAATTACAGCCGAAACAGCCAGCAAAAAACCGTCATCGGAATAGGATGCCGATAATACTTTATCAAAAAACAAGATATTTCTTCTTTGCAGTTTCCCGTCATCCGGTCGATATAAAAACATTCTTAAATAGCCTTGTTCTTCGGTGAAAAAAGTTAATATTTTTCCCGTAGGATGCCAAGCCAAAACCGGAAATGAATAATCCGGAATCTGATCCAATGCATGCCCTTTTTTTCGAACAACTTTTACTTTTTTTGTTTGTTTATCAAAAATACAAACACGATATTTCCCGGATTCATTGCTTACATAGGCAATATAACGATTATCAGGACTTATTTTTGCTTCTTGAAATAATCTTAATTTTTTGGATTTTAAAATTTCAAACTTTTGATTCGGTAAATTTTCCGTACTTAATTGTTTTCCGAATCGTTGATCATAAAAATCTTTCCAAAGCGGAGATAATTCTTTTACGGAAAGTCCGAGAACATATTTAAATCCGTTATCGGTACTTTTATTTATCCGGGTCATATAAATGATGTTAGGAATAACATCTTTTCCGTATGTTTCACCTATAAAATACCAAAATGAGTGACCGGCGTATTTAGCATCTTCACCGATTAAATGATTGATTTTTTTATATTTTTTACTTTGAAAGCCGTCTTTAATTCGGTTTTCAATTTTTACATTCCATTTTTCACTTAAATAACTTATTAAACCTTCCTCATACCATTCCGGTAATTCAATTAAAGTTGAATTTGTAAACCGTTTTCCGTAACTGCCGCCGTAAAGCATATCATTAATTAACACTTTGTTATGCCGGATACAATTTGTTCTTCAAGATTTTCATAAGATCCGTCATAATATACAAATACCTTATTATCATCTATTTGAGTAGATCCTCCGATATTTGAATTTTCATTTCCGGTATCATAACCAACATTACTTTCTCTGAATGAAGACAGATTTTTATAACACAAAAAAATCAAACGTTTCTGAATACCGTATCCGAAAAAATTCTCAGTTCGGTAATTTTTTTTCTGCAATACGAGCTACTTTTCGACTTAAACTGTCGCCGTTTTTATAAAAATAGGTGTCGAATCTGTCAAAGCGATGATAGCGCCAATATCTGTTTCGATATTGCACACGGTTCTTCCCGAAAGTCATTTGATGTCCGTTATAAAACTGAGCATAAAGTCCTTCAGACAGGAAAAATAAAATAAAAAAAAGTAAAACTTGTCGATATTTTTTGCCTTCTTTCAAATTGAAATTATTTACTTAGCATCTCAAAACACAAATTTAAAAAATAATGTGAATTGAAATTGAATAATTGAAATTAATTCATCATTATAAAAATCTAAACGTCTTAATTTACCTTATTATTTTGATTAAAGAAATAACAAAACTGTCAATTCAAAATGCTGANATCGGATTCCGATTAAAAAANGGAACTGAGAGACTTCTGCAAAACATAAATATTTCTGCCGAAAAAGGAGAATTAATTGCTCTTATCGGGATCAACGGTTCCGGAAAAAGTACATTATTACGTACCGTTATGGGATTACAAGCNTTATTATCCGGNGAAATTAAGATTGACGGTAAAAATCATTCGGAATATACTAAAATAGAATCGGCAAAGAAAATTGCATTTGTATCTTCCGAAATAATTCAAACAAAGTATCTGAAAGTAAAGGATATAGTTGCTCTGGGAAGGTATCCACATCAAACATTTTCAAATCAAAATTCCGAAAAAGATATAAAATTAATTGAATCGGCTTTGGAAACTGTAGGAATGAGTGACTTTAAAGAACGGTTGATTACGGAAATCAGTGACGGAGAACGCCAGAAAATTATGACAGCCAGAGCACTTGCGCAAGAAACTGATGTTATTTTACTTGACGAACCTGCTGCTTTCCTTGATTTGGAAAATAAATTTTCTCTTTACAGAATACTGTCCCAAACAGCTCAAAATTTAAATAAAACCATTATTTTTTCAACCCATGATTTAAACATTGCCTTAAAATATTGTGATAAAGTTTGGCTCATTAAAGACAAAAAGATTTACGAAGGCAGTCCCGAAGATTTGTATTTAAACGGAATGTTACAAAATATTTTTTCGGATAAACAGGTGTTTTTTAATTCCGATACGTTTGAATATTCCGTAAAGCTTTATCGAAAATTTCCGATAAATGTCATTAACAGTTCACAATCCGACAAATTAGAGAAGGTCATTAACAATGCATTAAAAAGGAAAGGGTTTTATGAATCCGATTCGGAAAAATCAAAATCACTTGAAATCATTAACAATAAGGAATTTATAATAAAAATTCATGAAAATCGTTTTGAGATTAAAAACATCTATGAATTAATGAAAATTTTGACTGAAATAGATTTTTAATTGTACATTTGTTATCTAATATTAATTTAAAATTTAAAGCAATGAAAAAACAAATTACTATTACAGTTTTAGCAATATTTATTGTTGCCTCCGGTGCTTTTGCACAAGATTATAAATCAACCGTAAGTGCCGATGCCGGTATCAGCTTGGTAGGAAGNGTAATCAGTTTAGTTGTTAATATTGATACTCTGGACGGATACTCTACAATTCCGGTAATGCAATTGACNTATGATTATATGGTAACGGATTTTTTAAGTGCCGGTGCTGCAGGTTCTTATCAACAATACAAATTTTCNGATACCAACGGAAATATTATAATAAAAAGAATGAATTTTGCCCTTAGAGCTTTATTTCATTACGGAAATTCAGATAAATTAGATATGTATTCGGGTATCAGATTGGGAATGACAAATTGGGGTTTTGATTATGACGTTCCGACCGGTGACCCTACACTTGAAGCTCTTCAAGGCAGCAATAGTTTGACCGGATTTCATTTTTCTCCTCAATTAGTAGCTTTCGGTGTCAGAGGTTATTTCACTGATAATATCGGTGCAAATTTAGAATTTGCTATCGGTGCTCCATATTATATGATGGGCGGTGTAAATTTCAGATTTTAATAAAATAGTTCAATAATATTTGGAAACGAGTCATTTACGGCTCGTTTTTTTATTTTAAGGCATAAGCAATTACAATACCCAAATAATTACCTACGGCATAGCCGATTATACCGACCGTTAAACCGGAAAGAATAATTTCTTTATTATTTAACTTTGAAGCAACAACCGGGACAAANGGCGGTGAAAANATTAATGAAGTCATCGTAATAATTGCCGTATCGACATCAATTTTAAAAATTGCAGAAAAAATAAAATTTAAAATCGTTATTCCGAAAACAACATAAAGAACATATAAAAAGATTTCGGTTGAGATATTTGTAATTGTCGTTAAATCACCCATGGTTGCCACAACCAAACTGAATATTAATATCAGATACATTCCGAGATGAAACGTTTTCGGCATATTATGAACAACCGGAATTAATGACAGACCAATACCTAAAGTCGTAATTGTCAGAATAGCCGTAACAGCAGAATAATCTTTCGGCACAATCATACTTAAACCGCCGCCTGCCGCTAATATTAATATAGAAAGACCGAACGATTTCAACAAAGGCAAACGGTTTTCTTTATTTAATATCCCGACATAAGATTCCAATTCTTCAGCTTTTTCAACTTCTTTCTTAACATTCATTTTTGAATTTGATTTAAATTTCGGTAAAAACATCAATCCGAAACGTTGAAAGATTGTCATTGCCATCAACAAAAACACGGTACAAACAAGCATATCGTAGGTATGAGTTACAATAAACATATCGGGTGATACATCTAAAGCTGTTTTAACAGCTGCCATATTCGGTGTTCCGCCCGTATAAACTCCGGTGAGTAAACCTGCAACTTTCCATCCCTCCGGAATGTCTTTTACAAAAAAGAAATAACCCGAAACGACAACAATTACCACGGCAATTACCACTAATAAACCGGACAACATCGTTTTCCCCGCAACATGAAGCCATGCTTTAATATTTGCGGAAAACAATAATAGCGGAAGAGCTAAAAGAACGCTGATTTCCGAGAAATTTTTTTGGATTTCTTGAACATTATCCGGCATTAATCCGCTGTTACCGATTACCAAACCGAAAAAATAAGCAATCAGTACCGAACCGATTTTATTCATTGCGCTGAATTTATGCGTAAGAAAAAGTATAACGGCAGGAAAAAACAAGTAAAAAAGTATCAAAATTACCATAACAATTATTTTTTAAGTTTCGTTAATCGTTGCCCTTTCAAACATTTTTGTTCTGTCAAAAAGGTATCTGTATGTTGAAAATGTTCTGTATTGTTTTGCTCCGAGATTTTCACAAACTGTTATCATTTTAGGATTAAAATCTCCGATCCATGTTAATACCGTTTCTTTATATCTGTTCATCGGAACAATAGTTTCTTCGGCAAATTTTATCATGGCTCCTTCAACACCTTTTCCGTGAAAATCGTGAGCAACACCGAAGACAAGTCCGTACATCACAGTCGGGGGTTTTAATAATTTGTACCGGAAAAATTTTACCTTACCGATTAAATTCAATTTCCCGTTTACATGTTTAAAAATTTGATTTAATTCCGGCAAATTAATATACATACCTATGGGTCTGTTATCGTAAAAAGCAAACACAAAAATATCGGAATCAATAATTGATTTCATCGATTTCATAATTTTAACAGCTGCCGGAAGTTCCAATTTTTTGAAATTTTCTCGGGTATGTCCCCAACCGTCATTATAAACTTCCGTAAAGTCTTTAGCCACTTGCTTAAGCTTTAATCCTCTTATATTTCTGCATTCAAATTTCGGATCTTGCTTTAAAATATTTGCTTTTTTAACAAAAACCTCTTGGGCCGGATCAGTCATTAAACGATGATACATCAATTGCTTATAATAAACTTTAAATCCATAATTTTCAATTAGTTGAA
>JGI24023J19991_10003173_pt1 | contig 11649 bp, 11 predicted proteins | sample Cruoilmetagenom1_FD_19991 | JGI IMG/M metagenome (IMG submission 19991)
TACAGCAATTGTTCTTGCAATACAGAGACGTTGCTGCTGCCCCCCGCTGAGCGACAGACCGCTTTCATGAAGCCTGTCTTTAACTTCGCCCCAGAGGGCTGCATGTTTTAAGCTGCGTTCAACAATTTCCCCCAGGGAATTCTTATTGCGGTTCCCGAACATTCTCGGTCCATATGCAACATTATCATAGATACTTTTCGGGAAAGGATTTGGCTGCTGAAATACCATTCCCACTTTCCTTCTGAGCCTTACTGAATCAACATCTTTGTCATAAATATTTTTACCTTCATAGATTATCTCCCCTTCAGCCCGGGTTCCGTCAATAAGATCGTTCATGCGGTTAATACATCGCAGCATTGTTGATTTTCCACACCCGCTGGGGCCAATGATTGCTGTAATGGCATTTTGTTTAACCTTCATATCGATATCAATAAGAGCCTGGTGTTCCCCGTAAAAAAAATTCAGCCTTTTGATATCGATTGCGATATTGCTTTTTTCTTCCATATTATTCCTTTTTATTTTCTGGAGAATCGGTGCCGTATAAATATTGCACCGCTATTCATGATGATGAGAATGAGTAGGAGAACAACAATTGCCGCCGGTGTAACACCGTGCTGAAAATCTTCCCCGGGAAAATCCGACCAGGCAAAGATCTGCAAAGGTAAAGCGCTGAATGAGCTTAGTATCCCTTTTGGAGCAGTAAATATGGATGTTGCAGCTCCAATCATGATAAGGGGAGCTGTTTCACCCATGGCCGATGCTAATGAAAGAATTGTTCCTGTCATGATTCCCGGCATGGCTTCAGGCAATACCACAGAGCGTATCATTTGCCACTTTGTGGTTCCCAATCCAAAAGATGCCCGGCGTTGAGAATCGGGTACGGAACGAATTGCTTCCTGAGATGAAACAATAACCACCGGAAGGATGCGGAGAGTAAGAGTAAAAGCCCCTACCAGTATGGTTCCGTGACTCATATCAAGAAAGGATACGAAAAAACCCAAACCCAACAGACCGTAGACAATGGAGGGCACTCCAGCAAGATTAGCAATATTTGTTTCGATAAACTTCTTAAAAAAATTATTCGGTGAGTACTCTTCCAGGTAAACAGCCGCGCTTACACCAAGAGGGAGAGAGAAAACGGCAACAAGCATAATAACAAAACTGGAACCGATAAGCATCGGGTAAATACCCGCTTTTGAAGCAAATCTTGATGGGGAAGAAGTAAGAAAATGCCAGTTTACCCAACCTGCGGCATCCCAGAATACATACACAAGTAAAGCTGCCAGAGAGAGAATCCCAAAAAATGTAGCAGCTATGCTGAATCCAAGAAAAAAATGCCCCTTAATTTGTTCAGTTCGGATATTATCCTTTTCACTGATAAGCTGTGATTGTTTTTCCATTATCTTCCGACTCATTGGTATTTCTCCCGGTATCGGCTTTTTATCATCTGGCTCACCACGTTAAGGGTGAGGGTCATTAAAAATAGTGTAAAGCCGACGGCGAACAGGCTTCTATAGGCAGGTGAATCACCTGTAACATCACTCATGCCAATTTCAACCATTGCAGCTGTCATTGTTTGAATAGGATGCAGAAGTGCTTCACCGGGCTTGAAGGGATTAACCAGCCGGGACATGTTTCCTGCTGCAATGGTAACAGCCATAGTTTCACCAATAGCCCGTGATATCCCCAGTATGAAAGAAGACATAATTCCGGATAAGGATGCAGGAAGAACAATGGTAACAGTCACCTGAAATTTTGTTACACCCAGGCCAAGCCCTGCCTGTCTGAGGGATTGCGGGACAGCTCTGATTGCATCCTCACTGATACTTGCAACGGTTGGTATTATCATAATAGCTACAACTATGGATGCACTGAGAACGTTAAATGTTTTTATACCGGGAATAATCATCCGTAAGAGCGGAGTAATATAAACCAGTGCAAAATACCCGTATACAACTGTCGGGATACCGGCGAGTATCTCTAGAGCAGGTTTAATAACTGAACGAAGTCTTTTCCCTGAATATTCACTTAAGAAGATCGCAGCCAGCAGCCCCACCGGTAAAGCGATGAGTGCTGTTATAAAAGTAAAATACAAAGTGCCTGAAATCAGAGGCCAGACACCGAAAAATGTCGGTTTTATCGTGGGGCTCCAGTTCAGGCCCAGAAAAAAGTCTGAAAGGGGTACTTCCCTGAAAAAACTGACGGTTTCTACCAGAAGGACCAGCACAATACCGATTGTGGTAATGATCGAAATTGCAGCACTGCTGAGAAAGACGGTTTTCATTCCGCTTTCTTTTAAAGAACCAAACGGATGCTTCTGCAGATCCATGGATATTATTCCTTTAGATTTGATAAAAAGAAAGGGGCGAACATGCCCCTTTCCAATAGGTTCCTTTAGTCGTTTACAGGCTGCTGATAATGCTTTCTAATCTGTCAAGATTAGCCTTCATTTCACTATCAGTCAGGGGAACATATCCAATTTCTTTTATAAGATCTGTGGAAGTCTGTTTGAGGTAGAACCGTACATATTCCTGAACTTCCGGTCTTTTAAGAGATTCTTTGCTTACATAGATGAAAATAGGTCTGGACAGGGGGCTGTACTCTCCGCTTTTGGCACTTTCGATACTGGGAAGAACTCCACCAACTCTGAGGGGTTTCACTTTGCTTAAGTTCTCAAGGTAATAAGCCATTCCGAAGTATCCCATTGCGAATTGAGATCCGTTTACAGCCTGGACGATGGTGTTATCCTGTTCGGTTCCCTGGTAGTCACTGCGGGAAGCACCTTCCTCTCCATTGATTTCATCGGTGAAATAATCAAATGTCCCTGAAGCGCTGGTTGGTCCATAAAGCTCAAAGGGTTCATCGGGCCAGGAGGGGTTAACATCACTCCATTTCATAGCAGGATTCTCAGGGCGCCAGATCTGGTTTAACTGTTCTACAGTAATATTGTCTACCCAGTCTGCTTTTGGACTTACAACAATAGTGATTGCATCTGTTGCAACCCGGAATTCAATAGCTTCAATCCCGTTAGCCGCCGCTGCTTCTTTCTCTGAGTCTTTGATAGGGCGGCTGGCATCATTGATATCAGTTTTTCCCGGGATGAAAAAGTTCTTAAATCCGCCACCGGTACCGGTTGATTGAATGGGTATTTCAACCTTGGGGTGGATGTGGTTAAATTCTTCTGCAACAGCTACTGAAATGGGGTATACAGTGCTGCTCCCGGCAATCTTGACTGAACCGGATAGCGTTGAACCCTCAGTCTCACTGGATCCGGCGGCATAAACGAGGACAGGCATGGCGATAATCAGCGCTAAAATGATTGTCTTACGAAAATCCATTGTATTCTCCTTATGGTTTTCTTCATTAAACTTGATACAGATAAAAAGCCATCTCGGTTATCTTTTGTTTAGGATTTTGTTAGAAAGATGTTAAATCTATTCTTTTTCCAGTATTAATGGAAAAATCAGGAAGCTTGACGTGAGAAATTAAAACAAGTTTAATCATTCAGCATGAATCTCGCACTTATTGTAAATCCCCATGCAGGTAATAAGCATGGATTAAAAGCTGCCCATCGGGCATCCGGTATTCTGAATGAGAACGGACATGAGGCTCATTTACTGATATCAGAGTTTCCCGGGAATACCATCGATATTGCAGTGTCGATTGATGTAAAAATATTTGACGGGATACTGGCCGTCGGTGGGGACGGCACTCTTTTTGAAGTGATAAACGGACTGCTGAAGAACAAAAAAGAGTTGAAGATTCCCCTGGGGCAGATCCCTGTGGGAACCGGAAATTCCTTCATCAAAGATCTTGGTGTTTTAACGGAGGATGATGCCCTCAAGGCAGTACTTTCAGGTAATTTCAGGGAGATAGATCTGGGAGAGTTCACGTACAGTGGAGGATCTCACCATTTTATAAATCTCCTGGGTACCGGATTTGTCTCCAACGTGGCTTACAGAGCGAGAAAATACAAGCTGCTCGGATCTTTGAGCTACATCCTGGGTGTACTGGAAGAACTTATTGTTTTAAAAGCTGTTGATATCGAGCTTAAAATCGATGGTACCCTGATAAAAAGAAAAGCTGTTTTTACCGAGATCTGTAATTCCCGGTATACCGGGGGCAACATGCTGATGGCCCCGGGAGCGGAGATTGACGATGGTTTACTTGATGTTGTTGTGTTGAACAGAATTTCCAGAAGAAAGATACTCAGCCTCTTTCCTCTGCTGTTCAAGGGTGAGCATGTAGATGATGATGCCGTTGAGGTTTTTAAAGGGAAGGAGATTTCCCTCAGGTGTGAAAAACCTCTGATGCTTACTCCTGATGGTGAAACATTCGGTGATACTCCGATTGATGTCAGAGTGCACCCCGGTAAGATAAAGATGTTCTGCTGATTGCCTATGTATTATCTTACAACTTTCATCGGCTATTTCTCGGCCTTCTTCATACTCCTGATTATCCTTCTGCTGGTACTTATACAGAGTCTGATTGGAAATCAAAAGCTATTTGACCCCCTCATCAAGCTTCTCAGCCGTGCCCTCCCGGCTATCTTCGGTATCAGAGTTGTCCGCTCAGGTTTATCCGGGAAAATAGCCGGGAAACCGGTTATTTTTATGGCAAACCATGTAAATTTCTTCGATGTTTTCATACTTTATGGGCATATTCCTGACTTTATCAGAGCAGTGGAACTGGAAGACCATTTTCACTGGCCGATATGGGGTGCCATCACCCGGAGAATGGGGAATATTCCAATCAGTCATAAAAATACTCAAGATGCCTTAAAAAGTCTTGATGATGCCCACGCTGTTATATCCTGTGGAACCTCAATGGCAATACTGCCGGAAGGGCATAGAACCAGAGACGGGGAGCTGCAGCCCTTTATGCGGGGTCCATTCCGTCTGGCTAAAACGGCGGTGGCGGATATCGTTCCCGTTGTAATGAAAGGCCTGTGGGAGCGGAAAGCAGTAGGTTCATTGCTTGTTCTCCCAGGGAAGGTGGATCTTGTCTTTGGTGAACGAATTCAAGCTGAATCGTTTAAAGAGCTTTCTGATAGAGCTTTGAAGGATAAAGTCAGAGGGGTAATCCTCTCCATGCTGGAATAGTCAGGCTAGTTCCGGCCTTAACAGGGGATTAATCACTATCCGGAATATTCTTACTCTGTTCATTAACCGTTTACATTTGGAGTTTATTTTTTGTTTATATTCTTAAGAGTTCATAAAATGGAGTGACTTCAGTGACCAGAAGATTTAAAATTGTTCTATTCTTAATCATCCCGGTATTAATAATCATCTCAGCTGTTATCTTTTACCTGCTTGCAGGTAGAACCGCTGAGATGGAAGTATCTGCAGAGGATGTTCAACTATCAATAGTAGAGGTTGAAGTTCTCACCAAACGTGAAGGTATTGAGATAAGCGGCAATATAGAACCTGCAGCATCAGCGGATCTGGCTTTCCCTATTGCCGGGTACATTGAAGAAATTTTTGTCTCAGCCGGGGATAGGGTAAGCTCCGGTGAAACTGTTGCCATTCTGGAAGACAGCCAGCAGCGTTTCAATCTTGCCGAAGTGGATGTTGAAATCGATACTGAACTTGTCTCTGGAACCCAGCGGAATCTGGAACTGTTGGATCTTAAACGTCAGATGAAAGCTACCGAGCTTGAGGATACCCGTCTGAAAAGTACTATTTCCGGTGTTGTTACCGAAGTGTATGCCGATACCGGGGATTTTGTTACAGCTCAGCAGGCCGGTTCGGCAGCTGATGTTGTCGTCCGGGTTATCGACCGTTCCTCCATGATGGCCACGGTGGAGGTTGATGAGCTTGATGCTCCCTATCTCTCTCCGGGACAGCGTGTTGAATTTCAATTTGATGCTTATCCCGATCTCCTGGTAAGTGGAAAAGTTTCCATGATTCCAATGGAAGCCCGGGTTACTTCTCAGGGGATTGCGGTTCTGGATACCGAAGTTGTAATTGAGAATCCTCCGGCTGAGATCCTTCCATATTTTACATTTGCCGGTGAGATATACCTTGAGGCCGATGAGGACATACTTCTGATTCCCGCCAATGCGGTTATGAGCAGAGGAGAAAGAACCCTTGCATTTGTTGTTTTATCAGTCGAAGAAGCAGCAGCTGCAAAAGCTGAAAGATCTGCCGGTGGCGGAAGTGGAGGGGGAGTCCCCGGTGGCGGTGCACTCGCGGATATTGTACTTCCCGAGGGGATTGGAGTACTTCCAACACCAGTTACTGTCAGTGATTACAGCTCAACTCAGGTTCAGGTACTCAGCGGTTTGAAAGCTGGTGAAAAGATTCTTATCCTACCGCCGGTCGGGGGCATAGAGGCTGTACCGGATAAAGAATCAGGCGGTACAAATGTTCTTGAACTTCTGGGTCTTCCATCTGGTCCGGGGGGACGTACCCCGGGCAGCGGCGGCGGTAGCCGTTAGCAGGCGGGTGGTTATGAAAAATGTTGAATCTTTGAATTCGGTGCTTCCCGTTATTGAAACCCGGAATGCAGCCCGGCATTACGTGATGGGTGATGTAACGGTAAAAGCTCTTCGGGGAATCGATTTGAGGATAGACCGTGGGGAGATGGTTTCGGTTATGGGGCCCTCAGGCTCGGGGAAATCCACTCTGATGAATCTTATCGGATGTCTGGATACTCCCACATCCGGAACGGTGCTGCTGGATGGGAGTGATATTTCCAAGCTGGATGAACAGGCCTTGGCGAAAGTACGGAACCGGAAGATAGGGTTTATATTTCAGCAGTTCAACCTTCTGGCAAGGATGAACGTGCTGGACAATGTTTCAACGCCTCTGCTTTATGCGGGAGTTTCAGCCAAGCTGCGCAGGGAAAGAGCCTCCCATGTTCTTGAAAAAGTAGGCTTGGCCGACAGAATGAAGCATTTACCCCGGGAGCTCTCGGGAGGTCAGAAACAAAGAGTGGCCATTGCCAGAGCATTGGTGAATGAACCCTCTTTATTGTTGGCTGATGAACCAACCGGCGCCCTGGATCAGGATACCGGTCATCAGATTCTCAACCTTTTCAACGAGCTGCATGATGCCGGGAACACCCTGATACTGGTTACTCACGATCCTGATATCGGGTCCTTTTCCCCGCGATGCATCCGCATCCTGGACGGGAGGATTGAAGAATGACTTTCTATGAGAATCTCAAACTCGCCCTGCAGAATTTTGCCCACAGCAAACTGCGAACATCCCTGTCCGCTCTGGGTATCATCATCGGTGTAATGTCCGTGATTGCCATCACCACCCTTGGGGGCAGTGCTACCGACAGTATTCAGGATTCCATCGTTGGAGCGGGGCTTAATTCCATTACGGTTTTTGCCGGGAGAAGTGCTCCAGAGAGTGTTAATCGAATTTTTGATCTGGAGTTTGCCCATCAAATATCCGCAGAAGTGGATGGTGTTGCTGCAGCGGTCCCTCTGGTGTCTTCAAACTTCACTGTTTCCTATGGAAAAAATCAACTGGAAGGCATCCGGGTGATGGCAGCATCCCCGGAGTATGCCGAAATCTATCAATATTCTGTGGCTTCAGGTGAGTTTTTGAATGATGAAAACGATCGAAGACGGGAGTCTGTAGCGGTTTTGGGAGCTGAAATTGCGGAATCTTTGTTTCCAGGTGGAAATGTCCTGGGACAGAGAGTGAGAATATTCCGGAATCAGGCACGAAGTTTCAAGGTGATCGGAGTAATGGAATCAATGGCAGATTCCATGGGGAACAGTTTTGATTCTCAGGTTTATGTGCCGGTGAGTACCTATGATTCCCGGNTGCAGAAGATTGAGAAAGTTAACAGCTATGGCGTTACGGCTGAAGCCGGATCGNATGTGCTGGAAGTTTCAGCNAACCTGGAGGANTGGTTCACCGANCTATTCGGAGAAGAAGGGGCTGTCNGGGTGATGTCNCCGGCGGGTATGGCTGATATGTTTTCCGGAATTACTCAGACGATGAATCTCTTTCTCTCAGGAGTTGCGGCCATCAGCCTCCTGGTGGGAGGTATCGGCATTATGAATATCATGCTGGTATCAGTATCCGAACGGACCCGGGAAATCGGTATACGTAAGGCTCTGGGTGCTACGCCCCGGGTAATCCGCCGTCAGTTTCTTTTCGAGGCAGCTTCTCTAACAACGATTGGAGGAATAATCGGGGTAATCGGCGGGCTGGGCCTGAGCGCTCTGGGTATCAAAGCCCTGGGTTGGTCGTTCTCCCTGAACATGCCGGCGATTCTCGCCGCAGTGGTGTTTTCTACAGTTGTAGGCCTCTTTTTCGGTCTTTATCCTGCGGCCCGGGCCAGTAAACTCGATCCGGTGACGGCCCTGGCTTATGAGTAATCATTCATGACTCCCCTGCAAAAATAGGAGATTGTTGCAGAGGCAAGGCGCGAAAAGCACAGAAAGCGCAGTGTACGTTTAGTACATGAGCATTTCGAGCATTTTTGCAACGCATGGCGCAAAATCCCGCTTTGCGGGATTTTGCTTGTTGTATATGCGATCAGATACCTTTTTGCAGTGGAGTCATTCATCCTTTCTAGTCTAAATATCTATAAGGATGATGGTTTCAGCATTGATACCGTAGGGTCCCTGGATGATATCTTTACCATTCGGGCCAATGGCCAGAGAGCTGCCGATGCATTTACGCCCTTTCCAGGGGCCGCCTGTGATGGCTCCTACATTGCTTACACCGATGATGGGCATTTCAAAGTCCCTGGCTACCGGGATGTACACTTCTCGCCAGAAATCTCCGTATGGATCTGTAGTATTATCGTGGTTATCTCTGACAGCCCATGCGCAGGGGGAGAGAAGAAACTCTGCTCCCATCAGGCCGAGTGAGCGTGAAAGAACCTGACCCTCGGCAAAACCCTCGGCACAAATCATCAGGCCGACACGTCCGAATATGGTATCGACAGCATTCAGTCTGTCTCCTGTAGAGTAGTATTGCCGGCCGATATCAAGCACGTTGATTTTCCTATGCTGGAGAATCACCTCTCCATTTTCATCGATGAAGACAGCGGTGTTGTATACCTTGTCTCCGGCATGTTCAGTGATACCAGCACAGACATGGACGTGAAAATCGGCGGCTGCCTTCCTGAGGATACGGCAGCTCTCACCTTCAGGTATCACCTCAGCAAGAGTTCCTGAAGAAGGATGGGTCCATCCCAGATCCAGACACTCAGGCAACAGTGCAATTTCGGCACCCTGATTTGCCGCTTTTTCAATCAAACTTACCGCATGGTTAAGATTTTCTTCCCTCTCTCCTCCGATTACCAGCATCTGTATCATGGCCAATTTGAACATCCCGGTTGCCCCCCTGGATTCTTATCATACAGCAGTTTTTTCATGAGATGCTTCCCCGCTCCTTGCTTAAGTAGTACCATTAAGCCATGGCAAAGCAATTGAATTTTAAACAGGAACTAGTCGGCGTTTTCGGAAAACCTGTGGCGGAGAACCCCACACAGCTGATGGTAGAAGCGGCTTTCAAAAAGCATAATCTGGATTGGCGTTATCTCACTCTGGAAGTGGATCCAGCTCATCTTGGAGATGCTGTTAGAGGTGCCCGGGCTATGGGCTTTCAGGGATTTAATTGCACCATCCCGCATAAAGTTGCCGTAATTGAACACCTTGACGGCCTTGGTGAGTCAGCTTCTGCTATGGGAGCGGTGAATTGTGTGGTGAATCGTGGCGGCAAATTCATCGGTGAGAACACGGATGGGAAAGGTTTTGTTGTTGCTCTGGAGAGCCTGACTGAAATTACAGGAAAGAGCTTTGTAATCTTCGGCGCCGGTGGTGCGGCCAGGGCCATCGGAGTCGAAGTTGCCCTTGCCGGGGCCGTTTCAATCATCATTGTGAATCGCAGTGAGGAGCGAGGGCTGAAGCTCGTTGAATTGCTGAATTCTAAAACACCAGCTAATGCTGATTTTGTAAAATGGGAAGGTGATTATACGGTACCCCGGGGTACCGATATCGTTGTAAATGCAACGTCTATCGGCCTGTATCCGGATGTCGACGCTGTTCTTCCTTTAAATCATAACAGCTTATCCCCGGAAATGGTGGTAGCTGATGTTATCCCCAATCCGCCTCGAACCCGACTGGTTCGTGATGCAGAGGCTGCCGGGTGCAAGGTGATTGATGGTTTGGGCATGCTGGTGAATCAGGGAATTATCGGCATTGAATACTGGACAGAAATTACACCCGATGCCGCAGTGATGCGATCAGCACTGGAAGAGGTGTTCGGCAGCTGATCTTTTCAAGCCGGGAAAGGGCCTTCTTTGCTTTTCTACTGAATTTAAACATAATAATGAAGATGAGACAAAGCAATAAGTTACATGTGCTTACATTTATCATTCCGTTGTTTATGATTTTCACTCATATTTCCGGTGCAGATGATATTATAATCGGAGATGTTCGGTTTCAGGGTTTGAAAAGAACAAAGGACCATATTGCGCTTGAGATTATCCGGCCGGTAAAAATAGGAGATATATATACAGAAGAAACCGAAGGACTGATTATTCAGGAACTCAGAGAATCGGGAATCTTTAATCCGGAAATAACAACCCGAACAAATATTGAAGGTGATATAGCCATAATCGATGTCTTTCTCAGAGACAGATGGACATTGATTCCGATACCTTTGTTTTCGTTTTCTAAAAGCGGATCCTGGAGTGTGGGAATTCTGGGAATAGAAAGCAATTTTCTTGGCTATTATAAAACTTTAGGCCTTGGATTCTTTTTCGGCTCAGAGGGTTGGACTCTGTTGAGTTTCTATAATGATCGTATCTTCCTCGGAACGGATATGAAATTAACCGCCGGATTTACTCTGGGTTTGAATGAAGTGATAGATGAGAATGTTTATGAGGGAACAATCCGGGAGTACCAATCTGATGATATTTCTTTGAGCTTTGGTCTTGAATATCCTTTTTCGGAAGAGTTCTCAATCGCAGGAAGCTGGGGATACAATCGTTCGATTCTTCGTCCTGAGAGTTTTGCAGCCACCGGGATCCCCGATTTGCATTCAACCGGCATAATTGGAGAAATCAAGTGGAAAGATTTGTATTACGATATACCATTTGAATATGGATTTCTGGCTAAAACATCAATTGGTTGGAACTGGGGCTTTGACGGAACACCGGACTATTTAACTGTAAATGGCCGAATAAAGTGGTCGTTAAACCCTAGCAGGAAACATCTATTTGTGATTTTAGGTAATGCTGCCTGGGCGCAGAACCTGCCGGTTCAGCAACAATTCCGACTAGGTGGCAGCCCTGGTTCTCGTGTTCTTCCCATGGGCAGGATTCCAGCTGACGAATATGCTGACTCTGCTGTCGAATACAATGTACCACTGTGGTTTTTCCCGGGAGGAACTCTTTCTTCGAAGGTTTTTTATGAGATTGGTTATTATAAATCTGATATCGTAACACGAACGCTCTTTCATGGACCGGGATTGGGTATTGAAATCTACATAAATAATCTGGCAATACCGGCGTTGCAATTCAATGTGGCCTGGAACCTGGAGACTAATCGTTATCAGTTCAATGTAGGAGTTGGTATGGCCGGAGGCAACCCGGATTAATTCACTTCTCCAGAAACGGGCTGCTGGGGAATATCTGTTCTGCGGATTCGTACCAGATTTCCGCCTGTTC
>JGI24023J19991_10003175_pt1 | contig 11646 bp, 9 predicted proteins | sample Cruoilmetagenom1_FD_19991 | JGI IMG/M metagenome (IMG submission 19991)
ATTGGCTATTCCTGTGATGGCTGCCGTGACTGGATATGATCTGTTGAAACACTATCAGGATTTTGCAGAGGCAAACTGGGGAGCTTTCATCGTTGGTTTTATCACAGCATTTATCGTGGCATATGTGACGATAAAACTTTTTCTTGTTTTTATACAGCGATTTACTTTTGTATCATTTGGTGTGTATAGGATCATTTTTGGGATTATTTTACTGATGTTAATATAACCTAGATTGGGTTAATTGAATTTATAGAGTTTCCATAGGAGGCTTTATTAAGTTCAAAATATTTTTTTGGACATTTACATACTAAGGTATTTTATGAAATTTAGTGAATTTGATTTTCACCGTGACCTTGCAAAAGGTGTGAAGATAGCAGGCTTTAAAGAGCCAAGCCCGATCCAAGAGATGGCAATTCCTATCATCACTAACGGTAGTGATATGGTAGGTCAAGCCCATACAGGTACAGGTAAAACAGCAGCATTTGGTCTTCCAATGATGGATAAATTGGCAAAAGGTGAGATAGAAAGAGCCTTGGTCATTACACCTACAAGAGAGTTGGCTACACAGGTAGCAGATGAATTGTACCACTTGGGGCGTTTTGCAGGTATACGTACACTTACTGTTTACGGTGGTGTAGGGTATGGTCGTCAAATAGCACTCATACATAAAGGTGTACAGATCGTGGTGGCAACACCGGGACGTCTGAAAGATCTTTACAAAAAAGGGAAGATCGATGTCTTTAACCCTGAGATAGTAGTCCTTGATGAAGCAGATGAAATGCTTGATATGGGTTTCCTTGAAGAGATCAAAGAAATTTTTGAGTACATTCCTCAAAACAGACAGACATTACTTTTCTCAGCTACGATGCCTGAACCTATCAAAGAGTTGGCATCTAACATTTTGTATCAGCCTGAGTTCATCTCTGTTGTAGGTGATGACGAGACGACAAATAACATTATCGAACAGCGTTACTATATGATCAGTGAAAATCAAAGAGATGAAGCCATTGTAAAACTGCTTGAGACAGAAAAGACAAATAAATGTATCATCTTTTGTCGTATGAAAAGAGAAGTAGATAGGTTAACTGAACACTTACAGGCACTTGGGTTTAATGCAGGTGGACTGCATGGTGATCTTGAGCAAAGAGACAGAGAAGTGATCATTAAGTCTTACAGAAGAAGTGAGATCAAGATCATGGTAGCAACCGATGTAGCTGCTAGAGGGCTTGATGTAAAAGATGTAACGCATGTCTTTAATTATCACATACCATTTGATCCTCAATCTTATGTACACCGTATCGGTCGTACTGGACGTGCAGGGAAGAGTGGTCAGGCTATAACCCTTGTAACAACGGAAGAGTTCAGAGAACTTCAGCGTATTCAAAAAGAGGTAGGTGCAGAGATGCGTTTGGCTACCTTGCAGGGTGGNGAAGGTCTGGATGANAGNGGCCGTGAGTACCTAGCAGAGCAGATCAGAGATATCCATATTCACAATGACGCAGCAGAGATGTTAGCGTATATGAATGATATGGATAAAGAGATGCTTTTAGAAAAGCTTATGTCACGCCTTATTGGCCAGGAACAGCAAAATATCGGGACACAGATCGGTTTTGATCAAAATACAGTAGATGAGATGATGCAAGGGTATTCAAGTGATCAAAAAGCTACTAGAAATAACAATCGTCGTAGAAAAAGAAGATAATTTGTCATTTTTACCAAATAACAAGCAAAAATATTTTAAAATTTGGCATTACAATTAAGTGAGATAAATATGGAAACTGATGTAAATATGTTAGGCGAAAGTGTTAAGTTCATGATATTGGGAATGGGAGTTGTTTTTCTCTTCCTGATCATACTTGTACAAGTTGTAAAACTTCAAGGAAAGTTCATTTCCAAATACTTTCCTGATGAAGAACCTTCTGTAGCATCTGCTACTTCTACTGATAGTGACGAGTCNGCACGTGTTGCTGCTGTGATCGCTGCTGTAACAGAATTTCGCAAAAACAAATCATAATAATTAAGGTATCGTAAATGGCTAAAAAATACATTGATATAATGGACACAACTTTTAGGGATGGATTTCAATCTGTCTTTGGTGGTCGTGTGCTTATGGATGACTTTTTTCCTGCAGTAGAAGCTGCAAAGCAAGCAGGAATAAATCACTTTGAATTTGGTGGTGGAGCAAGATTCCAATCACTTTATTTCTATCTTCAAGAAAATGCATTTGATATGATGGATGGATTTAGAGAGATNGTTGGTAAAGATGCAAACCTTCAAGTTCTTTCTCGTGGTATCAACACAGTGATGCTTGACACAGGTTCACGTGAAATGATCGATCTTTTTGCAAAAATGTTTGCAAAACACGGNACTTCAACTGTTAGAAATTTCGATGCATTGAATGATGTAAACAACCTTCAGTTTTCATCTGAAATGATTAAAAAGCATGGGATGAACCATGAAGTGGTTGTAACAATGATGGACCTTCCTCCGGGATGTAAAGGTGCACATGATGTAGGTTTCTATGAAAAGACATTGAGAAACATTCTTGATAGCGGCATCGATTTTGACTCTGTATGTTTTAAAGATGCTTCTGGTACAGCTAACCCTCATAAAGTGTATGAGACGATCGCTATGGCTAGAAAACTTCTTGGTGAAGAGACACATCTTAGATTGCACACGCATGAAACTGCTGGTGTATCTGTAGCTGCTTATCTTGCTGCACTTGAAGCAGGCGCAAATGGTATCGACCTTGCTGCATCACCGGTAAGTGGTGGTACATCACAGCCGGATATACTTACGATGTTACATGCAACTAAAGGAACAAACTTCAATCTTGGTGATTTAAAGCTAGATAAAGTACTTAAATACGAAGAGAGAGTAAAAGAGTGTCTTGCAGAGTATATGATTCCCCCTGAAGCAACTCAGGTTTCACCATTGATCCCATTCTCTCCAATGCCTGGTGGTGCATTGACCGCAAATACGCAGATGATGAGAGATTCAGGTGATCTTGAGAAGTTTGATGAAGTGATCGCAGCAATGAAAGAAGTTGTAGAACGTGGTGGTTATGGTACCTCTGTAACACCTGTAAGTCAGTTCTACTGGCAACAGGCATATGCAAACGTAATGTTCGGACCATGGAAGCAGATCGCTCCTGGTTATGGTCGTATGGTTCTTGGTTATTTTGGTAAAACACCGGTTGAAGCTGATAAAGAGATCATCGAGCTTGCAAGTCAAAAGTTAAAACTTGACCCAACAACAGAAAATCCTTTAGATATTGCAGATAGAGATGAAAATAAATCTGTCGCTCACTGGACAAAAGTACTTGAAGATGAAGGTCTTGAGACCACAGAAGAGAACATCTTCATAGCAGGTGCATGTGATCAAAAAGGTATTGCGTTCTTGAAGGGTGAAGGCCCTCTCATGGTAAGAAAAGGTAAAAATAATTGTAGCGGAGATGAAGAAATGGCAGGAAATTATACAGTAGTAGTAGATGGTAAACAATATAGTGTACAAGTAGCAGAAGGTGATGCAGATATCCAAGTAGCGCCGGCAGCACCTGCAGCAGCAGTTGCAGAAGCAGCGGCACCTTCAGCAGTAACAGGTGGAGCAGGTGCAGTAAGCATTAACTCTGAAACACCGGGTAATGTTTGGAAGATCGTTAAAAACCCAGGTGATACGGTAGCTGAGGATGATGTTATTATGATCCTTGAAGCGATGAAGATGGAGATCGATATCGTTGCACCTAAAGCTGGGAAGATCGCTACGATCAATGTCAATGTAAACGATGCTGTCACTGATGGTCAGCTTCTAGCAACAATGGAGTAGTTATGAATCTCAGACAGATTTTTATCTCTTTATTGTTTGCTTTTGTAGCTTCATCGTCTTTTGTATATGCGGCATCTGCGGCACCAGCAGCTCCAGAGGTTGCACAGGAAGAAGAATACAAATCAAAAAGTCTTACAGAACTTCTGGCAAGTTTCTGGAGTACTACGGGAATTAATGCTATTGTAGATACAGCTGATGGTGAATTAACAGCTGAGGCTCATGGAGAAGGAAGATTAATGACTGCCTTTGAATCTTCTTTCGGTCGTATTATTATGATCCTAGTTGTATTTATCCTTTTCTATTTGGCAATTGCTAAAAACTTTGAGCCTCTTCTTCTTATTCCCATAGCATTTGGTGGACTTCTGGCCAATATTCCACTTGCGAACATGGGTGCAGAACATGGTATGCTCGGTATTATTTACAATATGGGTATCGCCAATGAGTTCTTCCCTCTACTCATATTTATGGGAGTAGGGGCTATGACAGACTTTGGACCATTACTTGCAAACCCTAAAACAGCTATATTAGGTGGAGCTGCACAGTTCGGTATCTTTGGTTCACTTATCGGTGCTGTTGCTATAGGATTCTCACTGAAAGATGCTTCGGCTATCTCTATCATTGGTGGGGCAGATGGACCAACATCAATCTTTATTGCAAATAGACTTGCACCAGATCTGCTTGGTGCTATTGCAGTTGCTGCATACTCGTACATGGCACTTGTACCTGTTATTCAGCCTCCGATAATGAGACTTCTTACAACTAAAGAAGAGCGTCAGATTAAGATGAAGGTACAAAGAAAAGTACATAGTAGAGAAAAATTGATCTTTCCTATTGTTGTAATCATGTTGGCACTACTTATATTGCCAGAATCTGCACCACTTATTGGAGCATTTGCATTTGGTAACTTTGCAAAAGAATCTGGAGTAGTGGATAGATTGAGCGATACAATGCAAAATTCTTTGATCAACATTGTAACTATTTTCCTTGGTCTTGGTGTTGGTTCCAAACTTGCAGCAGATAAGTTTTTGGTACTTGAAACTCTTGGTATTATGATCATTGGTCTAGTTGCCTTCTCAGCAGGTACGGCAGTAGGAGTACTTATGGCTAAGCTTATGAATAAGTTTTCTAAAGATCCTATCAACCCGCTTATCGGAGCAGCAGGTGTTTCTGCAGTACCAATGTCAGCTAGGGTTGTCTCTAAGGTAGGTTCTGAAGAGAAGCCTGGTAACATTCTATTGATGCATGCCATGGGTCCAAATGTGGCTGGTGTTATCGGTTCTGCTGTTGCAGCAGGTGTGTTACTTTCTATATTTAAATAATATTACGGGGAGAAGCGATCACTCGCTTCTCCCTTTTTTTTTCTAAATTATAAATCAAAAAAAAAGTGTTTTTTTGATTTATGCTTTAGCATTAAACTTGGATTATGCAAGAGTATTGCATAATTCGAAATTGAATAAATTATTTATACAAAGAGGATACAATGAGTACTAGAACGCCCAACGGACTTGATAAACTGGGATTAAAAGATATCGGTGATGTCTACTATAACTTAAGTTATGACGAGTTGCAAGCGCACGAAGTAAACAGTGGAGAATGTAAGATCTCTACATCAGGCACAGCTATGTGTGATACAGGTATCTTCACAGGACGTAGTCCTAAAGATAAATATTTTGTAGATCAGGCACCATCAAATGAGCATATAGCTTGGGGTGATGTTAACCGTAAAATAGATAAAAAGATCTATGATGAACTTCTTGATCTGACATTAACACAGCTTTCGGGTAAAAACATCTATGTAACAGATGTATATGCAGGAGCTTCTGCTGCGAGTAAGCGTTCCGTACGTTTCATCTCTGAAGTGGCATGGCAGGCACATTTTGTTAAAAATATGTTCATCCGTCCAACAGAAGCAGAGTTAGAAAGATTTGAGCCAGAATTTACAGTATACAATGCATGTAAAACAGTAAATGAAAAGTATAAAGAACACGGTATGAATTCTGATGTTTATGTACTTTTTAATGTAGAGGAAAATGTTTCTATCATTGGTGGTACATGGTATGGAGGAGAGATGAAAAAAGGTATCTTCTCCATGATGAACTATTGGTTGCCACTTGAAGGTAAACTCTCTATGCACTGTTCTGCAAATGTTGGTGATAAAGATGATGTATGTCTTTTCTTTGGACTTTCAGGTACAGGTAAGACAACACTCTCTACTGATCCAAACCGTGCACTTATCGGTGATGATGAACATGGTTGGGATGATCATGGTGTTTTCAACTTTGAGGGTGGATGTTACGCAAAAGTGATCAATCTTGACCCTAAGTCTGAACCTGAGATCTTTGGTGCCATCGTAAAAGATGCACTTTTGGAAAATGTTGTTGCTAATGATCATGGTCTTGTAGATTATGAAGATGGTTCTAAAACTGAGAATACACGTGTTTCTTACCCTATAGAACACATCGTAAATCATAAAGAAGACTTGCAGGCGGGTCATCCAAGTAACATCATATTCCTTTCAGCAGATGCTTTTGGTGTTTTACCTCCTGTATCTAAGCTAACCAAAGAGCAGGCAATGTACTACTTCCTTTCAGGATACACAGCTAAGGTAGCTGGAACCGAAAGAGGTATAACGGAACCTGTAGCAACATTCTCAGCATGTTTTGGTGAGGCCTTCTTACCATTGCACCCAACAGCATATGCGAAGCTGCTTGGTGAGAAGATAGACGAACATGGCGTAAATGTTTACCTGGTAAATACAGGTTGGACAGGTGGTCCATACGGTACAGGTAAACGTATGAGTATCAAAGACACAAGAGCATGTATCGATGGTATTTTAAATGGTTCTATCAATGATGCCGAGTTTGATACACTGCCACTCTTTAATCTTGAGATCCCTAAAACACTTGATGGGGTAAAAGACAATGCTGTTCTTAACCCAAGAGGTACATGGGAAAACAAAGACGAGTACGATGCAATGCTTTCTAAACTTGCGGGTATGTTCCAAGAAAACTTCCATCGTTATGATGATAACGGCGGAGAGTTTGACTACGCATCAGCAGGTCCGCAACTCTAAAATATTTTACTCACACATATATCTGTGTGGGTACCCCTTACATTATATATTCCCCTTTATTTATTTTCTCAAAGTTATACTATTAGTATAAGTTTTTTTAACCTATAGTGTACTTCTATGAAGAACTGTAAGCTCTATTAATATTAGTTTGTATTATGTTTAAATTAAGTTAAGGTTATGTATACTACTTAAGTAAATACATTTAAAGGATATAACATGACAAAAAAAATAATTAGCTTATTTGCAATACTTTTACTACTAGGTGCTCCGACTATGATCGTTGCTGATGAGGCAATTCCAGGTAGTACAACTGAATGGCTTGAAGATGTAGATGATGGTTATAGTGCAGATGGATGCTATTGCGGATAGTGTAGATAAAAAGTCACAAACTGAATGTTTGTGACTTCTGTAATTGGTTTACATTATTGTACTGTAAACGACTGTTCTTTGATAACTCTAAACTTCTTTGCTTCTTTATTATCTTGTAGATTAAACTTTTTTAACGCTTTTGGTTTAACCAATAGATAACCAAACTTAGCAGTAATCACATCGCCGCTTTTTAATTCCCAAGCATATGGATATGCTTTACTAGTATTTGCAGGTATTCTTGTATCTTTGATGATTTGAGTTGCTAACCATGGTGGTGTTGGAGCTGGTGATGGACCTTCTGCACTTCCGATTACTTTAATAAGCTTTCTAGTTTGCATTTTAGTGACTTTACCACCACTATTAACACTTACCTCAAGTTTACCCATACGTAATGGATGTAAAAGACTTGAATGTGGTACATCATGGTCTATTGTTACTGTGAACATCTTGTTATCATCTTTAGTCGAGATATCCATACCAATGTACTGAGAAAGATTTGTTAGATCACCATGTAATCCAGGGAATCCGTGGAAAGTATGTTGTTTTGCTGAGCTCATTACTGATGGCGCACCATCCACTTTATGCATGTGACACTCTATACAGTTTTTCTTTGGAGCCTTTTGATTGACATCTGTCTCACATACATCAAAACCTTTTTTGTTAGACTTGCTTGTATGACATCCCATACACATTTTACCGTCTTTAAAGATACTCTTCTTTGTTTTTACGCCATGGAATGGTGACTGTGCCGGGTTGGATTTATTTGAAAAATAGACCTTCCCTTCTTTAGAAACAACATTTTGATAAAATGCTTTTCCAGGCTTTATATCTTCTATTCTGTGACAGTATGCACAAGCAACTGCTTCATTTTGTGTTTCGTTATCAGCATCTGGTATTACACCGTTATTTGCTTTAAGTAATTCACTCAAGTTGTCTGCTGTTGGGACATGACATGCACCACAACGGTACTTCTCTTGTTTCCATTTCATAGGGTGCAAGTCATAGACTGCACCATGGATAGGGTCTTCAAAAACCGTTGCTTTACCATGTTGAGACTGTTTATACTCTTTATATATAGCAGGGTGACACTCTGAACATTTTTGGTTTTTTTCAAAGTGCATATTTGCAGCTATAGCAAAGCCACTTAATGCAATTAGTAGTAAAAACTTTTTCATTTCTTCTCCTTTATTTTTTCTTGTTTATATGCTAGAAAGCAAAGTTCATGATCAAACGTGTTTGATTCATGGTTCTGTCTTTTCCAGCTGCACCGTTATATTCTGATGTACGTTGGGCATTGAAAAGCTTCAATGTAATATCAGGTCTAGGTTTATAGACCACAACCAAGTCTAGTTCATCGGCATCATCTGATGGAAAGAATGTAGTTGGGTTACCTCCTGGAGCTAAAACCTTTGATCCCATATCTGATTGTCCATAATTAGCATATGCAGCTACAAATTTAAGACCTTTCATTGGCATCCATACTAGTGTCGCTTTGTATGCATCAACATTTGAACGGTATTGGTTTCTAGAGAAGATAGTGGAAGTGTACCCTGGGTTTGCTCCCCATGCATTAAGTAGACCACCATCATCTTTTGTTTCATACGCTAGTTTACCCACAAATTTTCCCCATTTAAGTAAAGCTTGTGCACCTAGCAATGTACCACCATATTTGGCGTCATAGTTAGAATTATCTATATTTTGATTCCATACATGTCCAGATAATTTAACTGCTTTACCTTTACCTAATGGAAATTTATAAGTACCTTCTGCAAAAATATTATTTGCAACATCATCTATATACTGATCCCATATACTGAAGTTCCACATGCCTTTCTTCTTTTCATATCCAATTTGGATGATACCGTTTGAGTCAGTCTTACCAACAGGAAGTGTATCTTCAATATTATAGAATGTACCACGATCTAAAGAATGAGGTTTACCTTCAAATGGTGGATTAACCATACCCGCTGTACCGGTAAACTCACCGATCAATGAAAAGTCAGCTGCAGATCTTGAACCGTAAGCCATTTTATTGATGAAACCGATTGATGCATTCCCACCTAAAACTTTTCCATCAAGTCTTGCATACTCATACATATTTGGAACATGCGTGATCTGGATGATATCTGTCAAAGGAGATTTATATTGACTTCTTGCAATTTGTGCCTTAAAACCTTCTCCTTCATACCTAATATGCGCACCCCATGCATAGCCAGCGTCAAGTTCATTTGGATTTTTGATAGTATTCATAAACTGGCCGTATGCGATAAGTTTTTCATCTGTATCTGTGAGACCTGAATCCATGACACCATAGAATTCTGCTCCTACTTTAAGTCCCGGAGCCACTTCCATACCGTAACCTAGACCGATACCTAATGTACTACCTGTGACTTTATCAAACCCATTATCCTTACCGTCAAAGATATGGTGCGCTCTTAAATAACCATGAATTCTACCATCATCCACTGTTATTGGCTTTTTGACATATTTGTATGGTGCTTCTGTAAACACTGGAGCTGTTAAGTCAGCCTCCGCCTTTGGATTAACATCTCCGCCTGCAAATACAAGCTCCGATGCTAGTACTGCACTAAGTAGTACTACCTTACTTTTCTTATTCATATTACCCTCCATAAGTTTTTTTTATAAAAAATGAACACTATATTATATATTTTTAATATTAACTGTATATGAATTCTTAATTAATTTTTACTTAATATATGAGATATATTGATATAATTAATAAATATATACAAAATAAATTCATAGTCAATTAACATTGAAATATTATAATCTATGCATTATTTATTAAGGAATTAATTATCATGAAAAAAACATTATTACTTTTATCTTTTGCCAGCACAATAATGCTTGCATCATCTGGGGCAGAACTACTCAAAACAAAGTGTGCATCATGTCACATTTTAACGCTTCCTAACCCTACTATGATACCTACTATGAAAGCACCTGCTATGGAAGCTGTCATGTTTCATATCAATTTAAGTATGGACGACAAAGATAAGATCAAAGCATTCATTATGGATTATGCGATAAACCCTAAAGTATCAAAGTCAGTATGTGAGTCAGACAAAGTTCAAAAATTTGGTGTGATGCCTTCACTTAAAGGTAAAATTACCGAGGACGAGCTATCTGCCATTGCAGATCATATGATAGAAAATTTCCCAACCCCTGAGTTCGTTGCTTTGATCAATGAAATGCAAACAAACGGAAAGATGAATGCGCTGATCAACTCACCATTTCTTCTTAACAGTAGGGCGCTTCCACATATGACAAAAGTACTTGTAGAGAATTGGGATAAAGGTACTCTTGCTTTAAGTGTAGAACAAAAAGAGAAACTACTTGTTGTTCGTAAAGAGACTATAACTACAGTAAAAAGCATAAAAAAGAAGATCAAAGTACTCGAAGCAGAGATCATTGAAATTGTGGTAGACGGTGAAGATCTAAAAAATGCCAACAGTAAGATAGACGAAGTAGCAGGGCTAAAATCAGAAGCAACAAGAGCACATTTGAAATGTATAGCAGATACGGTTGAAATTCTGAATGATGAACAAATGGAATTATTATTTCCATTTTTTGATTCGTGATTTAAAAGAGCAGGGAAGAGAAAAGGCTTTTCCTGCCTTTATTACTCTATAGTTGTAAGAGTCTGGAAAGTGTTCAACTAATTAATATTCAATTATGTTGCTAACACTTTGCTAACACTTATTTGTTTATAATTTTAATATAACTCAAAAAGGACAAGTAATGAAAAGAAGTTTTATAGGATTAAGCATCGTGGCAGCATCACTATTGATAGTTGGATGTGGGGGCGGAAGCTCTTCAGAATCAACTACAGGTACTGCAACACTATCTGGAACCGTGCCTGGTACTTTGATAGAAGCATTTTGTAATAATGGATATTATGTGAAAGTATCTTCAGTCAAAAATGGTACTACAGAGCACCCTTTTGAAATTGAAGTACCTACAAATACAAACTGTAGACTGGTCATGACCACTAATGAAAATGATCCGGCTAATCGTATTATTACTCCTATTGGTTTTACAAATGGATCAACAATCGTACTTAACCAAAATATCAATTTAGGGCATATCCCGCTTGAGATCGAGTATGAAAATGCAGATGATAAAGATGGTGATCATGTAGTTGATTCGGAACTTATAATTGACCCACAAGGTGCTAGTACAAATGATGAGTATGTGCATGATGATAATCATAATGATCTTGTTGATAGTTATGATGATGACGATGATGACAATATAGTGAATGCCTATGAAGATGATGACGATGACGGAATAGAAAATATTCATGATGATGACTATAATCATGATGATGACGATCATGATGATGATTCGGATGACGA
>JGI24023J19991_10003176_pt1 | contig 11638 bp, 13 predicted proteins | sample Cruoilmetagenom1_FD_19991 | JGI IMG/M metagenome (IMG submission 19991)
ACAAGAGTTATCAAAATATTGGATGCATAATGGTTTTGTAAATATAGATGGTGAAAAAATGTCAAAGTCACTTGGAAATAGTTTTTTTCTCAAAGATGCTTTAAAAAGATACGATGGTGAAGTTATCCGATTTTATATGCTCAATACTCACTATAAATCTGATTTAAGTTTTAATGAAGAAGATTTACTTAGTTCTAAAAAAAGACTTGATAAACTTTACAGAGTAAAAAAAAGAGTTTATGGGACAACTGCAAGTGTTGCAAATAAAGAGATAAAAAAACAACTACTAGAGTCTTTAAATGATGATATGAATACCTCAAAAGCGATGGCAGTTTTAGATGAGTATATATCTTCAGTAAATGAGAATCTTAATAAAAATCCCAAAGACAAAACACTTAAAAAAGAATTTATAGCAACGATTGAGTTTATTTCATCACTATTAGGAATTGGTGAGCAGGATAGTTTTAAATATTTTCAATTTGGAATTACAGAAAATGAAAAAAAGAGTATTGAAAAACTTATCAATGATAGAATAGAAGCAAAACAAAATAAAGATTTTGAACGCTCAGATAAAATAAGAGAGGAACTAACCGATATGGGAATATCACTTATGGATACTCCAACAGGGACAATGTGGGAGAAAAACTAACTGTCACATCTTTTGTAATGACTTCAATTTAAAATCTAAAAACTATAGTTAAAATTTAATTAATGTATAATAAAACTAACTAAAAAACTATAGCAAAGTTTTACGACAGCATTGAGTCGTAATGAAAAAACTTAATACAAAAAACCAAACATCCAAAGAGGTATTTTATTATCAAATCCCACCTCTATATCATCCGCTACCACAAATCCCTTTTGTCCTTTTAGTTGACTATCATCTTTAGAAGCTCCCCCTATTTCAAATACCAAACTGTCATCCACTATAAAATCACCTTTATTATGAAAATGTACTTGATGGTGAAGTTTCATTTGAGAAACAAAAAAACTCTCTCTTATTGCACCTATATCACTATTTGCACAAAGTACTGTAAAAAGATTTGGATTATCAAGTAGAAGTTTGTCAGGTTTATTTACAGCTCGCATACCAACTCCACCTCTTACGATATGGATTAAACTACCAGCATCCATTCTCTCAAGGTATTTTTGGAGTGTTGTCCATGAAGTCCCAACTGCAGCACTTAATTTTGAGATATTTACTTCAAAAGGTTTTGAACTACATAGCATGTAGATTATTTTTTTTAGTTTATCAAGTTTTGAGGGGTCAATATTATAGATACCACAAAGATCAGAGTCAATAGTTAGATTGATAACTTCCAAAAGCTTCGTAGGATAATCTATAAGTGATTCTTGAAAAAAAGGATAACATCCATACTCACGATAGTTATTAAACTGTTCTAATGGTCTTATTTGTTTCATAATTAATGCTGCTATATCCTGATGGTTTGATAATATTTCATCTAAACTATAACTTTTAAATGACTGCTCTGTATTTAACTCACAAAATTCTCTTAATGATAGCACTCCAAGAGTATGTATAACTGCTCGTCTTGATAGATCTGCACTTGAGTGTTCTATTTGAAGTGCAGAAGAACCACTAAATATCACTTGTAATTCAAACACATCATAGATAGCTTTTAGTTCACTTGAAAAGTTTACTGATTTATGAATCTCATCAATTATAAGTAGTTCTCCACCTCTTGCATAAAAACTCTCAGCAAGATCATATAAACTTACACCACTCATAGCAGGATGGTCACAGCTAAGATATAATATTTTTGAAGATGCCAACTCTAAACTTTTAGCATATTGTAAAAGAATTGTACTTTTTCCTGTACCACGAGCACCTTTGATACCAATAAGTTTTGAGTTAAAATCAATTTTAGTGTAAAGATATCTTTTGTAGTTTGGTGTCTGTTTTGCAAGTATTTGAGTTGATATTTTTTGAAGTGTTTCTAAGTTCATATAATCACCTTTATAATATGTATTTTATAATTATAGTATTTTTATTATGAAATAGACTTTAGACAGAAATATATAAAGAGGTATAAGAATTTGATGAATTATTTGGTATGTTTGCTGATAGTTTACCTTAGGGGTGGGGAAACTATAAGCAAAGCTTTTAAAATGCTTACTATTCGTTAGCTTTCCATTGCTTATATAAAATCTCATGTTCAGCAATCTCTTCACGACTAGCTTTTCTTCTACAAGATAAGTATCCTTTGCTTCCATCACAAGACTCAAATGGAAATACTGTAGCAAATACCCAATAGTATCCACCATCTTGTGTTGCATTCTTTACATACCCTGTCCATACATTTCCTGCTTGTACTGTATCCCAAAGTGATTTAAATGCTGCTTTTGGCATATCTTTGTGTCTTACTATATTATGTGGTTTATCCATTAACTCTTCTAAAGTATATCCCGCTATTTTACAAAAATCATCATTTGCAAATTTGATTATACCTTTACTATCTGTTTCACTTACTAAAAATGCAAAATCATCTAATACTGTTTCACCTGCCATACTAATTTCCTTTTTTAGTTAAATTTTTTCGTTTGTGCATCTGATACTAAATCATTTGCCATTTTACTTACATCTTGTGCTATCTCTGCTACGGAGTTTGCTTCATGTGCATTTTCTTGTGTTACTCTATCTAACATGGTTACTGCATCATTTATCTGTTCAATTCCTGTCATCTGTTCTTTACTTGCACTAGATACATCTTCTATTAATTGAATTGTTTGATTAAAGTTCTCATTTAATGATTCATATCCATGTATCATATCATCACTTACTTTTTTACCTTCATTTGCTTTTATACTTGCATTCTCTACTAGGATTTTAATCTCATTTGCTGCATCTGCACTTCTTGAAGCTAAGTTTCTTACTTCTTGGGCAACTACTGCAAACCCTTTCCCTGCTTCACCTGCTGTTGCTGCTTCTACGGCTGCATTTAAAGAAAGTATATTTGTTTGGAATGCTATTTGGTCTATTGCTATTATCGCTTCGTTGATTGCTGTTACTTGTGTATTTATTTCATCCATTGAAGTTGATGTTTTAGAAGCTAAGTTCATACCATTAGAAACTTCTGTTTTTACTTTTGCACCTAATTCTGACATTTTAGAAGCATTAGAATCATTATTTCTTGTAATACTTGTTATCTCTTCTACTGCTGCTGCTGTTTCTTCTAAAGAAGCCGCTTGTTGGTTTGCTTTATTTGCTAAGTTATTTACACTCTCTGTCATTGTTGAAGAGTTTGATTGGAGATGTTGTCCGTTTGAGAGGTTTTGTTTTGCACTGTTTGAAAGTGAGTGTCCTAGAGTATTTACAGACTCTAAAACTACTCTCATATCTTCTTTTATCTTTTCTGAAATAGCTATTTTCGGGGTAAAATCATCTTTTGAGTAAGCTAATAAAACACCCGAAAGTTCACTCATTATTGCTTCTAGTTCATCTAACATTTTATTAATATTTACAGTTAGTGTTGAAATCATTGGATTATTAGAGTGAGCTTTTGATCTACATTTAAATATACCTTGCTCTACTTTATCTGTAATAAGAACAATTTCACCCATAACCTTCATATCATCTTGTAGGTTTTTTTCGAAAATATCAACAGCACCATTAATTTTAGTGATAATTGTACCTATTTCATCATTTTTATAATCTGTTACTTTTTCTATCTTATTTTGCTTTAAAGAAATAAAGTTTAGAAATTCATTAAAATAGTTATCAAATTTTTCAATTCCTTCTGTAGTATTTTTCATTATCATATAGCTAGATAATGCAACTAGTCCACCACAAATAATAATTAAAAAAATAACTATATTTGTTTTTCCAAAATATCCAGCCATCCCAACTGTTATCATTCCACTTACAGAAAGTAACATATTAAAAAATATACTTTTTTTTGTTGACATGTTCCCCATTTATTTCCCCTTTTACATTTATACTTATTTTAGCTAAAAAAAACTAAAATAAGTTTTAATATTATACAAAATAATTAATTTAGCTCATAAAACCAACTGTTTTATCTTTATCAAATTGTCCTTTTTCCTCTTTTTGAATCTCTTCCAAAAAAGCTTCAACTGTAAATATAGCTTCTTCATCTATCGCTAATTTATATGCTGTATTTTTAATCACTAACTCAATTTGACCACCAGTAAGTGATGATTTTGCTAGTTTTTTAACATCAAAATTCTTTTCTAAAGGTAATTCTGACGAGAGTAATTTTTTCCAAAGAAGAGTTCTTTGTTCTAAATTTGGTTTTAAAAACTCAATTTTATAATTAAACCTTCTTGAAAATGCTTTATCAATGCTATCTAATAGATTTGTAGTTGCAACAAGTATTCCTTCAAATCTTTCAATTTGTTCTAAAAATATATTTTGCATTTGATTATGCATTTTATCACTACCACTTATTTGTCCACTTACACGGTTACTTAAAAACTGGTCTGCTTCATTTAATAAAAGTACTGGTTCAGTTTTAGTTTTTGTACATAATTCTTTGTATTCATCAAATATCTTTCGTACATTTTTTTCACTCTCACCCACATACATTGATAAAATCTTACTACAATCAAAACTTAATACTTGTTTTTTTAATGATTTTGCCAAAGCTAATGCTGTGATTGTTTTTCCAGTACCTGCTGCCCCATAAAAAATAATTCTTGCATCAATACCTTTTTTCTTATCTTTTATTCCCCATTTTTTAAGACGTTCTATTACACTTTTGTCTACTTGTTTAAGTAATAAATCTAAAGTTTTTTTTGTTTTATCATTTAATACAACATCTTCTAAAGTTTTTTTAGGTTCTATAAGTTCGAATATCTCTTGATCTTGTATAAGCATATCAAGTTTTATTTTTTGTTGTCTTTTCTCTTTTTTAACAGGATGTGATATTTTGTAAAGGATTGACTCAGGAATATAAAAGTTTCTATTAATTCCCCCAAAAGGTGTCAACATCTCATCATAATCAATAAGTCCGTTAGATATAAGATTTCCACTTTCCTCTAATAAGCTTCTATGTTTAATCTTTTCATAATCATCACTAGAAACTAATGCAATCAAAGAGTTCATATCTCGAATTGATTCATCACTTCCACCATATTCTTCTTTTAAAAGTGCTAAAAATACCATCTGCTCTTTCTCTTCAAGATTGTGTTGCTTAAAAAAATCTTCAAGCATAATAGTATTACTTGTAGTTTCAACTCTCTCCTTAATTCTATTTTCTAAAAGTGATAACTTACTTCTAAGACGATTTGCATTTGGTGAATTTTCATCAAAATTATGTTTAACAATATTAAGTTTTTGTGCCAAATCAATTTTGAAAAATTGATCTTGCAAATATTCAAGATGATCACTATATTCTTTAATATCTGGCAACGTAAGTTCTAAAGAACCAACTTCAAGAAGTTTTAGAAAGGAGCTACTTAAATTTACTGCTGTATTTATCAACTCTAACTGAGACAATTCACTTATCTTCGTTGTAATAAAATTACTTTGTGTAATCCATCCAAGCTCAAGAAGATTTTTAATAATATACACATATTCTATATGTTCAAGCTTTTTAATATCATAAAACTCACTTAAAATATCTACAACTAAAATGTTGTCATTTCCTATTATATATTGCCGTGTAAGATATTGTAAAACTTTTACTTCATCTTCATTACATTTTAAATGTGCATATATATCTAACTTACTTATCTCTTGTGATTCCACAAATAATTTAACATTTTTCACTAAATTCTCTCTTTTTAAACCAATTTTTTGTATTTTCAATATCTAATAATATTTGCTTTTTTAACTCTTCATAAACTTCATATTTTTTATTATCCCTTAGCTTGTCATAAAAAACAATTTCTATTACCTTAGGAATATCATATGAAGAAATATCTGCTAAGATATGTGTCTCAACGGCAAAACTTCCATCTGTAGAAACTCTGTGTCCTACAAAAGAAACAGATTTATAGGCAATATTATTTAGAATTGTTTTTGTAATATAAATACCCTCTTGAGGTATTAAAAAATCTTTTACATCAATATTTATTGTAGGAACAAACTGTTTTGAACCTAATCCTTGTCCTACGATATGATGTCCTTGAAGAGTATAATTATACCCTAAAAGTTTATTTGCTATTTTGATATTTCCATCTCTTAAGTATTCTCTAATCACCCTTGAGTGAACTGAAATATCTGATATTTTGTATTCATCAACTACGATTACTTTCCCTTGAAACATCTCTTTTAAACTCTCTATATCACACTTTGCTTTATGTCCAAAGTGAAAATCATAACCTACAACTATTTTTTGTAAATTAGGAAATTCTTCATTAAGCAAATTGATAAACTCTTCTCCACTAAGATGTTTTATATTTTCCAATTCATAATAAAAAAGTGGGAAAGAGGTATATTTCATTCTACTTGCTTCTGGAGAAAGGTTAGCATATTGAGTAGATATTACTGCAATTGCTCCATTTATGTCTAATCTCGAAAATAACTGTTGATGTGCTCTATGCATCCCATCAAAACCACCTATTGTAATACTTGTTATTTTATTTTTTATATAAATTCCTTTTGAAATTAAAGTTATAAATTTAATTTGATATAATACCACACATCTTCTTTAGAAGATTTAATTTATAAAAAATCATTAAGGAATCTCTTATTAACTGTAAAATAAACATCTTTCAAATTGTTAAAAAATCAAATGACCAATTTGAACCTATAATCAATGAATTTATAAAAATGTCTAGTAGATTTGCTAAAGTTGAAGTCCATAGTTTATTTAATAAACAAATCTCTAAAGCGCAAACAGTAGGTGAACTTGAATCACAAAAAGCATACAATGAGCTTTATATCCCAAAACTCTCATCAGGATACAATATTGCCCTTGATGTATTAGGAAAACAAATAGATAGTTTTGAATTTAGCACTCTTTTAGAAGATAAAATAACTATTAATTTTTTTATAGGTGGAGCATACGGATTTGATAGAAAATTTTTAACTAGATGTGATAAAACCATATCTCTTAGCCAACTTACAATGGCACACAAAATTGCAAATTTAGTTCTCTGTGAACAAGTTTTTCGTTCCCTTTGTATATTGAATAATCATCCATATCATAAATAAATTTAGAATAATTTAGTTAACTTTTAGTATAATCCCACAACATTATAATAATAGGACAAAAAAGTGGCTTCGAATAAACAGATAGAAGAGTTAAAAGAGATGTTAATTGAGAGAAAAAACATCATAGAGAGTAACATAGCTGATAGTATAGATAATATTTCTAAATTAAATGATTGTGATTGTAAAGACGACTTGGATTATGCAGAAGCTAGTAGTGATAGCTTTACTTCTGGTATAATAATAAATCAACAAAAACAAGAACTAAAAGAGATTGATGAAGCTCTTAAAAATATTGAGAACAATACTTATGGCATATGCGAAATGTGTGATGAGATGATTGCAATTGGAAGATTAAAAGCAAAACCATTTGCTAAATTTTGTACAGATTGTAGAGAGATTCACGAAAACAACAATCAATAAGATAAAAAAGGGGTTACAATGGGTTTAAAGAAATATATATTAGGTTCAGTTATTTTAGTATTAGTAGTTTTTGCTTATACTTTTAGTCTAGCATCAGGTGATTATAGAGTTGAATTATTTGATTATGTTTTAATACTCCCAATTGCCATTTGGATAATTGTACCAACACTAGTACTCTTTGTACTCTCTGTTTTACATATACTTTTTTATGGTACAAAAAACTACTTTACAATAAAAGCAATAACAAAAGATGCAGAAACATTAGCAACACTTATCAATAAAAAGCTTTTAAATGAATCATCAAAGTCTAATTTTCAAAATAGTCATCTAAAAGAACTTGGTTCAATTATAGAACAACTTGATATTGATATTACAAACAGTAATTTTAGTTCTGAAAATAAAATAATCAATAAAACAATTGACCAAATATTTGCAATTAATTCAGGAAAATATATCTCTACAAAAGAGCTAAAACTAGACAACCATAATCCACTAATGATAAAAAACTTTAAAAATAGAATAGAACAAGATGGAGAGTTTGCACTTGAAGTTATTCAAAAAAGTACAAACTATCCTCAAGAGATACTTAAACCTGCATTTTTTAAAGTTTTAGAAAATAAATCGATTACTACAATTAAAAAACTACTTGATAGTGTAACATTTGATGAAGAGATAGTTATAGCACTTCTTAAAAAAGATGGTGAACAAGAGAACCAATTTGCAATGACAAATGAGCAAATATTAAATATCATCAAAAAAGTTAAACTTACAAATACACAGCTAATTGAAGTTGCAAAAAATTATAAAGTTCTTATGTCTCCAGATCAGATTATTAAACTTTTTGAAGATTTTACTTTAGAAAATGAAGAATATACACTTGCTTATCTTTATGTTCTAGCAGAGTATGAAATGGTTGATAAGATGAGAGATATTTTAGACAATAGTGCACCTACTGAATTTGCACCTTTTAAGGCATTAGTTGATTTAAAAGATTGCGGAAAAAACACCTACTCTTTAGATTCTATTTGTTATAAATAATCTCCATAAAAATGGATAACAAAATCTTAGACTTCTCAAAACCTGTAATAGCGTTAGCTCCACTTGCAGGTTACACAGATCTCCCTTTTAGATCTGTTGTAAAAAATTTTGGCGTTGATTATACTGTTAGTGAAATGATTAGTTCCAATGCACTTGCTTACAATAGTGAAAAAACAAAAAAGATGTTGACAAAATCTAGCAATGAAGATCCTTATTTTATACAACTATCAGGAAATAAACCTGATATTATGCAACTTGCTGTTGAAAAATTAAATGAGATAGAGGGTATTGCTGGAATTGATTTAAATTGTGGTTGTCCCGCGCCAAAAGTATTTAATCATGGAAGTGGTTCTAATTTACTCGGGGATCTTCCAAGATTACAACTGATGTTAAAAACTATTAAAAAATATTCCAATAAACACTACACAACAGCAAAAATTAGAATTGGTATTGATGAAAAAATACCACTAGATATTGCACGTGCTATTGAAGATTGTGGTGTTGATTTTATAGCAGTTCATGGTAGAACAAAAAAGGGAGCATATAAAGCCCCTGTAGACTATGATGCAATTGCAGCTATAAAAGAGGTTGTAAAAATGCCAGTTATTGCAAATGGAGATATTACAGACTTAGCAAAAGCACAATATGTTTTAAACCATACAAAAGCAGATGGAATAATGATAGGGAGAGGGGCAGTTGGAAAACCTTGGGTATTTCACCAAATTGCATCAAATAATGAAGTGATTTCAAATGAACTAAAAAAAGAGATTATTATTGAACATTTCAATAAAATGATTGAATATTATGAAGAATATGGAGTAGTGATGTTTAGAAAACATCTTCATACTTATTCAAAAGGGTATGATGGAGCTAATAATTTTAGAGAAAAAATAAATACGATAACATCTTCTAATGAGATGTTAGAAGTAATAAAAGAGTTTTTTTAGTTTTTTTCTTCTAGATATGATACAATAGCTTTTAATAGCTCTTCAATATCAAGTGGTTTTAATAGATACCGATATATTCCTATCTCATCTGCTCGTAAAAATGAATCATAATCAGCATCTGCTGTCATAAGAATTGACGGTGTTTCTTCTTTAATAGCTTTTATCTTAGCAACCATTTCCAGTCCGTCCATTTCAGACATTTTTAAATCAGTAATTACAAAATCAATATGTTGATTTGATTGAAAAACTTTGAGACCCTCTTCTCCATCTTTACAAATAAAGACATTGTTAAACAGCTTAGTTAAAATGGGAGTAATTGAATCTGAAATAAATTTATCATCTTCAACAAATAGTATATTTTTATCTTTTAGTATATCTATATTCAAATTTTTACCTAAAAAAAAGCTAAGTGGTATATGCCACTTAGCTTTTTTAATCATAAGATATGATTACCCTAAAAATGGATTAGCATATAATGCAATTAAAGCAATAACAAGTGTATAAATAACTTGTGCTTCGATCATAGCAAGTGCAATGAACATTGTAGTCATAAGTTTTCCACCCATACCTGGATTTCTAGCAGTTCCTGCAATAGTTGCGGCAGCAGTATTACCCATACCAACAGCTCCACCAAGAGCAGCAAGACCAAGACCAATACCAGCAGCAAGTACTGAGTAAGCTTTTAAAGTTTCGTTAGCAACATTTGCATCAGATGCGAAAGCAGCAGTTGCAATAGCAACCATTAAGAATAGAATTTTTTTCATCTATTGTTCCTTTTATAATATTTAATTGTACCAAAAGTCTGTTCGGATAGCGTAACCATATCAAAAAAAGATATAGCAATATAAACATAAATGCCCATATTTCCCTACTGAATACTTTTAAGTGGTGCAATTATATAGAAAAGTTTATTAAAAGTCCATTGTGCGTACACTCTCTTTGATAAAATTATCTTCAATTATCGACTCTAATTCCCCTATATAATTAATATAAGTCATATTTTTCACCACTTGATAATTCTCTTTTTGTATCTTTTTAAGTTCCTCTTTATTTCCAAGAAGGGCATCTACTTTAAAAGAAAGAGTTTTATCATTTTGACCAAACACCAAAGAGAAAGAATCAATAATCTCTGAAGCAGCATTGTCTCTACTAACAAATACAGCGTTTTTTAAAAACATTGCTTTTAAAACACTAGCTGCAAAAAGCTTTTGTTTTGTTGGGAGTATAAATATATCAGAAACTATAAAAAGTTCGTCAATATTTGTATAATTTTCCAAAATAATCGTTTGTTTGTCTAACTTAAAGTGTTTCAGTCTCTCTTGAAGTTTTTCTACTTGTTGAGTATTTGTATTTATCAAAATTTTATAGTTTTTATTTTCCAAATTTTTTATTGTTATTAAAAAATTCTCTAAACCACTTGAAATTAAATCTTTTCCTGTAAAATAAATTATTCTTTGTTCTTTTTTAATCTCATATTTTTTTCTAAAATCTCTTTTAATTTGTTTATCATATTTTATTTGAGTATTGATGTAAGGATATAGGACAAAAATTTTATCCTCTTTTATATATGTTCTCTTTTCACATATTTTTTCTTTCATACTATTTGAATTTACAATTATTATTTTTGAGTGTTCTGCCATATCTAAAGCTTTTGTATTTATAGAACCTTGATGAAAGTATATATTAGGGTATTTTTTTTCTTTTAGTAGTAATTTTTCAAAAAATGTTTGCTCTTTGAAATATGTTAGTTCAAACTTTTTTTCTAATTCTTTGATTACTTTTGTTTTGGTATTAATTGCGATATGTAGTTTTTCCATATTGCAATTATACCAAAAAAATTATTTTTTTAAAGCCTTAGCCCATGATTCCATTACGTCATGAAGTTCCTCTTTAGGTGCTTCTGTAAAGTCAATAGTAAATTTATCTTCAAATTCACAAATACCAATAATTCTAGGTCTAACAGCCAATATTTTATGATGTGGAATTGCAGATCCAAAACAAAATAAAAAGTTTTGTGCATCTAAAATTCCTTCCATAATTGGACCATCTATTTTCTTTGTATGTGTGTAATGATCAAAAAGACCTACATATT
>JGI24023J19991_10003177_pt1 | contig 11632 bp, 6 predicted proteins | sample Cruoilmetagenom1_FD_19991 | JGI IMG/M metagenome (IMG submission 19991)
GATATTTTAAAAAATGAATATGGTATCGAACCTGCTGCTGCAGCTGTAGCTGTAGCTGGACCAGCTGCTGGTGGAGGTGATGCTGCAGGAGAAGAACAATCAGAGTTTGATGTAATTCTTAAAGCTGCAGGTGCTTCTAAATTGGCAGTTGTAAAATTAGTTAAAGAATTAACTGGTTTAGGTCTTAAAGACGCTAAAGGTTTAGTTGATAGTGCACCTTCTCCAATTAAAGAAGGAGTGTCAAAAGACGAAGCTGAAGGTCTTAAAACATCTTTAGAAGAAGCTGGCGCTGAGGTTGAGCTTAAATAAGCTCTATCCCGAAGCATCGGGACATAAACAATACAAGGTTTAAGTCGTTTGAATGATAAGTTCAAATTGACTTAAACCATTTTGTGTATATACTAGTTCTTATTAAATTTATTAGGTTTTTAATTAAAAATTTTCTCCATTGTCAACACTAAAAAGTACCAAAAGAGTAAACTTCTCATCAGCCAAATTAATTACTGATTATCCTGATTTTTTAGATATTCAAGTAAAATCGTTTCAAGATTTCTTTCAATTAGAAACAAAAGCTGACGAAAGAGGAGATGAAGGATTATACAAAACATTCTCTGATAATTTCCCAATTACAGATACTAGAAATCAGTTTGTATTAGAGTTTATAGATTATTTTGTTGATCCACCAAGGTATTCTATTCAAGAATGTATAGAAAGAGGGTTAACACATAGTGTGCCTTTAAAAGCTAGATTAAAATTATATTGTACAGATCCTGAGCATGAAGATTTTGAAACTATCGTGCAAGATGTTTATTTAGGTACAATTCCTTATATGACTCACAGTGGTACTTTTGTTATCAATGGTGCTGAAAGAGTTGTAGTATCTCAATTACACCGTTCACCGGGTGTGTTTTTCGGACAATCATTCCATGCAAATGGTACGAAGTTATATTCTGCAAGAGTTATTCCTTTTAAAGGTTCTTGGATAGAATTTGCTACGGATATCAATCAAGTAATGTATGCTTATATTGATAGAAAGAAAAAATTACCCGTAACTACACTTTTCCGTGCTATCGGATTTGAACGTGATAAAGATATTCTTGAAATATTTGACCTTGCAGATGAGGTTAGAGTTTCTAAAAGTGGACTTAAAAAAGTACAAGGGCGTAAACTTGCTGCAAGAGTTTTAAAGACATGGCATGAAGATTTTGTTGATGAAGATACTGGTGAAGTTGTATCTATTGAGCGTAATGAAATTGTTTTAGATAGAGATACGATCCTTGATAAAGAAAATATTGAAGAAATTCTTGAAGCAGAAGCTAAGACTATCTTATTGCACAAAGAAGACCATCAATTAGGTGATTATGCTATTATTCATAATACACTACAAAAAGATCCAACGAACTCTGAAAAAGAGGCCGTTGAACATATTTACCGTCAGTTACGTAATGCTGAACCGCCAGATTATGAAACTGCAAAAGGTATTATTCATAAATTATTCTTTTCTGAACAACGTTATAATCTTGGAGAAGTTGGACGTTATAGAATGAATAAAAAGTTAGAACTTGATATCGATATTAGCGAAAAAGTTTTAACAAAAATAGATATTATTACTATTATCAAGAATTTGATAAAATTAGTAAATTCTAAAGCTGAAGTTGATGATATTGATCACTTATCAAACCGTCGTGTGCGAACTGTAGGTGAACAATTAGCTAGTCAGTTTGGTGTAGGACTTTCTCGTATGGCTCGTACCATTCGTGAACGTATGAATGTGCGTGATAATGAAGTGTTTACGCCTATAGATTTGATCAATGCTAAGACATTATCTTCAGTAATCAACTCATTTTTTGGAACCAATCAGTTATCTCAATTCATGGATCAAACCAATCCATTAGCTGAAATAACACACAAAAGAAGATTATCAGCACTAGGACCTGGAGGTTTATCACGTGAAAGAGCTGGTTTTGAAGTTCGTGATGTTCACTTTACACATTACGGTCGTTTATGTCCGATTGAAACTCCTGAGGGTCCGAATATTGGATTGATTTCTTCATTAGCTGTTTATGCTAAAGTGAATAATTTAGGTTTTATTGAAACTCCTTATCGCGAAGTGGTCGAAGGTAAAGTTGATACAACTAAAGAACCAACTTATTTAAGTGCAGAAGAGGAAGAAGAAAAGAAAATTGCTCAATCTAATCTAGAGTTAGATAGTGAAGGAAATATCGTATTAGAGAAAGTAGTAGCTCGTGAAGAAGGTGATTTCCCATTAGTTTCGCCACAAGAAGTTAACTATATGGATGTATCTCCTAATCAAATTTCTTCTATATCTGCATCATTAATTCCGTTCTTAGAACATGATGATGCGAATAGAGCTTTGATGGGATCTAACATGATGCGTCAGGCTGTACCGTTAATGAGACCAGAATCTCCAATTGTAGGTACCGGGTTAGAACGTAGAGTAGCAACCGATTCAAGAATTTTAATCAATGCAGAAGGAGATGGAGTTATTGATTATGTAGATTCTGATAAAATTACAATTACTTATCTAAGGACTGATGAAGAAAAGTTAGTGAGTTTTGATGTAGATTCTAAAACATATAACTTAATTAAGTTTAGAAAAACAAATCAAGGTACTTCTATTAACTTACACCCTATTGTTAAAAAAGGTGATAAAGTTACGAAAGGACAAGTGCTTTGTGAGGGATATGCAACTGAAAAAGGAGAGCTAGCACTTGGTAGAAATATGAAGGTAGCCTTTATGCCTTGGAAAGGGTATAACTTTGAGGATGCAATTGTAATTTCTGAAAGAGTTGTGAGAGAAGATGTATTTACTTCTATTCATATTGATGAGTATTCATTAGATGTTAGAGATACGAAGTTAGGAGCTGAAGAATTGACGAATGACATTCCGAATGTTAGTGAAGAAGCAACGAAAGATCTTGATGAAAACGGAATGATTCGTATTGGTGCAGAAATTAAACCAGGAGATATCTTAATTGGTAAAATTACACCGAAAGGAGAATCAGATCCTACTCCGGAAGAAAAATTACTAAGAGCGATTTTTGGTGATAATGCAGGAGATGTTAAAGATGCATCATTAAAAGCTTCGCCTTCTCTAAAAGGAGTTGTAATTGATAAGAAACTATTCCAACGATCAGTTAAAGATAAAGCTAAAAGAAGTCAAGATAAAGAAGATATCGCTAGACTTGAGGCCGATTTTACTGTAAAATTTGATGAATTAAGAGGAAGGTTAATTGAAAAGTTATTTACTTTAATTAATGGTAAAACATCTCAAGGTGTACTCAATGATTTAAGTGAAGTAATTTTCCCTAAAGGAAAAAAATTCACCTTAAAAATGTTAAATGCTATCAATGATTTTGAGCATTTAACAAAAGGAATGTGGACAACCGATAAGAAAATTAACAAATTAGTGAATGAATTAATTCATAACTATAAAATTAAAGTTAATGACTTACAAGGTTCATTACGTAGAGAGAAGTTTACGATCTCTGTTGGGGATGAATTACCAGCAGGTATTGTAAAACTAGCAAAAGTTTATGTTGCTAAAAAACGTAAACTAAAAGTTGGTGATAAAATGGCAGGTCGTCACGGTAATAAGGGTATTGTTGCACGTATTGTACGTCAGGAAGATATGCCTTTCTTAGAAGACGGAACCCTGTTGATATTGTATTGAATCCATTGGGTGTACCATCGCGTATGAATATTGGTCAGATTTATGAAACCGTATTAGGTTGGGCTGGTCAAAATTTAGACGAAAAATATGCTACTCCAATTTTTGATGGTGCTACAATTGATCAAATAACTGAACTGACTAATAAAGCTGGTGTACCAGAATTCGGACATACTTATTTATATGATGGTGGTAGTGGAGAGCGTTTTGATCAGCCTGCAACTGTGGGTGTAATTTATATGATTAAACTAGGTCATATGATTGAAGATAAAATGCATGCTCGTTCTATTGGTCCTTATTCATTAATTACACAACAACCATTAGGTGGTAAAGCACAATTTGGTGGTCAACGTTTTGGTGAAATGGAAGTTTGGGCACTTGAAGCATATGGTGCATCAAGTACATTAAGAGAAATCTTAACTGTTAAATCTGATGACGTATTGGGTAGAGCAAAAACGTATGAATCTATCGTGAAAGGCGAACCAATGCCAGAACCGGGGTTACCAGAATCGTTTAACGTATTAATGCACGAGTTAAAAGGACTTGGCTTAGACGTTAGATTAGAAGAATAATAAAGTAAGCTGTAAAGGTTTTCCTTTACAGCTTTTACAATACATTTTTACATTTTAATTGATTGCATAAAGACATCATGGCAAAACAAAGAGAAAAATACACTGTAAAAAAATTTAGTAAAATTTCAATTGGTTTGGCTTCGCCAGAATCAATTCTAGAAAAGTCTAGAGGTGAAGTTTTAAAACCAGAAACCATAAATTACCGTACACATAAACCTGAAAGAGATGGATTGTTTTGTGAGCGTATTTTTGGCCCTATTAAAGATTTTGAATGTGCTTGTGGTAAGTACAAAAGAATACGTTATAAAGGGATTATCTGTGACCGTTGTGGAGTAGAAGTTACTGAGAAGAAAGTACGAAGAGATAGAGTAGGTCATATTAATTTAGTAGTACCTGTAGCACATATTTGGTATTTTAGATCATTACCAAATAAGATGGGATACCTTTTAGGTTTGCCATCGAAGAAATTGGATATGATTATTTACTACGAACGTTATGTAGTAATTCAACCAGCAGATGCGAAAAATATTGAAGGAGAACCATTGCAAAAAATGGATTTCTTAACAGAAGAAGAATACTTAGATGTGTTAGAATCTCTTCCTCAAGAAAATCAGTATTTAGACGATTCTGACCCAAATAAGTTCATTGCCAAGATGGGGGCGGAATGTTTAATTGAATTGTTAGCGAGAATTGATTTAGACGAATTATCATATGAATTAAGACATAAGGCAAATACTGAAACTTCTAAGCAACGTAAAATGGAAGCGTTAAAACGCTTAAACGTTGTTGAAGCTTTAAGAGATGCTAATAAGAATAGAGAAAACAAACCAGAGTGGATGATCATGAAGGTAGTTCCGGTAATTCCACCAGAATTACGTCCTTTGGTACCACTTGATGGAGGTAGATTTGCGACTTCAGATTTAAATGATTTATATCGTAGGGTAATTATCCGTAACAATCGTTTAAAAAGATTAGTTGAGATCAAGGCTCCAGAAGTTATTTTACGAAATGAAAAACGTATGTTGCAAGAATCTGTAGATTCACTATTTGATAACACACGTAAATCTTCTGCAGTAAAAACAGAGTCTAACAGACCTTTAAAATCATTATCTGATTCGTTAAAAGGTAAACAAGGTCGTTTCCGTCAAAATTTATTGGGTAAACGTGTTGATTATTCTGCACGTTCAGTAATTGTTGTTGGACCTGAATTAAAATTATTTGAATGTGGATTGCCAAAAGATATGGCAGCTGAATTATATAAACCTTTTATTATTAGAAAACTAATAGAAAGAGGTATTGTAAAGACAGTAAAATCTGCTAAAAAGATTATAGATAAAAGAGAACCGGTAGTTTGGGATATTTTAGAAAATGTATTGAAAGGGCATCCTGTATTATTGAATCGTGCTCCAACATTGCACCGTTTAGGTATTCAAGCTTTTCAACCTAAATTAATTGAAGGTAAAGCNATACAATTNCACCCATTAGTGTGTACTGCTTTTAATGCCGATTTTGATGGAGATCAAATGGCAGTGCATTTACCATTAGGACCAGAAGCTATTCTAGAAGCTCAATTATTGATGCTAGCTTCTCATAGTATTTTGAATCCGGCAAATGGTTCTCCAATTACAGTACCATCTCAAGATATGGTACTTGGGTTATACTATATGACCAAGGAACGTAAATCTACTAAAGATTATAAGGTTCAAGGTGAAGGAATTACTTTTTACTCGCCTGAAGAGGTAACTATTGCGTTTAATGAGAAAAAAGTGAATTTGAATGCTAGTATTAAGGTAAGAACAAAAGATTTTAATGAAGAAGGAGAGTTAGTAAATCAAATCATTGAAACTACTGTAGGTAGAGTATTATTTAATGAAGTTGTACCCGAAGCTGCAGGGTATATTAACGAGGTTTTAAATAAAAAATCTTTACGAGATATTATTGGTAACATATTAAAAGTTACAGATGTGCCAACAACAGGTGAATTCTTAGACGAGATTAAAGGCATGGGATATCAGTTTGCCTTTAAAGGAGGATTATCTTTTAGTTTAGGGGATATTATTATACCTAAAGAAAAAACTAATATGATAGCAGCAGCCAATGAGCAAGTAGATACTATTACTTCTAGCTATAACATGGGTATGTTGACTAATAAAGAACGATATAATCAAGTAATTGATATTTGGGGATCTACCAATAATAGATTAACAGAATTATCGATGAAGCGTCTTAGAGAAGATCAACAAGGATTTAACTCTGTGTTTATGATGCTTGATTCTGGTGCGAGGGGTTCTAAAGAACAAATTCGTCAGTTAACTGGTATGCGTGGTTTGATGGCTAAGCCTAAAAAATCTACTGCTGGTGGTGGTGAAATTATTGAAAACCCTATTCTATCTAACTTTAAGGAAGGATTATCAATTTTAGAATACTTTATTTCTACTCACGGTGCACGTAAAGGTCTTGCTGATACGGCTTTGAAAACAGCCGATGCGGGTTATTTAACACGTCGTCTGGTTGATGTATCTCAAGATGTAATTATCAATGAAGAAGATTGTGGTACGTTAAGAGGATTGGATATTCTTCCGTTAAAGAAAAATGATGAAATTGTTGAAACTTTAGGAGAAAGAATTTTAGGAAGAGTTTCATTAAATGATGTTCATCACCCATTGACAGATGAAATTATAGTGAAAGTTGGTGAGGTAATTGATACAGATATTGTTGCTAAGATTGAAGATTCACCTATAGAAAGTGTTGAAGTTCGTTCTGCTTTAACATGTGAATCTAAAAGAGGTATTTGTGCGAATTGTTACGGACATAGTTTGTCAACTAATAAAATGGTTCAAATTGGAGAAGCTGTTGGTGTAATTGCTGCACAGTCTATTGGAGAACCAGGTACACAGTTGACATTGCGTACATTCCACGTTGGTGGTATTGCAGGAAACATTTCTGAAGATAATAAGTTAATTGCAAAGTTTGACGGTAAAATTGAAATTGAAGAATTGAATACCGTTGAAGGTGTTGATAATGATGGTGAAAAAGTGAATATTGTTATTTCTAGAACTTCAGAAATTAAAATCATTGACAAGAAAACAGGTATTACATTAAGTACGAACAATTTACCTTATGGTTCTCATCTTTTAATTAAGGATAAAGGAACAATTAAGAAAGGTGATGTTATTTGTCAATGGGATCCTTACAATGGTGTAATTGTTTCAGAATTTAAAGGAAAAATTGTATTTGAAGATATAGAACAAGGAATTAATTATCAGGTTGAAATCGATGAACAAACCGGTTTCCAAGAGATGGTTATTACTGATTCTAAGAACAAGAAAATCGTACCTACTTTACTTATTGAAGGTGCTAAAGGAGAAATTTTACGTTCATATAGTTTACCAGTTGGAGCGCACTTAATTGTAGAAGAAGGAGAAAAAATTGAGGCAGGTAAAGTATTGGTAAAGATTCCTAGAAAATCTGGTAAAGCAGGTGATATTACTGGAGGTTTACCAAGAGTTACTGAATTGTTTGAGGCTCGTAATCCATCCAACCCTGCTGTTGTATCAGCAATTGATGGTGTTGTTTCTTTTGGAAAAATCAAACGTGGTAACCGTGAGATAATTGTAGAATCTAAATCAGGTGAAATTAGAAAATATTTAGTAAAACTTTCTAATCAAATCTTAGTTCAAGAAAATGATTTTATCAAAGCAGGTATGCCTTTATCTGATGGAGCTGTAACACCTTCTGATATTTTAAATATTAAAGGACCTTCTGCTGTTCAAATGTATTTGGTAAATGAAATTCAAGAAGTATATAGACTTCAAGGTGTGAAAATTAATGATAAACATTTCGAAGTTGTTGTACGTCAAATGATGCGTAAAGTTAAAATTATTGACTCTGGAGATACTACTTTCTTAGAGAATCAATTAATACATAAAAATGACTTTATTGAGTTAAATGATGGTATTTACGGAATGAAAGTTGTTGAGAATGAAGGTGACTCTGAAAATTTAAAAGCTGGTCAAATGGTATCTGCTCGTAAATTAAGAGATGAAAATTCTATTTTAAGAAGAGCCGATAAAAATTTAGTTGAAGCTAGAGATGCTGTACCTGCAACTGCAGAACCTATTTTACAAGGTATTACAAGAGCGTCATTACAGACTAAATCATTTATTTCTGCTGCATCGTTCCAAGAAACAACTAAAGTATTAAATGAAGCTGCTATTAGTGGTAAAGTTGATACCTTAGAAGGATTGAAAGAAAATGTGATTGTTGGTAAGAGAATACCGGCAGGTACTGGAATGCGTTTTTATGATAAGATGATTGTAGGATCAGCTGATGAAATAGAAGCTAACTAGTATAATTATGGCAGAAGAAAAAACAAAACAAAANCAATTAAATATTGAGTTAGACGAAAGTGTAGCTGATGGTACTTATGCCAATTTGGCTATTATAAATCATTCGGTTTCTGAATTTGTTGTTGATTTTGTAAATGTTATGCCTGGTACACCAAAGGCTAAAGTCAAATCTAGAATTATTTTAACTCCTCAACATGCTAAACGTTTTATGAAAGCGCTGGCTGAAAATGTGAGTAGATTTGAAAAGGCTCACGGTGAGATTAAAGATTATGAACAACCTCCGATTCCGATGAATTTCGGACCAACAGGTCAAGCATAAATAATATAAACGTCAAGCAATTGCTTGACGTTTTTTATTTGATTTAATTTGGTATTTAAATGAAAACAAGCCTAGTTGTTATTTCTCCCAAAAAACTTTGGAAATACCCATTATTGTTTGGTGTATTAGGTGCCATAATAGGACTTCTACTGCGGTATGCTTATACAGGTTCAATTTCCGGATTCCCTTTTAAAAATGTATTGCATTCGCATTCGCATGTACTCTTACTTGGGTTTTTGTTTAATGCATTGCTAATTTTAGTATGGACTAATTTTACTAAAGGTTTTGATAAAGTTTCTTCTTATTATTATATAGCCTTACAAGTATGTGTTGCTGTTATGCTAGTGGCATTTATCTTACAGGGTTATGCATTCTATTCCATTTTATTTTCAACATTACATTTATGGATAAGTTATATATTACTCATCAGATTATGGAAACGGCTTACCGAAAATAAGGCGGCACATCAACTGGTTAAGCTCGGAATTATATTTCATTTTATAGGTTCTCTTGGTCCTTACATGTTAGGCCCATTAATGATTCTAGAAATGCAAGAATCACCTTGGTATCAACAGGCAATCTTCTTTTATTTACATTTTCAATATTTTGGTGTTTTTTTTGTGTGGATGTTGGCAGTTTTATTTCAAAATGCCAAAGTGCTTATCACTAACAAACATATTGTTCTTATAGTAACTAGTTTAGTATTATTATTCGCACATTCTTTAGATTATAACTTTGATCATTGGTTAATCCAGATTTTAGGTGGACTAGGTTCTTTATTGCTTTTAGTAGTATTGTTGAATTTTAAAAATGCTTTTACAGACTTACAAAAGCAGTATACATACATTTATTACATAATTCTTTTTGTTGGAGTGATCAATATTGCTGGTAGTATTCCGAGTATTGCAGATTTAGTTATAGAGAGTAGATTTATGCTGATTGCTTGGTTACACCTTTTATTTTTAGGAATGTATATTCCTTTTATTTGGATGACTTTTACACGAAAGGTGAGTCCGTTACTTTGGGTGTTTTATGGGAGTATGGTACTCTTTTCTGAAGCTCTTCTCGTTTTCCCTAAAATACTATCTCAATGGCTTTCAACTTCTGTAATGTGGTTACTATTTTTCGCCTACTTGGGAGTAACTTTAGCTATATGTTTTGTGCATTTGAAACTCTTACTAGAAAAGACAGATAAATGAAGGTTAGCGTATTGACTCTAATACATAATTGAGGTTAAAATATTTGGACTTGTAGTGTAGTGAAAAGTTTATAATACCAATTTGAATCCTTAATTTTTTTAGTACATGTTTAGAATTCAAATAGATATATAATAAAATTTGAGTTTAGAAGTTTTACCCTTCCGTTCATGCCTTTCGCATGACCACCTTCCCTTAAAAAGGGAAGGAGCTAGATACCTGACTACAAATTATATTCTTTATTCATATTTTAAATTCGTGCGTAAAACTCCCCTCCTTTTTTTAAGGAGGGGTGGGCACGCCATAAGTGTGCTCGGGGAGGTTAGTTAAATCAATTAGATTTTGAAGTAGAATACCTATTAATCTGATTTAAATTCCTTCTAAGGTTTTATCCAATAAATTGATCTTTTCATTGGTTTCTTTTATTATAACATAAAGCTCTTCATAAAACCATTCTCCCTCAACTTTATCACCTTTAATAGTTACAGAACCTTTTCCTTTTGGTCCTTTTAAAGGAATTTTGATATTTACCTCACCGCTATCATTCGTTGTTGAAATGTTACCTTGCATGATTCCTGCTGTTTCTACAGGATCGCCAAGTAATTCAATAACCCTTACGTCTTTTGAAGCCAGTTCAACGGCATATTCATAAGGAGCAGAGCCGGTAAATATTTTTGAAACTCCAAAAATGGTAGCACCAATTCCAAAGACAAATAATATAATTATTAGTAAACAACCTCCTGTAGGAACTACCCATAACCAGTTTCTACTAAACCAACTTTTTTGTTGTATATGTTCATTCATGATTTCTAACTATTATTTAATCGACTTTAATTCTACTTTTAATTCTTGAAACATAGTAACGATACTGCTTAACTTTAATTCATCTTTATCATATTCTTGGGTATTGATACAACAGGTAAATTTCCACAACTCTAGTATATTCAACTTCGGGTTAAATACTCAGTAGTCGTGAACTATATTTGTTGTATTTAGTGCTTTCTTAATATTTCAATTAGTTTTTTATTAATGTAAATACTTTCTCTACCTATTTTTTCAGATGTTATAATTCCGATATTTTCCATTTTCTTTAAATATCTTGACGCCGCCTTCCTTTCCACATTTAATTTTTTAACTACAAATTCAATTTTAGAATAGGGTTGTTCAAATAGTAACTCAACGAGTTCTTTTCTGTATATTTTTGGTTCTTCTTTTTGTGCAATAATAATTGTTTCAGAAAGTAAATTTTTAATTGAATTGATCTTGTTAATTGTCCTATTTGATGTTATTTCTATTGCTTTTAAAATATATATAATATATTCTTCCCATTCATCAGTTTTGTTAACTGTATTTAGTAATCGGTAATATTCTGATTTGTTTTCATTGATATATGAGCTTAGATATAATATTGGAATGTCAAGTAATTCGTTTATTATCAGATATAAAATGTTTAGTATTCTACCTGTTCTTCCATTTCCGTCATAGAATGGATGAATACTTTCAAA
>JGI24023J19991_10003180_pt1 | contig 11625 bp, 7 predicted proteins | sample Cruoilmetagenom1_FD_19991 | JGI IMG/M metagenome (IMG submission 19991)
TTTGCGAGCTGACTGTTTGATAATTTTGTTTGGCCATAGCGTTCAAGCTATCGAACTTACTTTTGTTGAAGGTGAGCAATAGCCCTACAAGAATATTGTCTTCATTGAAAATTGCGACGGCATCTTTAAGGCCCTCTATGTTCAATTCTTCAACAGGGATGCCGCGCATAACGCCCTTTGACCATGAATTAATGCCCATATCCGTGGAACGCACTTTCTTTTGGAATTCAGAGAATTTCATTTCTCCGATCTTCAAACCAAAAGGCTCCGCTGCAAAAGATGATGTATAAACTGAGCACAAGACAGCAAATACCAGAACAAATAATTTACGCATAACGAGCTCCATAATATCCGAAACTGGGATATATATAAAGGTGGTATAACAAAAGCGCAATTCATTTTTACACAGAATTGCGAATGTCAAAAACAGACCACAGAAAACAATACGCACACTTTGCCGCCACACTGCGCAAAGCGCGTAAGGATGCGGGATTAACGCAAACAGTAGTCGCCAAACGCCTTGGCCGCCCACAATCATTTGTGGCTAAATACGAAGCCTGTGAGCGCCGTCTTGACCCTGTAGAGTTTTTACATATTGCAAAAGCACTAGGGGTGGACTGGGAAAAGCTCCTGAAGGATACAGCCAAAATTATTTAGCGGATCAGTTCTGGCGTTTGAGGTACACAGCCCAATCCAGTAATTTAGTCGGCTAAATCCTCCAGAGCAGACCTTAGCCAGTGTCTTACCTTGCGCGATTTTAAGACACTCACAATGTCTGCCTTGAGCTAAAAAGGGGCATTAACATTTGGAGTTCTAAGCACCACCAAAAGCACAGTGTGGCTAATAACGAAATTAGGAACTACGGGTAAAGGCAGGGTTTTGTGCCACCTTTGCCCGTAATTAGTATAGTGATTATTAATAATTCGCCCCAATTGTAAACCAGATTTTTTGGGTGTCTGTGGCGAAACCATCGGAATTATAATCAGCAAATTTAAGGCCGCCATAATAATGTTTTCCGAATTTCTTTGACACTTGCAAATCAATCTCGCTGCCATAATCACCGCCAACATCAGCGCTAAAGTCATGGTAGATGGCGTCAAATTTCAGGCCTTTCAGAGGGCCATCCGCACCGACTTTGTAAGACAGTGACCCATAGAAATCCTCAAGCCCGCCTGCAGGTGTTCCCAGAAATTTATCGGCCCAGCCGTTGAATTTGTGCAAGGTTGCCAGCGGCGTTTGGAAGCTACCAGCACCTGCATCTGAACCTAAGACCTCATAGCCCACTTTGCCCGTAAACCCGTGAGCTGCAAGACCTGCCGAAAGGTGATAATACTGGGCGCTATAGTCAAGAGGGCTGTCTTTATAATCCGACTGGGTGGCAAATTCAGCCTCGTAAAGCGCTGTTACATCGCCGCCGCCTAATTTGTGTTTGCCATCAAACCGCACACCTAAAGTTTGACTAGAAAGCGCAAAAACAGGGGCGTCATTCAGATCAATAAAGAGTCCGTAAGCCGTGAGATTGCCAAATTCAAATCCAGAATATTTGCCATCCAGGATAAATGTATTTGTATCGAGATCCCCAAATGGATGATCGTCACCGAAGATTCTGTTGACGTTCCAGACATAACCGCCAGTTAGTGTCAAACCTTCCACGGGTTTGGAAATGACGCCAGCCATATCCCAGGTCTGATCGTTTTGCCGCCAGCCTACCGTGCCAACAAACCGCTGGTTGCCGATATTTAATGCCGTGCGGCCTGCCAGGAATGTTGTGTTCTCAATGCCCGTGTAAGCAATATAAGCTTGGTTAACCGCTGTTATTTCGGGGTCAGCGATGACGGGCTTAGGTACACCGTTAAGAGTGGAGTTATAATCATCATTACCGATTTGCGTTACATTATCAAATTCCAAAACGGCAGAGAAGCCCTGGAACACACCGGTCTCATATTTTAATTTTGTGCGCAGTGTTGAGGCCAGTGCGTCATCTGCAAACCCTGCCTGATCAACACTTTCCGCGCGGTAGCGAAAATTAACACTCGCCTCGCCATTGGTGATGGCCTCGGCAAATGAAGCGGCTTCATCAGCGGCATAGGCCGGAGCGAAAGCAAGAACAGAAAGGGAAGCTACGGAAGCTAGGAGTAGGGTACGCATGATAATTTCCTCTATTGCGTTGTTGATTTGCCCAACATACGCCTTTCCAGACAGCTAAAATTTGACCCAAGTCAAAGGGCTTTATTCTTTTGGGGGGACAGAATGACGCACCTAAATTTAGGCAACAAAAAAGCCCCTCACGAGGAGGAGCTTTTGCGGCCACATAACCTATTATTTTAACGCTTGCGAACGATTTGATAGCCCGAGCGCACGAGGTATTTAATCGGCGCGCTAAAGATATGCACGAGCCTTGTAAAGGGGAAGACCAGGAATATGGTCAGGCCTAATACAATGTGCAATTTAAAGATAATATGCTCGTGCAAAATATGCTCGGCGGCACCGCTTCTAAAAGTCACAATTTTTTGCGCCCAGTGAGCTAGCTCTATCATTGATGAGCCATCTGGATGTTGTGCTGATTGCGGGATCGTTAAAAGACCCAGTATAAGCTGCGCGAACAACAAAAGAAGTATGGCCTTGTCCCAGAAACTTGACGTAGCACTAACGCGCGCATTGCCAAAGCGGCGGATAATCAAAATCACCATGCCAATAAAACAAAGCGTGCCAAAGATACCGCCCGCGACCATAGCCAACATTTGTTTCTGTGCCGCTGTTATGAACGGCTCATAGATAAAATGCGGGGTTAACAGGCCAACCAAGTGCCCAAAAAATAGAAGTAAGATAGCGACATGGAATAAGTTGCTTCCCCAGCGGAGACCTTTGCGGCTCATGAGCTGGCTCGAATCCGCTTTCCACGAATATGGGTCACGGTCATAGCGCAATATTGATCCAATAATCATAACGCCAACGGCGAGATATGGATAAATACCAAAGAAGAAACTGTTTAGAAATTCACTCATTTTGAAGCTCCCAATTCTGGTGCCGCTTTGCTGGCGGGCATGAGCGGCATTGGATCATCGCAACTGTCGCAATCTGCTGCGCCGCCAAAGGCGTCTGGCTCTTGCCACTCTTCGTCCATTTCGTCCAAAGTTTGGATGTGCGGTAGGGAGGCGTCCGCTGCTTTCTCGATGTCTTTTTGGTTGAGTTTAGCGCCTGATAATTCGACGATAGCTTTGAAAACGCTGGCGTAGCCGCTTTTTTGGCGTCTAAGTTTCTCACCGATCGTGGCGATAACTGGCGCGGCTTGGGCTAAGGTTTCGAGGCCTTCCTCGGGTGCACAAATGGAGATAAATTCGAGAAAAACAGGAAGGTAGTCAGGTAGTTCACCGACGCCGATAATGAGGCCTTTTTCGGCATAGCGATCAGATAGGTCGATCATGGCCTGTCCGCGAAACCGCGACTCGCCGTGAACATGCTCGAAGAGATGTAGACAATGGGCCCGGCCACGGTCGAACAGTTCGACATACTTTTCCTGCGCGTCCATAAGGTCCATTTCTGCAAACTCATCCATAAATGCCGTAAGTTTTTTCAAAGTTTTAGCTTTCAAAAAGCCATCATCCGTCAGCACTTGCTTGAGCTCGTCCATATGGCTTTGAGTTTCAGAACTTGGATAAACCAAAAGCCGTGATAATACGCGTAAACTTCTCATTATTTGCCTCCTAATGTTTTAACGCCGCCATCGCCAGGCGCTTTAGCGCCGTGCGGAGAGCCGTCCATCGTGTTGGAATGTGTCTGTACGCCAAATAAATTTGGCCGTTTTTCTTCGCCGCCATGGCAGCCATTACCAAAACTAAAGCCACATTCAGAACGCGTTTCAAAAGCAATCTCGTGATCAAATGGACCGTCGCCTGCATATTCGCGGTGATTGGTCGGGATGACGAAACGGTCTTCATAATTGGCAATCGCCATCATTTGATACATGTCGTCCATCTCATCTTCGCTCATGCCGACTTGCTTGAGCAGGTCAAGATTTGCAACGCCGTCTACTGACTTACCGCGCATATAGGCGCGCATCGCTAGCATACGTTCTAGGGCCGTCGTCACGGGTTTCTCGTCGCCCGCCGTAAGCAAATTTGCGAGATATTTGACAGGAATACGCAGGCTATCCACATCAGGGATCATACCGTCCGTGCCATCCTTACTGTCCATCAGGCCGTTCTCGTGAGCAGACTGAATGGGCGAGAGCGGCGGCACATACCAAACCATAGGAAGCGTCCTATATTCAGGGTGCAGCGGAAATGCGATTTTCCAATCCATCGCCATTTTGTAAACGGGCGAGTCTTTCGCAGCTTCCAGCCAACTTTCGGGAATGCCGTCTGCTTGGGCACGGGCGATAACATCAGGGTCGTTTGGGTCGAGAAACAAGTCGCACTGGGCTTGATACAAATCTTTCTCATCCGGCGTCACCGCTGCGTCTTTGATCTTGTCGCTATCATAAAGAAGCACGCCGAGGTAGCGGATACGTCCCACGCAGGTTTCGGAGCAAACCGTAGGCTCGCCCGCTTCGATGCGCGGATAACAGAACGTACATTTTTCCGATTTACCAGACTGCCAGTTGAAATAAATTTTCTTGTAAGGACAGCCTGATACACACATGCGCCAGCCACGGCATTTGTCTTGGTCGATAAGCACAATACCGTCTTCCTCGCGCTTGTAAATCGCGCCAGATGGACATGACGCCACGCAAGACGGATTTAAGCAATGCTCACACAGTCGCGGCAAATACATCATGAAGGTGTTTTCAAACTCACCATACATTTGCTCTTGAATGCCTTGAAAATTGTAGTCGTCTTTACGTTTCTCAAACTCACCGCCAAGAATTTCTTCCCAGTTAACGCCCCAATCAGGCGCGTCTTTGGTTTTGCCCGTAATGACGGATTTCATCCGCGCAGTTGGCACAGTTTTGCTTTCCTTGGCGGTTTTTAAATGATCATATTCATAAGTATAGGGATCATAATAATCGTCTATTTCCGGCAGGTTCGGATTAGCGAAAATTTGCGTGAGCAGGCCAACTTTACCGCCCGCTTTGGGCTGTAATTTACCAGACTTCGTGCGCGTCCAGCCGCCTTTCCATTGCTCTTGGTCTTCCCAATTACGCGGGTAGCCAAGGCCGGGTTTGGTCTCGACATTGTTAAACCACGCGTATTCCATACCGCCGCGTGACGTCCATACATTCTTACAAGTAATCGAACATGTGTGGCACCCGATACATTTATCAAGGTTAAGCACCATCCCTATTTGTGCACGAATAGTCATTCTGCCGCTCCTAATTTTAAGTCAATATTGATAGGTTGGCCTTCTTCATAAGCCTCTTCCATCCAATCAACTTTGTTGTTTTTATTAACTTTGCGCACGATGACGAATTCATCGCGGTTTGAACCAACAGTGCCGTAATAGTTAAAGCCCCAAGCAAGCTGCGCGTAGCCGCCAATCATATGGGTTGGCTTGACCACAGCGCGGGTAACAGAGTTATGAATACCGCCGCGCTTGCCCGTTATCGAATTACCCGGTGTGTTCATAGTTTTCTCTTGGGCGTGATACATCATGCTCATGCCTTCTGGGACACGCTGGGAAACCACAGCGCGGGCGGAAATGGCACCGTTGACATTATAGGCTTCGATCCAGTCATTATCCTCAACGCCGATTTTTTTGGCGTCGATTTCAGAAATCCAGATAATCGGCCCGCCGCGGTTCATAGACAGCAGCAAAAGGTTATCGGAATAGGTAGAATGGATACCCCATTTTTGATGCGGCGTGATCCAGTTAAGGGCTATTTGCGGCATGCTATCACCACGTGATTTTATCGCGTCATTGATAGTGCGCGTTGAAATCGGCGGTTTGTACACACACAAAGTTTCGCCAAAATCATTCATCCATTCATGGTCAATGTAAAATTGCTGGCGGCCCGTTAGGGTGCGCCACGGGATAAGCTCATGCACATTGGTATAACCCGCATTATAGCTTACATGTTCATCCTCAAGCCCAGACCAAGTTGGAGAAGAGATGATTTTGCGTGGCTGGGCGCGAATGTCCAGATAACGGATTTTCTCGTCCTGTTTTGGACGCGCCAAATGTGTATGCTCGCGGCCAGTAAATTCACCAAGCGCCGCCCAAGCTTTCACGGCGACCTGACCATTGGTTTCAGGTGCAAGGCTCAGGATTACTTCGCAGGCATCAATAGCGCTTTGGATTTTGGGCTGTCCCTTAGAGACACCTTCCTCGCGTACAACTTTATTCAGCCCGCGTAGAAGGTCAACTTCATCGCCTGTTTGCCAGCCAATGCCCTTACCGCCATTGCCAAGTTTTTCAAGCAAGGGGCCGACGGATGTGAACATTTTGTGCAGGTTTGGATAGTCGCGAGTAACTTCGACAAGGCCAGGCATAGATTTGCCCGGCACGGCTTCACATTCACCCTTTTTCCAGTCCTTAACGCCAAGCGCTTGCCCTAGTTCATTTGGCGTATCGTGCATAATCGGCACGCTTACTAGGTCGTTTTCGACGCCTAAATGGCCATCACAAATCTCAGAGAATTTTTTAGAAATTCCGCGGAAAATCGCCCAATCAGATTTGCTCTCCCACGCAGGGTCAACTGCTTTTGACAAGGGGTGAATAAAGGGATGCATATCCGATGTGTTCAGATCGTTTTTCTCATACCAAGTTGCTGTTGGCAGAACGATGTCTGAATAGACTGCTGTGGTGGACATACGGAAATCAAGCGTGACCACGAGATCGAGTTTGCCCTCTGGCGCAACGTCGTGCCATTTAACCTCGGTTGGTTTAGCCTCGCCTGCATCGGCAATGTCTGGGCTCATCATAGAGTTTGAGGCACCCAATAAATGCTTGAGCATATATTCATGGCCTTTACCTGATGAGCCTAGAATATTAGAGCGCCAGACAAACAGGTTACGCGGGAAATTATTTGCGTGATCTGGATCCTCGCAAGAGAACTCAAGATCGCCAGACACTAAGCGGTCAACAACGTATTTTTTGATGTCTTTTTTGCCAGCCTTGGCCTTGAAGCTCAGCGGGTTTTCCTTGAACTGCGGCGATGATGGGAGCCAGCCCATGCGCTCGGAGCGGATATTGCAATCGATCAAAGAATAATCATCCCATTTGCCTTTCTCGGCTAGCGGCGAAAGAATTTCATCAACGGAGAGTTTTTCATAACGCCATTGGTCTGAGTGGGCGTAGAAGAAACTGGTTGAATTCATCTGGCGCGGCGGGCGCACCCAGTCCGTTGCAAACGCCAGCGGTATCCAGCCTGTTTGCGGACGCAGTTTTTCTTGGCCCACATAATGAGCCCAGCCGCCACCAGATTTACCGATACAGCCGCACATAATCAATAGGTTGATAATGCCGCGATAAATCATATCCATATGATACCAGTGATTGATGCCAGCACCCAAAATCACCATAGACCGGCCGCGTGTCTTATCTGCGTTATCAGCAAATTCGCGAGCCACCTGTATGACTTTAGCACGGTCAACGCCTGTGATGGCTTCTTGCCACGCGGGTGTATACGGCACATTGTCGTCATAAGACGTCGCCACATTGCCGCCGCCAAGACCGCGGTCGATGGCATAATTACCAGCCGTTAGGTCATATACCGTGGCCACATAGGCTGTCTTCTTGCCTTTAAGCGTTATTTTGCGCACAGGCACTTTGCGGATTTGAATATCTTCGTGGTCTGTGTGGTTGAACAGTTTTTGATCGTGCGGCTGATTACCAAAGTATGGGAAGCCCACATCAATGGCTTCGCCTCCGTCGTCAATGCATGAGAGCTGGGCCCAAATGTCTTTGCCTGTGGCGCGGTCTTTAGCTTCAAGGTTCCATTTGCCTTTGTCGCCCCAGCGTGAACCCACAGTGCCATTAGGCGAGACAATTGATTTTGAATGCTCATCATAAACAACTGGGCACCACTCGGGATTATCACCGGGTTTGATTTTAAGGTTACCGGTAAAATCAGAAGCGCGGAGCGTACGGCCAGCTTTGTAATAGCCGTCTTTTTCTTCCATCAAGATAAGCATAGGCATGTCAGAATAGGTGCGGATATAGTCTTCGAAGTATTCAGATTTCTTGCCCAGGTGAAACTCCTTGAACACCACATGCCCCATAGCCATAGCCATGGCCGCGTCCGTGCCTTGGCGCGGGTTGAGCCAAATATCGGTTAGCTTGGCAACTTCGGAATAGTCGGGCGTCACAGAAACAGTCTTGGTGCCTTTATAGCGCGTCTCGGTAAAGAAATGCGCGTCGGGCGTGCGAGTTTGCGGAACGTTCGAACCCCAGGCTATAATATAGCTTGAGTTAAACCAATCCGCAGACTCCGGCACGTCCGTTTGCTCGCCCCACACCTGAGGGGAAGACGGGGGCAAATCGCAATACCAGTCATAGAAGGACAAACATGTCCCGCCCATCAATGACAAATAACGCGAACCAGCCGCGTAAGACACCATGGACATAGCGGGGATTGGCGAAAACCCGACAACCCGGTCTGGGCCATAGGTTTTCACTGTATAGATATTGGCCGCCGCGATGATTTCGTTCATCTCGTCCCATTCGCCGCGTACAAAACCGCCAAGGCCGCGCATTTTTTTGAAATTATTAGCCTTGATAGGATCGTCCATAATGCTGGCCCACGCATCGACTGGGTCAGGATGAACGGCTTTAGCGTCACGGTAGGCCTTAAGAAGACGCGAGCGCACCAGTGGGAATTTAAGGCGCGCAGCAGAATATAAATACCAAGAATATGACGCCCCGCGCGAGCAACCGCGCGGCTCATGGTTTGGCATATCAACGCGGGTGCGCGGATAATCTGTTTGCTGTGTTTCCCATGTGACTAGGCCATTTTTGACATAGATTTTCCAAGAGCATGAGCCAGTACAATTAACCCCGTGCGTCGAGCGTACAATTTTATCATGAGCCCAGCGGCCCCGATAAGCACGTTCCCAGCCGCGGTGTTCTTTGGTGGTAATGCCGTGGCCGCCCGCAAATTTGCCGTCGATTTTGGAAAAATACGTCAGTCTGTCGATAAAATGACCCATGTTGGTCTCCTGGATAATTTGTCTTTATTTTCAATTGAAAGCCCCACCCCGCCAAAGACGGAGTGGGTAGATATGTTGGTTTATGGGTTTTTCACATATGCGTTCGGACGCAGATAGAACCACCAGTTGATGATGATGCAGACCACGTAGAACGCCGCAAAACCGTATAGAGCATTCTCTGGCGTTGTTGCTTTGATCTGTTCGCCAAACACGCGTGGAATGATGAATGCGCCGTAAGCAGCAACAGCAGCCGTCCATCCAAGTACAGGGCCAGCCTGCTCTTTGTTGAACACTTGCGCGATTGTACGGAATGTTGAGCCATTACCGATACCTGTTGCCGCAAACAAGATTAAGAACAATATTAGGAAAGGTATAAAATAGTCCTGTGGCGTTTCTGAAACATAGGCAAGTTTCATATAATGTGCCACACCAAGCGCAGACGCTACCATAATGATAGAGATAATTTGCGTGACTTTCGCGCCACCCATTTTATCGGCAATCATGCCGCCTACTGGCCTGATTAAGGCGCCAATAAAGGGGCCAGTCCAAGCAAACATCAATGCCGATGGCCCAAGCTTATTCTCTGTTCCATGTGTCATCACGCCGTCAACAATGATATGCTGAAAACCAAAGACAAATTTGATAGACAGGCCAAATGCAACAGCAAAGCCGATAAATGAACCAAAGGTCATAGTATAGATAACGGTCATAGCCCATGTATGTTTGTTACCAAAAATTTTGTATTGATGCTTCAGGCTTTTCCCAATTGCGCCAGGGAGCATTCTCAAAATGCCGACCGTAAGAATAATAACGATTGGCAATACAATCCACTTACTAAGATTGATACTTGAGCCAATACCATTTGTAAGCGTAACACCATTAAGAGATCCTGATGGGTCGCCTTTCAAGTAACAAGCCCCGCCTTCAACTACACCTGCAGGCACTGAGCCAACGCAAGATGTTGCTGGTAACATTAGCCACAGACCGAAAGTCGCTACGACAAGACCGATAAGCAACATGCCCAAAATCTTGGCAAACGCACCAATTGTAGAACCGATATTTGGTGATACATGATCTGCGGTAATGTTGTTCATACCAAACCATGCCGCCAATGTGATAGGCACAAGAATTGCAGCCCAGATGAACCCCGCATTGTGCAAGTATGTATCAGTTCCCGCTGCAATCTTACCAATCAATGTACCAGAGTCAGTGGCAAGCACCATAGGCGCACCACCAAAAATAGCCATTGTCATGACAAGAGGAATAACAATCTGCATTGTCGTCACGCCAAAATTGCCAAGGCCCGCATTCATACCCAGAGAATAGCCTTGTACCTTTTTTGGGTAAAAGAAACTAATATTGGACATTGAAGACGAGAAGTTACCTCCGCCAAAGCCAGAAAGAAGTGCAAGAGCTTGGAATTTCCATAAAGGCGTAGTTTGATCTTGCAACAATAATCCTGCGCCAACGGCTGGAATAATTAGAAGCGCGGTTGTAAGAGCAATCGTATTCCGCCCGCCGCACATTCTAATAAAAAAGGTAGAGGGAATACGAAGCGTCGCGCCCGTTAGGCCCGCTACAGCTGCTAGAGTGAATAATTGAGGCCCCGTAAACGGAAAGCCTAAATTGCTCATCTGAATGGTAATAATACCCCAATACAGCCAGACTGCGAAGCCGCAGAGCAATGCTGGAATTGAAATCCATAAATTACGGTTGGCTATTTTTTTGCCTTCCGCATTCCATTGGGCCTCGTCTTCGGGGTCCCATATTCGTAGATCTTTTGCCATTTTCCAGCTCCTCCTGTTTTTTGATCTGGCTACGCCTGGCAGGCGCGCATTAAACCGATTCTGTTATGGGGGATTTGGGGGCCTTACCGTTTGACCTATGTCAAACTTGGCATGTTTCTTTATCGGGCATAAAAAAACGGGAGTTAAAGCTCCCGTTTTTCACTTGTTTCTCATGAAATTATTTAATCGTGTTTGAATTTTACGTCGCTAAGATCAACACCCAAGCCTTCAAGCCGTTTAAGAGCGTGGGCCTCACGGCTCCCAAAGACTTTGACCTTATCAATGTCTTCTGCGCTTAGCCCTAATGTCTCAAGATGCTTGCGCGCGGCTTCTCTACGGTGCTGTGTATAGCCTTTATCAAACCGTTCTTCTGCTTCAATTTCATCTTCTTTGCTAAAGCGTATAAATAGAGCCAGCAATGACGCCGCTGTAACTAGTGCGCCAAGAATGAAGTAAGATTGATCCCAGCTCATTTCGCCTTTAAAGAGGAAACCAGCAGACACAGCCCCAACATTACCACCAGCGCCAACGACACCCGCAACCGCGCCCAAAGACTTCTTGGAAATAAATGGAACCACAGAGAATGTTGCCCCTTCTGACATTTGCGTAAATAACGAGAAAATCAATAAGGTTGGAATAGCTAGGTATAATTCGTTCATTTGCGAGAACAGCATCAGTGCCAACCCTTCACACAAAAGAGCGATGAAGAGCCATGTCGCGCGGCCTTTCAAGCCCCAAATTGACGCAAAATT
>JGI24023J19991_10003181_pt1 | contig 11624 bp, 10 predicted proteins | sample Cruoilmetagenom1_FD_19991 | JGI IMG/M metagenome (IMG submission 19991)
GGGATGGTAAAGATAGAGAAATGCAACATATGATATCCACCTCTTTTTGGGGTGCTGACGGAAAACCCATATCAGCCGAAGAGTTTCCAAATAACCTATTTGGAGAACTTCCTAATTTCTTTAAAAATGAAGAAGAGCTTAGAGTTCTATGGAGTAATCCTGCAACCCGTAAAACTGCCTCTTCTTTTAACCAATAAATATCAGTCATTGGAAGATGCAAAAGAAATATTAGGTGAAGTTTTTAATATTAGTTTGCTCTTTATTGAGTTTTAGAAACATTTGTATGAAACAAAAACAGCATGATAGACAAGCGTTAATGATTGCAGGGGCACCGAAGGCGGTGTTTTTTTGTAGGGAACAGGCTTGCCTGTTCCTTCCAAAAAAAAATACGGAACCCCCGAAAAGCATGACCCTGTATCCGGTATTTCGATACAATTGCCTGTATACAAATAAATAGACATGTTTTAAATCGAAAACAAGGCAATCACTCAATATCCGGATACAGGGGAACGCCCAGAGAAATAATAATTACATATATTTTAAGACCCCCTTGACCAAAACTGTATAATTATATACTTTATGATTCTATCAATAGAAACATAGGAGTTAATTATGAAGAAAATAGTTTTAATATCATTAGTGCTGTTTATTACACTTTCATTGTCCGTTTTTGCAGCTGGAGAGAAAGAGGACAAGACAATTATTGGAATTTCAAAAATTGTTGCCCATCCGGCATTGGATTCAATAGAACAGGGTATTCAGGATGAACTTGCTGATCAGGGGTTCACAGATATTGAATACGATTTGCAGAATGCCAATGGTGAGATAACAACTGCAGCTTCAATAGCAAATAAATTTAAATCTTCCAGGGTAACAGTTGCCGTAGGTATTGCAACTCCAACCGCACAGGCTCTTGTAAATACTCTTAAGGATATTCCTGTTGTTTATTCTGCCGTAACTGATCCTGTAGCTGCAGGTATTATTAGTTCTTTTGACAAAGGTGAGGAGGGAATTGCCGGTGTATCAGATTTAACTCCTGTTAAAGAGCAGATTATGATGCTTCAGCGAATTGCAGGTATTAAGAGTCTTGGCCATATCTATTCATCAGGAGAAGCTAATGCTGTAATTCTTGCAGAAATGGCTGAGAAAGCATGTGCTGAGCTGGGAATTGAGTTTGTTGTATCTACTGTAACTAATTCTTCTGAAGTAAAACAGGCTGCTCAGGCAATTATTAATAAGGTTGATGGTATTTATGTAAGTACTGATAATACTGTTGTGTCAGCACTTTCATCATTAGTTGATGTAGCAATGAAGGCAGGAGTGCCTATTATGTCTGCAGATCCAAGTTCCACAGTAGGAAGTGATGTTCTTATTGCATGGGGTTTTAACTATTATAAAGTGGGAAGGGCCACAGGTAGAGTAGTTGCAGATATTCTTAATGGAAAATCTACAGAAGATATGCCGACAGTATTTATGACAGATCCTTCTGATACCAATTTGGTAATAAATACTGATGTAGCAGAGAAGCTTGGAATAACTATTCCTGCAGATTTGCTGGAGATTGCAAGTAAATAATGATTGAAGGAATACTTGTAGAGGGCCTTGTTTACGGGCTCATGGTACTGGGGGTATTTATCACCTTTAGAGTTCTGGATTTTCCGGATCTTACTGTGGATGGTTCATTTCCTCTGGGAGCCGCAATAATGGCGGTTATGCTTGTAAATAACATTAACCCTTTTATTGCTCTTATAGTAGTTTTTGCCGCCGGTGTTTCAGCCGGCGCAGTTACTGCCATTATTCATAATAAACTGAAGGTTCCTAATCTTTTGGCTGGAATTCTTACTATGACTATGTTGTATTCAATAAATATCAGGATATTAAATAACCGGGCTAACATACCTCTGTTAAAAACAGAGACAATGATAAGTAAAGCAGTCGATATGACGGAAGGTTTTCTTCCTGAGAGCATAGCAATACTTCTTCTTTTTGTAATTATAGTGGCTGTTTTTAAAACTCTTCTGGATCTTTTTTTTCATACCGATTTAGGACTTACCCTTGGGGCTATGGGTGATAATGAGCAGATGGTAATAACTCAGGGAGTAAACCCGGAAATAATGAAGATTATCGGACTTGGCCTTTCCAATGGTCTTGTAGCATTGTCGGGAGCATTTGCAGCTCAATATTTAGGTTTTGCAGATGTAAATATGGGTATAGGTATTGTAATTACCGGTCTTGCTTCTGTTATGATTGGTGAGTTTCTTTTTCATTCCAGCAAGATTTCCATGCTTACTTTAAGAGTTCTTTTGGGAGCGATCATCTTTAAAGGAATTATGTATATTGGCAGGTTTTATGGTTATTATATAAATATGACGCCAAATGATCTAAAACTGATAACAGGAATTCTTATAATTATCTCTCTTGTAATATCAAAATCAAAAAAGAGGGTTAATTAGTATGGTTGAGATCAAAAAAGTTACAAAGATTTTTGGAGAAGGTACTGTTAATGAAAATAAAGCCATTGGAAATACAGATCTTAAGGTTGAATCAGGAGATTTTATTACCATAATTGGCAGTAATGGTGCAGGTAAAACAACGTTGTTTAATCTTATTTCCGGGAATATATTTCCCAGTAATGGTAAGGTATTAATTAATGGAAGGGATGTTACAAAGGTTCCGGAATACAAACGTGCAAAGAATGTTGGAAGAATATTTCAAAATACAAATCTTGGGACTGCCGGTCAGATGACTATAGAAGATAATATGATTATAGCTCTGACCAAGGGATTTAAGGGTTTAAAAAGAAGTTTAAATAATAAAAAAAGAGAATTTTTCAAAGAGCATCTAAAAAATTTGGATATGGGTCTTGAAGATCGTTTAAAAGATAATGTTGGACTTCTTTCAGGTGGGCAACGACAGGCTATGACACTGTTGATGATGGTTTTATCAAAACCGGATCTTATTCTACTGGACGAACATACTGCTGCCCTTGATCCTAAAAATGCTCAGATAATTCTGGATTTAACAGTTAAGTATATAGATGAATATAACCTTACAACAATGATGATTACTCATAATATGAAACATGCAATAAAGTATGGCAACAGACTGCTTATGATGGACAAGGGAGAAATAATTCTGGATGTAGGTGGTGAGGAGAAGAAAAACCTTACAGTTGATATTTTAATTGAGAAATTCCACAATATTAGAAATAAAGATTTAGAGAATGATGAGATTCTATTATCATGATATAGTATCTATATGAAAAAAATATTATTCCTAAACTTTCTTTTATTTATATTATTATCAAGCACATTCTCTCTGGATATTTATAAGGATATAATCCAGCCGGGTCAGGCCCTGGTTGGAACTTCTTATAGAAAAGGGGGAACAACTCCTTCCGGTTTTGACTGCAGCGGTTTTATCACATATCTCTATAAAAAATATGTACCTTTACTTCCCAGGGTATCCCGGAATATGGCCGATTTTGGAGAACCTGTAAAAAGAAATTCAATTAGACCCGGTGATCTTGTATTTTTTGCCACTGGTTCTTCATCCGGAATTACCCATGTGGCCATATATATTGGACAGAACTCAATTATACATGCAATTTCCAATGGTCCTAACAGGGGAGTATCAATTACCAGTCTTTCAGCCCAGTACTGGCAGAGCAGATATCACAGTGCGGTGAGAATAGTTTCTGATAGTGTTTCTGCGGGATCAAGTACTGCAGGACCTGATAATCCAGATGCTAATAATAGTAAAAGTATTGTGTCAAATATTCAATTTTCCAGAGGGGAATACTCAGGAGAAGTACTAGCTGGTGAACCTGAGGGTGAGGGTATTCTTCTTATGAATAATGGTGATAAATACGAAGGGAATTTTTCGAAGGGGATTTTTGATGGTAAAGGAATATATACATGGGCAGATGGAACAAGCTATTCCGGTAATTTTCAATCCGGTAAAATTGCAGATACTTCCAATATTGTTAAAGGTGAAAATTATCTTCTAAAAAAAGACAGCCCCTGGGAGACCTGGGATGGTGTTGTCGAGGGAGATTTTCAACTTTGGTTACAGGAGGATAAGGATGCGTTTGAGGAGTGGAAAAAAAATAACTGAGCTTTAGTCTGTTTCTGTAAAACCTTAAATAATGGGTTGAATTGTATTTATAATAAGTTCGTACCAAGGTAGATAGTTTGTATGTTGATAAAGAGTTTTATCTGAAAATTTAAACTCTTGGTGAGTATCCTCTATCATCAAACACAATTTTACATATAACTCCATGACTTCCATCGAATTCAATTGTTCCGTTTAACTGACTTTCAGCTAAAGTAACTATTGTTTGTATACCAAGTGTATCAGATTCTAAATAGTTAAAATTATTCGGAAAACCTATTCCATTATCTTTTACCTGTAATAAAATTGTTTCATTATTTTGTTTCTTAAGAGTTATTATAATTTCACCATATTGAGCGCCAGAATAGGCATGTTTAAATGTATTGGAAATAAGCTCCTCCAGGATTAACCCTATTGGTAGGGCAAAATCTATCAGGATTACTATTTTTTCCATATCAAATATAAAATTACATTGTTGTCCGTCAGCACTATAACTTTCTTTTAAGTAGCTGCAAAGATCAGTTATATATTTATCAAGTTCAAGGTTGGATAAATTTTCAGATTGATATAATTTTTCATGGACCAGTGCCATGGAATGAATCTTGTTTTGAATTCCTTTAAATACTAATTCAAGGGTTTTATCATTCATTTGTGAAGCTTTCATATTTAGTAAAGAAATGATAACCTGCATATTATTTTTTGTTCGATGATATAATTCCCGAAGAAGAATCTCTTTCTCATTAAGGGATTGTTTGATTTGATTTTCAGCATGGGTTTGTTTTATAGACATTTCATTGGCATAAACCGCAATTTCATTAAATTCAGAATATTCAAGTTTATCCATATCAATCAGAGCAGCTGTATTGGTTGCTTTCTGGAAGAAATGTATGAAATGGTTAAAATTTTTGATCAGTTTTTTTTTGAAGAATTGAGAAATAAGAAATGATGAAAATGTTAAAATTATCATAAGAATTATCATAATTAGTAATTGTTTTTGTAAAGCTAAATAAAGTTCAGTTTTTTTTGCATCTATAACTGATTGAATATCATTAAACCAGAAACCGGAACCAATATATGAATCCCAGCCGGGAATTACCTTTATAAACGATCTCTTTTTCTCGACCTGGTTTGTATCGGGATTAAACCAGGAATAATCTGCAAATCCTTCTCCGTTTCCATTTTCTAACGTTTTTATAAACAGGTCATGGGTAACAATGCCATTAGGGTCTTTCTTTTTTGATATATCTGTTCCCACAAGATGAGGAGTTGAAACACTCATAACGGATTTCCCATTAAAAGATCTTATAAAGAAAAATCCCGGATTCCTGCCTTGATTTGGAAATCTTACTTGAGAGATCCAGTCCAGAAGTGTTTTTTTTATTTTATCTTGAGAAGTTTCACTATTCGAACATCTGGTTTCTATATCCAGAACAGCATATTCTACCTGGTATTTTACGATTGCTTCCTGTTTTTCAATATAAGATTCAGTTATTGATTTGCATTGTTCCTTATATTTATTATAAGTATTGAAGGTAGTGATTGCAGTATTTAAAAACAGCATTGAAAAACTTAGTAAAATAATTGAATTAAGAAAATATCTTCCTATACTTTTTTTAGGGTTCATAAATTAAAATATCCTCTATGAGTAGTACATACTTAAGTATACAAGGAAAATCCAGGATTGCAATATATATTATAACTTTGTCTATTTTAAAGAGTAGAAGAAAAATATCTAAGGTCTGTCCTCTATATTTTGGTTGCCTGGTAATGAGTCGTACCGCAGGTGCTTGCACCGAGGAACGATCTCAGAGTCGTACCGCAGGTGCTTGCACCGAGGAATGATCTCAGAATCTGAGTCTGTTTTTATAAAAACCTCTGGTGGGTATTTTAATAATTTTTTCTTTTTGCAACTCATGAACTGCATCTTTGACATCCTTTATGGTCCAATTTCCCAGGGATCCAAACCCTTGTAGAGAAAATAATCTCTTTTCAAATACATCAGAATATCTGCTTCCTGAAAGAATCAGTGCTGTTTCTCTTATAGTAAGTTTTCTATTGTACTTTTTTACTAAATTAATAATTTCCTTATATCCTATTTTTTCTGTTTGAATTGTTTTATCACAAACATCACACCCAAAGCAGTTGTTATATTCTGCACCCATCAGGTTTAGAAGGGATTTTCTTCGGCATTGGTTATTATTTATAAATGCTGTAATAAAATCTTTGTATCTTAATTCTGGTATTGTTGGATTTTCCAGATTATCTTTTTGATTTTTATCAGGTAGGTCATCTTTTGATATCAGCATAATTGCTTGTGATTTTTGAGTGTCCCTTCCAGCCCTGCCGGATTCCTGAAGATAGGCTTCCACTGTTAAAGATGGTTCCATATGGATAACTGTTCTAATATTTTTTTTATCTATGCCCATACCAAAAGCTATGGTTGCTACCAAAATCCCATCTGTAGAAGTATAAAACCAATCCTGTATTTTATTTTTCTCTTCTCTCTCAAGGCCGGCATGAAAGAAAAATATATTGTTCCTGCCTAGTTGTTCCCTAAGCATATGGGCTGTCAGTTCTGCCCCGGATCTGCTTCTGGAAAATATTAGTACAGGATATTGGCAGGTATTTTTCCCGCCATTGGTCAGTAGTTCTACTAACTGTCTGTTTTTAGAGATAGTATGGATAACTTTATAGCTTATATTGGGTCTGTCGGGGTTAGCAGCAATAAGTTCGGTCGATTTATTTGGGAAGATAATCTCCTTTATTCTTTTTAAAATAGTTTCCGAAGCGGTTGCTGTGAAGGCTGTGACAACGGGTTTTGTCTCCAGGGTTTCAAATCCACAGCCTGGTCGGAAGCAAGCTTCACTGGTCGCCAACAAGTTGGCTGCTCGTGTGTGCGACCTAACCTGCTCGGCTATGCATCCACAGGTAAGTTTACTTAGTTCCAGATATATAGGTCTGAATGTATCTCCCCATTCGGAAACTGTATGGGTTTCATCAATGACAATATGTGAAATTGTCAGCTCTTTAAGTTTTAATAATATATTTGGGTTTAAGATAGATTCAGGATTTGTTAATAGAAATTTGAGTTTACCATTCGAAATATCCTTCCAGAGTTTTTCTCTCTCGTCTTTGCTTTGACCGCCTCTTAATATTCCTGGATTTATGCCTGTTTCTATCAATCTTCTTGCCTGGTCTGCAATAAGGGAGAGGAGGGGGAATACTACTATTGTAAGACCGGGAAGCAGTACTGCAGGAAGCATAAAACAGAGAGATTTACCGGCCCCTGTTGGGAGTATAACTATCTGGTTTGGTCTTGTGTCATAAATCTCATGTTCACCTGTTATTGGATTTATTTCTGATTTGTGAGAAAAGCCTTCAGCTCCTGCTGCTTCCAGAATATTGCTTATTACCAGGCGTTGGTAGGGGAAGAGGTAGTCAATGGCGAAGTGTTTTTTTGCTATGTCTATTAAGGGGTCGGTTGTCTCCATAATGCATAGTATGGCTTAAACAGAGTTTTTACTTCAAATAAAGTGATGGAAATATTAAATTATAAAAGGATTATCATGCTTTTTTTGATTCAGTTCACTCCTAATTGCATCTTTATAAGTGCAGTGATAAGATTCTTTAATCTTAAGGAGACAAATCTATGAACAAACGTGTATTGGGGAATTCGGGATTTCAAATATCAGAGATTGGACTGGGAACATGGCAGCTTGGTGGTGATTTTGGATATCTGGAAGAAAAAACAGGTTTGGAGATCCTAAATAAGGCAGTTGATCAGGGTATCAATTTTTTTGATACTGCTGATGTTTATGGCGCAGGAAGATCTGAAGAAATTATTGGTCGATTCCTTAATGAGAGTAAACCTGATATACATGTAGTTACCAAATATGGTCGGGGTGATGGAGTTTATCCTGATAATTATACACCAGAAAGTTTACGAAAATCTGTGGAAGCCTCAATAAAAAGACTCGGTGTGGAAGCACTCGATCTCCTGCAGCTGCATTGTATTCCTCAAAAATACCTGGAAGAAGGTTCAGTTTTTAATTTCTTAAGAGATATCAAAAAAGAGGGACTTATAAAAAACTTTGGAGCCAGTGTCGAAACTATGGAAGAGGCTAAGATATGCATGAAGCAGGAAGATTTAACTTCTCTGCAAATTATATTTAATATTTTTCGTCAGAATCCTATTACAGAAATATTCCGGGAAGCTCAAAATAAAAATATTGGAATTATTGTCAGGCTCCCATTAGCCAGCGGTCTTTTAGCTGGAAAGTATACAACAGATACTACTTTTGAACCTCAGGATCACAGAAACTATAATGCTGATGGGGATTCATTTAGTGTTGGTGAAACTTTTTCAGGTATACAGTTTAAAAGGGGTCTGGATTTAGTGGAAGACCTTAGAAAGCTTGTACCTGAAAATATTCCTATGGCACAGTTTGCTCTACGCTGGATTTTAGATCATCCTGCTGTCTCGACTATAATTGCAGGAGCTACGAAAATATATCAGGTTGATTCAAATACTGGAGCATCTTCATTGGAGCCATTGAACAAGGACATACATAATGAGCTGGCAAATTTGTATACAAAAAAGGTTGAAAAACAAATCCGAGGACGTTATTAGTTATTTAAGCAAATGTAGCTATAATGATTAAGCTATTTTCGGTTTATTATCTCTTATCAATAAATCAACAGAAAGTCCAATTATAATAGCAAAAACAACCATATTAAAAGTTAAAATTATTGTGTATTTTAAACCAAAATAAGCAATTAATGACGGCAGCATTGCNAGTTTTATCCCTCTTGAATATAAGAAAGAGGCGATAGGACCGTAATTTACGCCTTTACCATGAAAAGTTTTCATTAAGGGGTACCATGCATATATCGGCCCATGACTTACTGTGCCAAGTAGAGTCATTATAAAATATTGAATGGATTTTGGACTTTTTTCAATAATTCCTTTTAATTTTTTTTCATCTATTAAATTAAATAAAAACATAAAAACTAATACCAATAATAATACAGGTATAATTGTTTTAAATAGATTTATAGAATATTTAATAGCTTCAACAGTGTCAGAGCTGTTATATATACCTAAAACAATATAAATAATTAAAACTATTCCTAAAAAAATAAAGCTATATTTGTTTGATTTTTTTTTGTTTTTATTTCCATTTTTATTATTCATTATGAAAACACTCCCAATAACCAGACAGTAGTAAATGATATCATTATTGCATACAGAATACTTAAAAGGTTTCTGGTAATAGTAAATTTCATTCCCAGCATTTCTTTTTCCATGGGTATTTGAACAAAACCAACTGTAACCCAGGAAATTAGAAATGCAGTTACAGCAAATAAACTAACACCACCTATTATCATTTCATGGCCAATTATATAACTGTTAATAGAATTACCAGCCAGAATACTTCCCAGGAAGGCACCAATAACTGTATCTATAAATTTGTTCTGGGTAAATATACCTGCAATTGTTTCAAATGAAATAAAAGATTTCATTATTCCAATTAATAATATTATACCTATCATCATTGGAAGTGCATTCAGTAATCCCAGTATTGATTTAATAAATATTTTTGAAAACGACTTCTGATTCATGATTTTATACCTCATTGTGAGTAGATGGGTTAGAGTATCATATCTATATATAATAATATATATTGGATGTTTATTCTAATACCAGATTATCTTTTAGAAAGATCTCTCACTATAAAAATCATCTGATAAGGGAAGCCTGTTGAGTCAAATATAAAAGATCCTTTTATATCCATTTCAAATATACTTCCATCTATTCGTAATCCCTTGTATTTTTCAGAATTATGAATAGGACTCTCTGACATTAAAGCTATATTTTGTTTAGCTCTTTTCCTGTCTTCGTTAACTATAAAGTCGAGTACTGAACGGCCCATATATTCTTCTTCATTTTTTCCTCCTAACATGGACAATACATTAGGTGAGATAAGTTGAATACGTCCTTCCATATCGGTTACAGTAATAGTATCTGGAGAAGCTGAAATAATTGCTCTGTACTTCTCGTCACTTTCTATTAGAAGTCTTTCTTCTTCTTTACGTTTAGTAATATCAATTGCATGTGTTATTATTACTTTTCTCCCCATATAGTTGCCGCTTTGAGTTCTTACTAATTTTGGAAATACTTTTCCATTTTTTCGTATTCCCCAAAAATCATATTCACAAGAAGTCCCATTATATGCATTCTCTATTATTTGTGATAATTTTTCTAAATCATTTTTCCCAGGTGCTGATAAAAATTTTGGTGTTTTCCCCAGAAAATATTCTTTCGAATAACCATACATTTCAACTGCTCCTTGATTTACATCAAGAAAACATCCTTTCTTATCCTGGATATAAATAGCATCAGTGGCATTATTAAAAAGATCCTGATAATCATTTCTGGATTGTAACAATTTAGTGGAAGCTTCAAATAGCTTAAAAGCCATTTTTATTGATGCATCCAATACAGTAATACTGGAGTTTTTTACCACATATCCATAAGAAGTTATTTTTTCTGTTTTTTCTACTATTTCAGGTTCGGTGTGGCTGGACAGAAATACAATTGGAAGTTCCCGTTCTTTTAGAATTAATTCTGCAGCAATAGTCCCATCTATACCTCTGCCCAAATCGATATCCAATAAAATTAAATCTATATTGTTATTTTCTTTTGCTGTAGATACAGCTTTTTCTCCTGAATTTGCAATTAATACTTTGTAACCATATGTTTCAAGATCTTTTTTCTTGGATAGTGCTATTAGTGCTTCATCTTCTACAAGTAGCAGTAACTTACTATTTTCATCTTTCATTTTTATCTTCTCTATTATAAAAATATAAAATTTTAACAATTATAAGAGAGAATAGTGTATTTAAATAGAAAATACCAGAGTGCTTTTAGTTCCTTCAGAATCCTCTATAGAAAAGATCCCTTTTAACTGTTCACTAAGCATTTTCACAAGTATCAAACCAAATCCAGTGTTTGTATCTGGATCAAAGTTTTTGGGTAATCCCTTCCCATTATCCTGAATGGTAAGTGTAATGTCATTATTATTCTTTTCAAGCTTTATTTCTATTAGTCCGGAATCTTTATCTTTAAAAGCATATTTGATTATATTAGTTAGAATCTCATTTATAATAATGCCAATTGGAAACATATAGTTTAAATCAAGTTCAATATCAACAATTTGTTTCTTTACTGTAATATATGTATCTCTGGAAAATAACTTAATTATTTCATCAATTAGATTCTCTGGGTATAAAAGTTTATTTTTAATAAAATCCAAAGCAAGTTTATCATTCTTTTTACAGGAAATTGATTCGGGTATTTCCCATATATCAATAGAATTTTGATTATAGACAAACCATTTCCCATCCATTCCCACTGAAAGAATCCCCTCTGCACTGGACTCAAGCTGTGCCTGAAGCATCGAACTTAATAGTTTTAATTCTTCTTCTGCCTTTTTGCGTTTAATAATGTC
>JGI24023J19991_10003184_pt1 | contig 11620 bp, 7 predicted proteins | sample Cruoilmetagenom1_FD_19991 | JGI IMG/M metagenome (IMG submission 19991)
CCGGCTTGTTCAGACTGTATTCCGGCTTCTCTTCCGTGCCCAACACCGACCGGAACGTCAGATTGGCGAGCTTGCGCGCCAAGTCGGCGACGGCGTCGCTGCCCGATTCTTTGCCATCGCCCGGATCGGCGACGACCAGCTTGTCGTCCTGCCGCTCGATTTCGACCGACGGGAGCTGGATGCGGGTAATTTCGCTCTGATTTAGGTTGAGGAAGTTTTTGTCGGCCCAATCGCCGGCTTTGCTCGATGCTTCGAACGCGCTGAAAGCGATAGCGTAAACGTCATTCTGCCCGGACAGGCGGGCATGGACCTTTTTGAAGCCTGGTGACGTGCCGATGAACAGTGTCTTCAAAGTCTTCTCACCTTTGTCGAAATCGATGCGCCGCTCAAACACCTCCTTGCTCACTTTGAAGCGCTTGGCCGCTCCGGCAGTGGTTGCGACCGGCCAGCCTTTGCTGGTATTCAGCAGCTTGTTCATGATCCGGTCCAGTTTTTCAGCGGATACCGGAAAATCATAAAGATCGGGCAATATCCAGCGTTTCTCTTGTTTGTTCATCGTTACGGACTGTTTGTCCCCGTCCTCGATGCGAATCCGGTCGACGCTCTCGAACTTCAGGTCGATCAGTTTTTCGTCGGTCGCAAACGCTTGGCTTTTGTTCCCGAAGGAAAAAAGCGCGATGGACAGCGCGACCTGCACAAGCAGAACGACGCTCAGAATCGGTATGATACGGTTCATCTGTTAATTCCTCCCTTGCTGCAGGACTTCCTGATAGTGCTGTTCCGCTTGATGCCGGTTGCGGCGATGGATGATGTAGACCAGGAACAGCCCAAGCAAAGCGAATCCATAATTCAGATATTCCCAGAAGACCTGCGCCTGGCCGCTGAGAGGACGCAGAGTCCTGGAAAAGTGACCACGACTTCGGATCGATAGCAGGCCGCGGTCTTCCAGCGACCAGTCGATCGCATTTTCGATCAGGTTCAATGAGTTCAGATATTCTGTTCCACCGGCGCTGGCGGCGAGCTGCAGCGTCTGATCGGAAACGAAATCATTGGATGCAAAAACGATAATCCGCGCGGAGTCCGGCGATTTTTCGATCATGGTCGATATCACCGGATCCTCCTCCTGCTCATCGCTTTCGCTGCTTGCATCGTGTCCGTGTTCGTCCTCGTCCTCGTCCTCGTCTTCAGGGTTGAGCATGGGCGGGCCGATCTCTTTGAAAAAGGATTCGAACTCGCCTTCGACAACCACCGCGAGCGGGTAGCGCTTGCGGGTATCCGCCGGCTCGAAGCCCAGTGGTCCGTAGCGCTCGAAATCGGGCAAAATATCAGTGGAATCCGAAAACCAGGAGCCCTCCGAGCTCTCAAGGACGTGTGTGACCGTGCGGCCTTTATTTTTTTCCACGTCGATCGAAAGCGGCGAAGCCCAGTTCATCATGACCTGAGGGATCGATGCGGTGATGGCGCCGCCCTGCTCCATGCCGTCGGCGCGGATGTCGACGAAATAAGGGTATTCGACCATGCGGATTTCCTGCACCGTGAAGCCGCCGACGTCGCGGTTGATGGGCACCGGAAGCATCGCATTCTGCGGGTCGAGCACCATGGATTCTTCGATCCGTATGCCGTTGTGCTCCAGCCATTCCTCGAGACCGGATTGATGCCGGGCGACGGCCAAGGCCCCTCCTTCGATGATCGCTTCAAAGGGTGCAGTGGACAACACCACGGTGCCCCCCTTCATCAGGAACTGATCGATGGCGAACAGCTGCTTGTCATCGATTTCATCCGGTGCAACGACCAGCAGAAGATCGGTGTTGTCGGGAACAAAACCGGTCTCCAGCGAGACCGGTTCGGTATTGTGGTTTTCTTTCAACAAGTCCTGCAGTACCCGAAACTCCTTGCCGGAAGGCATTCTGAACTGTTGCATGGAAATTTCAGGTGCTTTCCTGGGCGGGGTATACACAGCGATCGATTTCATGAACCCGCTGGAAAACCGTTTCACGGCCGCCTCCAGGCTTCTGCGGAAGCTCTCTTTCGCCAGGTCCTCCGGCAACGGTACCTGCATCTCTTCATCGCCGCTCTTCACCATCATATAGAAATAGAATGTGTTGGGGTCCAGCAGTCCGGCCCGCATCGGGCGAAAACCATAGCGTTCAGCGATCTCTTTGGCGACCGTACCGCTGTCGGCATCGGGGTCCTTCAGCTCGTATTCGAATTTGCCGCCGGCTTTGCCTTTCATTTCGGACAATACGGAGACGATCTCCTTTTTGAAGTCGACAAGCAGTTCCGGCATTTTCTTGTCCGGCGAGATGTAGCCGGTGAAACGGACCGGCTGATCCAGATTTGCCAGCAGTTCCCCGCCGCTTTGATACTCATACAGGACCTTTTTGATGCTGCGGGTGATCTCATATTCCGGGTCGCGCAATTCGACATCCAGCTCGGCTTCGGTTTGCGCCTTGATTTCGATCAAATCACGGAAGCCCAATACCTGGTATTGGTCGCCGTACTGAATCAGAACATCGAAATAGGAATTGACCAGCGAAGCCTGATATTTGTCGGCGACCTGGAATGGTACCGGTTTGATGCCGTATTTTTGTCCGGCTTCCACTTCCAGTTCCGGGTTTTCGAGCGGGTCGACGAATTCCGCCCGTACTTTTCCGTTGCCGGCCACTTCGTATTCGAGGATCAGGTCGTGCAGCTGCGGGACCAGGGGCGCCAGCAGGGGATGGGTCTTGGCGCTGAAATAGCCGCGGATCAACAACGGCTCCTGCAGCTGATCGAGATAACCCCTGGTGGCATCCGAAATGGAATAGATATTGCCCTCTGTGATATCGGCCCGGGCCCAGTTGACTTGAGACAGCCAGATGTTGCCGACGATGAAATTGGCCGCCAGCAGCCCGGTGACCAGACGCCAGTATTTATGGGTCGGATTGCGCTCTTCCCGGGCCCAGCGCCCTGATTCGAGAAAAAAAACGTTCAGGCTGAGAAATACTCCGACGATGCTGAGGTAGTAGTACAAATCGCGCAAGTCGATGACCCCGCGCGTGATCGCGGCAAAGCGCGAGCCGGTGCCGAGCGACTCGAGGAAATTTCCACCCTCGACTCCGAACAGCGAGGTCAAGGTTTCTGTCCCGAGCATATAGAAAAAGGTGCAGACCAGCACCGAGACGATCAGGCTGACGATCTGGTTGTCGCTTTTGGCGCTGACGGTCAAGCCGATCGAGATATAGGCCGCTGCCAGAAACAGGGTTGCGACATAAGCGCCGATGACGGTGCCCCAGTCGAGATTGCCGAAAACAGCAACGGTCAGCGGAACCGGAATGGTCAGCAGCAGCGCGATTGCCACCAGCGACAGGCAGGCGAGAAATTTTCCCAGCACCAGTTGCAGCGGCGTCACCGGCTGAGTCAGAAGGAACTCCAGGGTGCCCATCCGTTTTTCTTCGCTCCACATCCTCATGGTGAGTGCTGCCACCAGAAAGATGAGCAAGACCGGCATCCAGTCGAACAGTGGACGGACATCGGCGATGTTGCGGGCGAAAAACGTTTCCACCCAGAAAAAGACGAACAGGGTGATTGCCAGGAACGCACCCAGGAAGATGAAAGCGATGGGCGATGAGAAAAAAGTCGCCACCTCTTTGCAGGCAATACGAACGACGCGATTCAGCATGAGCTATTCCTCCGATTGATCAGGCATTCACTGAATTGATTTCACGAAACACGGTTTCCAGATCGCGGATTTCCGGGTAGATCGAGTAGAGGGAGTAATCCTCGTTCAGCACGCTTCTGGCGATCGCGGGAGCGGCATCGACGACCGCTGTGTTACCTGCTGTCATGTCCAGGGCATAATGATGTTTGCCGCCGCGCCCGGACAGCCATTCCACCGAGCGGATGCCGTCGATTCGTGACAGTTTCGGCTGCGCTTCGGCCGGTTCGCGATCGATGGTGAGGTGCAGACGGCGTCCTCGCTGCAACTCGTCCAGCCGGGTGTCCAGTGCCAGTTCACCGTCGCGGATGATCAGTACCCGGTCGCAGATGGCCTCGACCTCCTGCAGGATATGCGTCGACAGAATCACTGTCGCCTGCTTCCCCAATTCGGTGATCAACTCGCGCATGTGCAGAATCTGGGATGGGTCGAGGCCGTTGGTCGGCTCATCCAGGATCAACAGCTCGGGTTGGGTGAGGATCGCCTGCGCAACACCGGTCCGCTGCCGATAGCCTCGCGACAGCGTGTGGATGGGTTCTGCGGCTTTGTTCTCGAGGTCGGTTTGGCGAAGAGCATAGCGAACTGCATCGATGGTGGCATCGCTCTCCATTCCGCGCAGGCTGGCGGCGTATTCGAGGTAGTCGATCACCGTCATTTCGGGATAGAGCGGGCAGTTTTCCGGCAAGTAGCCGATTTTTTTCTGGATTTCGGTGCGCTGTTCCCGGATCGACAATCCATCGACCAGCACCGTGCCGGCGTTGGGTTCGAGATAGCCGGTGATCATCTTCATGATCGTCGTTTTGCCGGCGCCGTTATGTCCCAGCAAGCCGATAATTTCGCCGCGCTCGATGCTGAACGATACATCATTCACGGCGGTCAGGGTATCGTATTTTTTTGTCAGATTTTTTACTTCTATCATGCTCGTTCCTTAAATGTGGCGATTCATTGGCGTTGCGATCTCATGATTTGAAGGCTTTTTTATGCCCGTTTCGAAATGCCGCACCATGCGACAACGATGAGGCTCGCCGAGTTCCGAAAGTATCTGTCGAATGCATAAAGGCCCGGTCATCGCCGGCTGACAATCGATCTGTCGAAGTAAACGGTGGCGGCACGGCTTCCAGTCCAATCAGGAACTTTAGAGTGGGCTCTGCCGGGATATCGTCGGTGAACGTGCAATCCGCTTTAACAACAAAGCGCATTTCCGGGTAGCGAAACCGCCTCCTGATCATCCTCTGATTTCCGAGTGTGCGCATTTTACATAAAAGGCGGGAATTTTCAATGCCGCTGATCGTTGCGGTGCAGGGGCATGATAGCACGTAGCATTTGAACGGTTTCCGGTATGTTCTCAATAATCCGAGGCAGCGCGAAAAGTGGGTAAGCCGCGTTTCTCTTGGTCAACCGGGGTGTTTCATTAGGAAAACGGTTGCCGGACGGATATAATCTGACCTCTGCCTGGCGGATTGGTAAGGGCCGTGGACAGGCGCTCGAGACATTTCAACCCGGGAGACGAACACCATGAGCGAGCTTCAGATCGCTGTCAGTTCTCTAATGGAACTGCTGCTCGACGGCGGGCCGGAGGCTGCGTCAGGGCTGATCAAGGAAACAGCCGCGGCGGGTGCGCAGAGTCTCGCCAACGTTTGCGCCGAAATATTCGCGAACAGGCCGCAGGCGCGTTCGCTGGCCGACACGGTTGCGCATGACCCGGGCGACAGTGCGGCCCGGCAGGCGCTGCGGGAGATCATGACGGAGGTGCTGCATGACAATCCGGGCTTGCTTCGATACAGCAATTCTCATTATGGCTTGATTGGCGGCCCATCGTAGGTTGCGGTTGAGGAACGAAACCCAACAACAAGTCCAGCCGGTGGGTTTTGCTGTCGTTCTACCCAGCTGAGGCAGGAATGATTCGCCAAATATAGAATTGTTGGTGCGGTCTTGTGTTTGTTGCCTGGTATTGTGACAAGTGGTTCAGATGGGACATTGGGTTGGAGGCTCGAAGGTGAATTCTTCGAAGCGGCGTGGCGTTCAAGACAACGGCCCTGCAAGAAGGGCGACCAGTCAGAAACCGCTTGCCGAGCTTGTGCCGCTTCGGAGGAAATTGAAATGAAAAAAATGAAGTTTGGAACCTTGTGCGTGCATGCCGGCGAACACCCCGATCCGTCCACCGGTGCGCATACGACGCCAATCTATCAAACATCCACCTTCGTGTTCGATACTGCCGAGCAGGGCGCCGCCCGGTTCGCCGGCGAAGAAGAGGGATACACCTACGCCCGGTTGGTGCCGAATACACCGACGCATCGGGTTTTGGTCGACAAAATGGTGGCGCTGGAGGGCGGCGAGGCGGGGCAGACCTTCTCGTCCGGAATGGCAGCGATCACCGCGGTGGCTCTATCCCTGCTCAGCAGCGGCGATCATCTGTTGTCGACCGATGTGGTGTATGGCTGCACCTACAGCCTGTTTTCATCGCTCCTGACCCGCTCCGGCATCGAAGTCAGTTTTGTCGACACGACGGATCTCGATCGGGTGCGTCGCCACCTGAAAAAGAATACCCGAATGGTTTTCTTGGAAACGCCGGCGAACCCGACGATGAACGTGTGCGATATTTCGGCGATCGCCCGGATGGCCAGAGCGGTCGGTGCGGTATCGATCGTCGACAACACCTTTGCCTCACCGATGTTTCAGCGGCCGCTCGAATTGGGGGCCGACGTCGTGCTGCACAGCTGTACGAAATACATCGGCGGGCATGCGGATCTGCTGGGCGGCGTAATCGTGGGGACCCATGAGTTCATGAGAAATATGACGCCGGTGGTGAATGACACGGGCGTGACGATGGGGCCGCATGAGGCCTGGCTGTGCATTCGCGGACTCAAGACCCTGCATTTGAGGATGCAAAAGCATGCGAGCAATGCCTTGACGATTGCCCGCTATCTGGAGGCCCATCCAAAAATCGCATGGGTACGATACCCAGGGTTGCCGAGCCACCCGCAGCACGCGATCGCCAAACAGCAGATGAGCGGATTCGGCGGCATGCTCTCCTTCGGCATCGCCGGCGGCATCGAGCAGGGGCGCAAGCTGATGAACAGCGTGGCGCTGTGCAGTCTTGCCGTGAGTCTCGGCTCGGTCGATACACTGATTCAGCATCCCGCTTCGATGACCCATGCGGACGTACCGAAAGAGGTCAGAATCCGAACAGGCATCAGCGACGATTTGGTCAGGCTTTCGGTCGGCATCGAGGAGCCGGAAGACCTGATCGACGATCTCGACCAGGCTTTGGCCAAGATTTAAAAAGCCGGCAGGTACGAGTGCCGGGGTTTTAATTTACCCGTCGGGAATGTTTTATCATCGTCGGCACCGTTTCATTGATTGGAGACTCGTTGTGAATGCATTCTCGCGCAGTTGGAAATTGTTGCAGGCGACGTGGTCGGTGCTGCAGGCGGAAAAGAGTCTGGCGCTGTACCCTATTCTTGCGGTATCGATGGTGCTGCTGATCTCGCTGATCATGTTTGGAGGGGGATTTGCGCTGCTTTACAATCACCCCGAATGGGTGGAGGTGCTGGAGGCCGCAGGTCAGTCGTCCGAGCAGGGCGGTGCCGACCACCTTTGGCTGATGGCTGGTGGTTTCGTCGGGTTGTTCGCCTATTATCTAACCATTTACCTCGTTACCTACTATTTCATGACCGGGCTTGCCGGGGCCGCGCTGATGCGTTTCGATGGCGAAGATCCGACCTTGGGCGATGGGCTCAGGGTCGCCTCGAGCCGCATTAAGGTCGTCTTTGGCTTTGCTCTGATTGCCGCCACTGTCGGTGTGCTGCTGGCGATGCTGCGGGGCAACCAGAATCGGGGCATCGGCGCAGGGATGGCGATGCTGGGCGGGTTCGCCTGGAACGTGGCCAGCTTTCTGGTGATTCCCATGATCGCAGCGAAAGAAATCGGTCCCATCGAGGCTGTCAAGGAGAGCGCGTCGCTGCTGCGGAAGACCTGGGGCGAACAGTTGATTGGAACGGCCGGTCTCGGCCTGGTTTTCGGTCTGCTGGCGGTTTTGGTCGTGCTGGGGACCGGTGGAGCAGCGGTTTTGGTCATCCGGGTTTTCAATCAACCGGCTTTAATGATCGCCGTGGGCGTGCTGGGGGTTTGTCTATTTGCCTTCCTGGGGATTCTCAGCAGCACCTTGACCGCCATCTATCGGGCGGCGCTCTATCGCTATGCCGCCGTCGGCGCTGTTTCGGAGCAGTTCGATCAGGCGTTGATCGCCGACGCCTTCAAAAGTAAAGGGCATTCGGCTTTTTAGCGCGTGCTTCCCTCATGACCCGGATGCACTATCTCGCCTATGGTTCCAATCTTCATCCTTCGCGGCTGGCCGAGAGGGTACCGTCGGCACGGCTGGTCGGCACCGTTCGGTTGGCGGGCTGCAGGCTCATGTTTCATAAGCGCGGTGGGGATTTGTCGGGAAAATGCAACATCTACCGGACAGCGAACACGGACGATCACGTGCACGGCGCCCTCTACGAGATGGCTGCCGCCCATAAATCCGATCTGGATCGGTTCGAGGGCGTCAGTTGCGGCTACCGGCATCTGCCGATGCAACTGATCTGCATGGGCAGGAGTTATTCGTGCTTCACTTATATCGCAGAATCGACACATATCGATGATGATCTGAGGCCCTACCATTGGTACAAGGCGTTGGTCGTTCTTGGCGCCGAATATTTGGGTCTGCCGGGGGGTTACATCGCCGGACTTCACGCTGTCGATGCGCTGGAGGATCCGGACCGGGAGCGGAGAGCGGAGCACGAAGCGCTCATCGCCAGGATGCAAAGCCGTAGGATGTCTCCCGTCTCAACCTGATCTGCCGGTTCATCACGGCTCCAGAGCTTTTCCGCGCGGCAAGTATGGCCGCTTTATCATCAGCCGCTCATAAAGATTGAGCATCCAGCGCTGGCGCGGTGCGGACGCTCAATCGTCGAAAATGCGTGAAATGCCACACCGATCGTGGCATTTCACTCACTTTTGGCGCGCACCCGTCTCCCGGTGTGCTGTCTCTCTAAGCCTTCCTCTTGGCCTGCTTCTTGCTTATCATTGCCGAGAAACAACAAGTTTTTGCTTTTCGGCATCATGCCGCACGGTCAGGCGGCCGGCGTTCCCTCGGAGTTCGATATCGCCGGCACGCAGTCGGCTGCTGTCGAAAGATAATCAAACAGGCTGAGTGGGGATTCACGATCTGGCCTGAATCAAGGGGAAAAGATGAGAAAAAAAACAAACACAAGCATAGGCATCGTGGTCGCTGCAGCGATGACTATGCCTCTACCGGCATTTGCGCAGGAATCGGAACAATTCTCTGCCACAGAAGAGGAGCTGACAACCGCCGACGAGCAGGTTTCCGGCACGGCGGTTGAAAAGGCGTCAGGAACGGGTGATGAATCGGCGGCGTCCGGGACCGAGGAGGACGCCGAGTTCCTGCCGACCATCACCATCGAAGGACGTTATGACCGTCCCGGTGCGGTCTCACTGGAGCCGGGCACCGGCGGAACACTGGATACGTCGTCTCTGTTGCATCGGGTCCCGGGCGGCACGGTCAATCGCAACGGGCCGTTGACCGGCATCGCCTCTTACCGCGGGATGTACGGCCGATCGGTCAATGTGATGGTCGATGGCATGCGCCTGGAGGAGGTGGGGCCGAACGCCATGGACACATCTCTCAGCTACGTGCCGAAGTCGATGGCCAAGCTGCTGAAAGTCTACCGCGGAATTGCGCCGGTCAGCAGCGGCATTGAAACCATCGGCGGGACGGTTATCACCGAATCGCGCCGAAGCGAGTTCACCGACTCCGGCGATTTGGAATTTCACGGTTTTGCCACCGGCGGCTACAGCTGGGTCAATTCCGGCCGCTATGCTTCGATGATCACCAGCGTGGCCAACGGCAATCACCGCCTGCACGCGGCCGGCACTTGGGAAAGAGGGCGCGACTATGAAGCCGGCGGTGGCGCGGTGGTGCGCCCAACCCGATATGAACGGCGCTCCTGGTCGGTCGGCTATGGCTTCCAGATGAACGATCAGGAATTCTTCGTCGACTATGACAACAAGGACACCGGTTGGACCGGCACGCCCTCGCTGCCGCTGGACATCATCGGTATCCGCAGCGATGTCGTCAATATGGGCTACAAAGGAACGGTTGCCGACAATGTCGACGTCGAAGTGAGCGGCTTTTATCAGAATGCCTCGCACGATATGGACAACTTTACACTGCGGCCGCCGCCGACGCCGTTCGGACAGCCGCGATTCCGGGCCATCCATGCGGCATTGGATGCGGGCGGATATAAAGCGACGGCGACGCTTCCCGAGATATTGAACGGCGACCTCAAGTTTGGCGTCGATGGTGGCCTGGCCAATCACAGCGCCACGGTGAGGGACCCGACCAATGCGCAGTTTTTCATCGATGATTTCAATGATGTCAGCCGGAATCTGTATGCCGGCTTTGTCGAGTGGAATGGCTCGTTGGTCGATCAATGGTCGTTGGAGCTCGGCATCCGCTATAACCGGGTGGAAATGAATGCGGGCGATGTGGCGACCAGTATTCCGGCGCCGCCGGCGCAGGCCCTGGCCGCGCGCTTCAATGCCGCCGACCGCAAAAAGAACAACAACAACGTCGATGGCGTGGCGGTACTGCGCTACAAACCGATGGATTCGCTCGACGTCGAGTTGGGATTTGGCAGCAAAACGCGTGCGCCAAATTATCAGGAGCGTTATCTTTGGATTCCGCTCGAGACGACCGGTGGTTTGGCCGATGGCCGAGTGTATGTTGGCGACATCAATCTTGATCCGGAACGCTCTTACGATGTTGAGCTCGGCATCGATTGGCATGGCGCGGATTTTTATGTCGCGCCGCGGCTCTTTTACCGCTACGTCGACAACTATATTCAGGGGCTCCCGGTTGTCGATGACCCGCTGGTGATCATGGTCGCAAACGCGATACAGCCCGGCGGCCCGGGGCCTCTGAGGTTCTCGAATATCAACGCGCAGTTGATGGGCATCGATGTCGAAACCGGCTATACGTTCAATGACTACCTGCGCATCGACGGCATTCTCAGCTACGTGCGAGGCACGCGGGTCGGCAGCATCTCCGACAATCTTTACCGCATCGCACCGCTGAACGGGCGTCTGAAGCTCACCGGCGAATATCAGGACTGGATGAGCTATCTGGAGTTCGTCGGCGCCATCGCCCAGGAGAGCGTTGCGGCCTTTAATGGTGAGCTGCCGTCGCGTGGTTGGGGCATCGCCAATTTCCGCCTGCAGTATCAGCCGCATTACGACTATTTGGAGGGTACGACCCTGGCGTTCGGGATTGAGAACATGTTCGATAAGCGCTATGCCCGCCATGTCAACGGCATCAACCGGGCGAGTAACTCGGACGTGCCGGTCGGGCAGCGCGTGTTCGACCCGGGCCGCAACTTTTATCTGACCGCCAGCTTCGACTGGTGAACCGGAAACGATGAACGACAGGGAGGTCGTTTTCAGGAATCAGGCAACAGGAATCGGGAACCGGAAAACGGACTCATCCCTTCCTGATTCCCGATTCCCGTCTCCTGATTCCTGATGGCGGAACCGCTTTGCGTTCCGCCCTAGGAGGCTGTCCGAGAATGCAAGCCAAGCTTTTTTATATACTATATCATGTGCTTTCAAAAGCCCAACAGCACGATATCTTGTATGAAGAATTTAAAGCGCCCTATTCTCGGACAGCCTCCTAGATTATTGATCGTCGACTTCGATTGGAAAACGGTTGTTTAATGGCTGGGCGGGCGTTTCGCCCGCATGATCATGCGGGATCACCGCTCGCCGCCAAACTCGTCGGGTAGCCGGGTGACGTTACCGCCACCCAGCCCCCTAAGAACCGGGCGGGCGAATTTCCCCGCACACGGCTCAAGCCTTGGTAAG
>JGI24023J19991_10003186_pt1 | contig 11615 bp, 8 predicted proteins | sample Cruoilmetagenom1_FD_19991 | JGI IMG/M metagenome (IMG submission 19991)
TCGCTTATGTACGGCAAGTACACTACGCTCAATGCGCCTTGTTCCGAAAAAAAATGGCCTCCGTCGCGGGGGCGTCATTAGGGTTAACAGGCCCTAGTTGGCCAGCAGGTAAGCAAGCACCAGGATAATGATCAGCTGCAAAGCAGACAGTGTTTTCCAGAACAGTGTCGGGTTTCGCTGCATGAGTGGTTGATAGCTCTTGTGTAAAAAGGCCGGGTTGGGTTGAGAAATATCGTGGACGTATTCCGATAACATGGTATAGCGTTTTTCCGCATCGAGGTTGACTGCTTTTTGCATAGCAGAATCAAACCAGGCGGGTACTTCCGGACGATAATGTTTGATCGAGGTATAGTTCGCTCGTTTCAAACGGTTTTCAGCCAGCGCTTTTCCATAGGGGAGCTTGCCGCTTAGTAATTCGTAGGTAATGACGCCAAGCGAAAAAATATCCGAACGATTACTACCTGTCTGCCCGAGAAAATATTCCGGCGCTGAATAATCAAGAGTGCCGAGTACACTATTGTTTTCATAGGGTGTTGCAATCTCCTCGACCCCTGCAATCTTGGTTGAGCCGAAATCGATAATGATGACACGGTTATTATTGTCGATCATGATATTTTCTGGTTTGAGATCACGATGCACCATTTCCAGTCGATGAAAGGCACGCAGACCGGAGGCGATTTGTTCAATTACTTCCTTGATTTTGTTGCAGGGAAGCAGGGTGTTTTCATTCATCCACTGGCGTAGTGTTTTACCTTCGATGTATTCAGTGATGTAATATAAAAAACGCCTGCGACCGGCCGGTTCGACTATTTTCAGTACATGGGGATTATTAATACGACGGCCGACCCATTCTTCATGCAAAAACTGGTCAATGTAAGATGGATCGTCTTCATAATTGACTGAAGGCGTCTTGATGATAACGTTCTTGCCCGACGAGCTGTCCTGGGCGACATAAACCTGTGTGCGACTACTGGCATGAAGTTCTCGAGTGATACGATAACCATCCAGGATCATACCTGGCTCGAGTGGGGGCGGAAAGGGCAGCTCTGTCAGGTGTTCGTAAAATTCGTTCTGGTCGATCATGGGTAGATGCTGGACCTTGACGATTAACGCGCTGCAATTGTCCTTACTACCTTGCTCCAGTGCGCGGGTGACCATCGTCCTGGCAGCAAACTCAGGGCTTTCGTGGTGCTCGATCAGTATTTTTTTCAGATCGGAAGCACTAACAAACTCATGCACGCCATCGGTCAGTAACAGGAAAACATCATCGACTTCAATCGGGTAACTCGCATAATCGATATCAATATGGACCTCGGCACCCATGGCCCTACCCAAATAGCTCTTTTGACTGGAGCCCCAGGTGCGATGATCCGTTGTCAGGCATTCAAGATCATTATCACGCATACGGTAAATACGCGTATCGCCGACATGGAAAATATGGGCGGTGCCGGATTTGATCACTAGTGCACTCAGTGTTGTCAGCATGGCTTGTGCGTAGCCATACTGTTGATTGGCATGACTATGCAACCAGCGGTTTAATGACCCGAGAACCTTGCCGCCTGAGGTTTTCACAGCCCATGAGTCGGGTGTGCTGAAGTAGTCCGCCATAAAGCCTCGCAGACAGGCTTCTGCAGCTTGTTTGCCGCCCTCAGCGCTGCTGACGCCATCTGCTATTAAAGCAGCCACTCCCTTGTTGGTGATGGTTGGCTCTTCAGGGATGGTGATACCACAGGCGTCATCGTTGGAATCCTTGATACCTGCATCGCTGAATTGTCCTGTTGTGACGGAAAGGTTGGCTGACATAATCAAGTTCCAAAGGAAATTTCTGCTACTCCAATAGCGTACATAAAAATTGTACACATAAAAAAACGGCACGAAAAAAGACTGTCTGAATAACTGTATTTACTGACTATCATTCTCCCTTGGGAGAGTAACAGTTTTTGTTTCAGAGTAGAATTTTTAAGTGCCGTTAACGTCATGCTGACGTCGCGACCATGACATCAAGTAACGTCGATCATTTGTACCGTTCCATCAGGCATAACCTCGGCCATCTTGCCTTTAGGTTCTTTCAGGAAAAAGATGATTGCCAGGAACACGACTACAGCCGCAGCTGCAATGACCATGAAAAAGACAGTAGGGGAAACAAACGATAATACCGTCAGGAAGCTTACAGCGCCGACATTACCATAGGCACCTGCCATGCCTGCGATCTGCCCGGTCAGACGTCTTTTGACCAGTGGGACGATAGCAAAGACCGAGCCATTACCGGCATTAACAAATAATGAACAAAAGATAGTGACCATCACGGCAGCGATCACTGACCAGTCAGCCGTAATAAGGCTCATCAAATAATAACCTAAAGCCAAACCGGCCATAATGATTGCAAGCGTCAGCTTGCGTCCATATTTATCACTGAGGTATCCACCGGCCGGACGCATGATAAGATTAAGCCCTGCATATATTGAAGCAATAAGACCTGCCTGCACCGCAGTGAGTTCAAATGTATCCAGGAAGAATAATGGCAACATCGATACGACGGCCAGTTCAGAACCGAATGTAACCATGTAAGCCAGATCGAGAATGGCCACCTGACTGAATTTATAGCGATCAATCTCGGGTACCGTTTCCTTGAATACATGCTTGTTTATCTGATAAATACGAATAGTCTGGAATAGATACAGACTAGCCAGAATGGCGTAAATCACATTGACCACATTAGTGCTTAACATGCCAATATTTCCGGGGCTGAGTTTCCATGTCAGTACCGCTAATGCGGCATACAATGGAATATTCATGACCAGGTAAAGAAAGAAATCACCTGGGCTGGTTATTTCCAATGCGCCACTTCGTTTGGGTTTAAAGTAGGTAGAGCCTTTTGGAGTGTCACTGACAGAGAAAAAATAAACGGCGGAATAAACCAATGCCATTAAGCCGGTGATACCAATGGCATAGCGCCAGCCATCATCGCCGCCGATATAAATCGCCAGTGTCGGTAGGATAACGGCGGCAGCGGCCGAACCAAAATTCCCCCAGCCACCATAAATACCTTGTGCGAGTCCCGTCTGCTTGGCTGGAAACCATTCACCGATCATGCGAATACCGATAACAAAACCAGCACCGGTAAAACCCATCAGGAATCTCATCAGGGCCAGTTGTTCATAATCATCGGCCATGGCAAAGCCAAAACACAGGAAGCTGGAAATAAATAACAGCATCGAGAATATACGCCGAGGGCCAAAGGCATCCACCAGCATACCAATGATGATTCGTGCGGGAATGGTTAAGGCAACATTAAGAATCAGCAGGGTCTTGATCTGATCATCAGAGAGACCCATGGTTTCCCGCATCATTACCAACAACGGAGCATGGTTGAACCAGACAACAAACGTTATAAAAAATGCAAACCAGCTTAAATGAAGGATACGCATCTTTCCTGAAAATGATAAAAGGTTAATTCGGTCCACGCTCACTCTTATTCCCCTTGAAACTGAATGTCATAAAAATTGGATTGTTAATAGCATTTTGTATGCCACTTAATTATCTCTTTGATTTTTATGCCTTACTCTTATTTTTCCTTAAGAAGCGCTTGATGACTTGCACAATTAACGCGCATCGGATCTCGATAAACATACCTTAAAAAGTCAGATTTGCGCTTTTCGAGTGCAGCAAGGTGCGGCTTATTGTGCCCAAGTACCATTAATAGGCTGTTATATAAATCAGCGAAGCAATAATGGCAGATGCCTGTTTTAAAAAGAGGCATGATATTCAGCAAAGGCACCATATTGGTGCGTATATATCGCCCATCTTTCATCTATAAGCCCGTCTCAATTATAAAAATATATATATAACAAATAGATAAAAAGAATAATGGGTTCTGGCATGTTGCTTGCTATATAAGCAAGCAATTATATTATATTCGATCACCCGGTGTGATTTACTTGGAGCAAGGCATGAAAGAAAAGTTGGTATTGGTTGGAAATGGAATGGCAGGTGTACGCGCTCTGGAAGAGCTGTTGAAACTGGCGCCAGATGATTATGAGATTACTGTGTTTGGTGAAGAACCCTACGGTAATTACAACCGTATCATGCTTTCCCCTGTACTCGCGGGCGACAAGACCATTGAAGAAATCATGCTCAACGATGTGCAGTGGTACGAAGACAACAATATCAAATTACACACAGGCAAAAAGATCACNGAGATCGATCGCGTCAATCGCAAGGTCATCGCCGCAGATGGCACAGTTGCAGAATATGATCGCCTGTTACTGGCGACAGGCTCNCACCCCTTTATTATCCCGGTACCAGGCAATGACCTCAAGGGCGTTATTAGTTTCCGCGATATCCATGATGTCGACCTGATGCTGGAAGCTGCCAAAAAGAACAAGCATGCCGTCGTCATCGGTGGCGGTCTGCTGGGGCTGGAAGCAGCCAATGGCCTGATGCTACAAGGCATGAGTGTGACCGTCGTTCATCTGATGGATACCCTGATGGAACGTCAGTTGGATAAACCCGCTGCTGACATGCTGAGGAAGTCACTTGAAGAAAAAGGCCTGCACTTCCTGATGGAGGCACAGACCGAGTCCATCATCGGTAAGGATCGTGTCGAGAAGGTGCGCTTCAAGGATGGTACTGAAATCTATGCCGACCTGGTGGTCATGGCCGTGGGTATTCGTCCCAATATCGAGCTGGCGAAACAATCAGGTATTCATTGTGAACGTGGCATTGTTGTTAACGACACGATGCAGACCTTCGACCCACGCGTGTATGCCGTAGGTGAATGTGTGCAGCATCGTGGTATGACCTATGGTCTGGTGGCACCCTTGTTTGAAATGGGCAAGGTGTGCGCCAATCACTTTGCCAAGATGGGTATCGGCCGTTATGAAGGCTCGGTGACATCAACCAAATTGAAAGTGACGGGTATCGATTTATTTTCTGCGGGTGACTTTACCGCTGATGAAAACTGTGAAGAGCTGGTGTTTCAGGATGCCGCGCGCGGCGTTTATCGCAAACTGGTGGTTCAGGATAACAAGATCAAAGGCACTGTCATGTATGGTGATACGATCGACGGCACCTGGTACTTTGATCTGATGCGTGATCAAACCGACATCACCGACTTCCGTGAAAATATATTATTTGGTCAGGCACATCTGGGCGACTCGGGTCATGGTGATGATAACCGTGTTGTGATGATGTCCGATACCGCTGAAATTTGTGGTTGTAATGGTGTTTGCAAAGGCGACATTGTTAAAGCCATTAATGAGAAAAAATTATTTACCCTCGATGATGTGCGCGCCCATACCAAGGCCTCCAGTTCGTGTGGTTCCTGTACGGGCCTGGTTGAAAGTTTATTAGCACATGTTGTCGGTGGTGATTATTCTGTTGCCCCACACCTGAAACCTATGTGTGGCTGCTCCGAGTCTACGCATGATGAAGTTCGCGCCAGCATCAAGGCAAACGAATTGAAATCGATACCGGCCGTCATGCAAAAAATGAACTGGAAAACCGATGGTTGTTCCAAATGCCGCCCCGCATTGAATTATTATCTTTTATGTCAGTGGCCGGGTGAATTTAAAGATGACTCCCAGTCTCGTTTCATTAACGAACGCGCGCACGCCAACATCCAGAAAGATGCGACTTATTCGGTTATCCCACGTATGTGGGGCGGTATTACCAATCCAAAGGAACTGCGTAAGATCGCTGACGTGGCGGAGAAATACAAGGTCAAGACCGTGCATGTGACCGGTGGCCAACGTATAGGGCTATATGGACTGACCAAGGAAGAGTTACCCGCAATTTGGGGTGAGCTCAACGAAGCAGGCCTGGTGTCCGGTCATGCTTATGGTAAGGCACTACGAACTGTTAAGACCTGTGTCGGTAAGGAATGGTGTCGTTTTGGAACACAGGACTCGACTAACCTGGGTATTAAACTGGAAGAAATGACCTGGGGCTCCTGGACGCCACATAAATACAAAATGGCCGCATCCGGTTGCCCGCGTAACTGTGCCGAAGCAACGATCAAGGATTTAGGTGTTGTTTGTGTTGATTCCGGTTATGAATTACACGTGGGTGGTAACGGTGGTATCAAGGTACGTGCGACCGACCTGCTGTGTACGGTCAAGACCGAAGAAGAGGTGCTCGAGTATGCAGCCGCCTTTATGCAGATTTATCGTGAAGAAGCGCATTACCTCGAGCGCACTGCACCATGGATAGAACGTGTAGGCCTGACCTATGTAAAAGAAAAAATGCTGGATGATCCTGAGGGTAGAAAAGCAGCGGCTGAACGCTTCCTGTATGCACAGTCATTTGCACAGGATGACCCATGGGAAGAACGCGCCAAAGGTGCTGAGGCCCACGAATTTACACCGATGAAGAAAATCGGTTAATACACTAAAGATAAGGTAGTAACAGATGAGTGATAACTGGATTGAAGTAGGTGTGCTGAATGATATCCCGGCTGAAGGTGCGCGAGTAGTACAAACAGCTGAAGGCGATATCGCTGTTTTTCGTACCAAAGAAGATGAGGTGTTTGCTGTCCGTGATAAATGCCCGCATAAAGGCGGGCCATTGTCACAAGGTATTGTTTCCGGCAAGCGCGTAGCCTGTCCATTGCACGACTGGAAAATAAACCTGGATAACGGTATCGCACAGGCACCGGATGAAGGTTGTGCAGCCACGTTTCCCGTCAAGATGGACGGCAGCAAGATCATGTTGTCACTGACACCTAACGAAGGTTGCCCTAACAACTAAGGAGTTACTGATTAATTAGTCATTGCGAGCGAAGCGCGGCAATCTGCAACTACGTGATTCTATTTGACAGATTGCCGCGCTTCGACCGTTGTTTACTCTTAAATGAACGGCCCATTGGACCGCTTTATATTGTTATAAGGAACGGCCCTTTGCCTCGCAATGACATGAAATTTTGAATTAATCAGGGCTTCCCTAATATATCAATTCGTTCGCGGAAGAAATTATGTTATTTGGTCGCAAGAACAAGAACCCGATAAAACTGACTGACAAGGGTATTGTCGATTGGAAATATACCACCTGCGGATACTGCTCAACGGGCTGTTCGATTGAAGTTGGTCTGAATAGTGACGGCAAGGCGGTCTCGGCACGGGGTGTCGGTGATGCCGATGTTAATCAGGGTAAGTTATGTATCAAGGGCATCCTGGAATATGAGCTGTTTGAAAGTGGCGGACGTGGCCGTGTTCCCTTGATGCGCGATCGTCTACATGAGCCCTTTAAACAGGCCAGTTGGGATGATGCGCTGGAAAGGGTCAGTGGTGAGATCAAGACTATCCAGGAAAAACATGGTCGTGATTCGTTTGCTGTAATCTCTACCGGTCAAATCATGACCGAAGAGTTTTATACGTTGGGTAAATTGGCGCGCGGCATCATGGGTACCAATAATTACGATGGCAATACTACCCTGTGTATGTCATCGACAGTGTCTGGTTATAAACGTTCCTTTGGTTCCGACGGCCCTCCTGGTTGCTATGAAGATTTCGAGCATACCCATTGCCTGTTGGCCATGGGTTCTAACTTACCTGAGCAACATCCGGTTATTTACTGGCGCATGCGTGAAGCCCGTGAAAAACGCCATTTTCCACTGATCGTCGTCGATCCGCGTGTCACCATGCTGGCACAGAATGCGGATATGCATCTGGCTATCAATCCGGGAACCGATCTTGTTTTGCTCAACAGTTTTGCACATGTGATCCTGGCAGAAGGTTTACAGGATGAAGCCTATATCAATGCTAATACCGAAGGTTTTGAAGAATTCAAGGCGCTGGTGGAACAATATGATCCCGTGACAGCCGCTGGTATTACCGGCATTGATGAAGACACCATTCGTAATGTCGCTCGCTTGTATGCCAAATCACCCGCTGCGATGACGATCTGGACCATGGGTATCAATCAGAGCACTCACGGTTCTGATGGTGTCGTGGCTATCAACAACCTTAATCTCGTGACTGGCAATATCGGTCGACCCGGCGCAACCAGCTTATCGATCACTGGTCAATGCAATGCCATGGGTACGCGTGAATGGTCATCGTGTTCGGGTTTACCGGGTTATCGTGCATTGGAAAACGAACAGGACCGTCAGGACATTTCAGAATTCTGGGGTATCGACCCTGAATTTTTGCCAAAGAAACGTGGTATGTTTATGACCGATATTCTGCCGGCCATCGAAACCGGACAGATCAAAGGCCTGTGGCTCATCGCTACCAATCCCATGACCTCGATGGCCAATACCGCACGTATTCGCAAAACCCTGGAGAAACTGGATTTTCTCGTCGTCCAGGACGCCTATGCCGATGTGGAAACGAATGAATACAGTCACGTCTATTTCCCTGCCGCACTGTGGGCAGAAAAAGAAGGCGTATTCACCAATACGGAGCGCCGTGTCAATCTGATCCGCAATGTCATGCCTCCGTTTGGTGAATCCAAACCCGATTTCTGGATCTTTAATGAAATGGCCAAGCGCCTGGCACCTGCGAGCAAGATCAAATTCCCCGAGACCACCGAAGGTGCGTTCGAGGAAATGAAGCAATTGTCGAAAGGGCGCATGCTCGATATCTCCGGCATGAGTTACGACAAGATCGAAAAACAACGCGGCTTGCAATGGCCGTGCAAGGAAGGCGAAGTGAAGGGCGAACAGCGCTTGTATACCCAGGGTGAATTCAAGCATCCCAGCGGCAAGGCCAAGCTGATCCCGTTACCCTTCATCGATAATAATGAACGCCCGAACAAGGAATATCCGTTCTGGTTAAACACCGGTCGTGTGGTCGAGCATTTTCATACGCGTACACGTACCGGTAAGGTCGGTAACCAGAACAAGTTCAGTCCCACAGCGTATATGGAAATCAACCCGGATGCGGCGAAAGAACTGGGTATCGAACATGGTAGCTATGTGCGCATGGTGTCACGCCGTGGCGATGCTGTCTTGCTGGCGCAATGCACACAACGTGTGGCCAAGGATTCGGTGTTCGTACCGTTTCATTTCCATGAGTGTGTCAATCGCGTTGCCCTGGGTTTGCTCGATCCTCATTCGCGCCAACCTGCATATAAGCAATGTGCCATCCGTATCGAGGCGGTTGCCGATCAAAAAGTAGCAGCCGAGATGAATCTGGCTTCCAGGTCGTATTAGGAGAACAACGTTAGATGTACAAGGTATCAGACCACGAGCCGGATTATGCCTTTATCCCGGACGTAGAAACCCCGGAAAAAAATCGCTACGGACAATCCATCGACTTGCTGGCCGATGATGATTCACTCAAAGGCAAAAGCCTCAACATCAATGGCGACAGCGGCATCGGCTCCAATCCCAATCGTTACAAGCAACACGGTTTTTATTTTAATGCGGATAACTGTATCGCCTGCCATGCCTGTGAAGCCGCCTGTGCTGAAAAGAATGATACAGCGCCACATCTCGCCTTTCGTTCTGTGGGCTACCTCGAAGGGGGCAGTTATCCGGCGACGCAACGCCTGAATATCTCCATGGCCTGTAATCATTGTGACAATCCGGTTTGTCTGAAAGGTTGTCCCACGCGGGCCTATACCAAGTTCGCCGAGTATGGTGCCGTTTTGCAGGACCCGGATATTTGTTTTGGTTGTGGTTACTGTACCTGGGTGTGTCCATACAACGCACCACAACTGGATCCAGTCGCCGGTCATGTCAGCAAATGTAATATGTGCGTAGACCGCCTTGAAGTCGGCTTAAAGCCCGCCTGTGCCTCTGCCTGTCTCGGTGGTGCACTCGATTTTGGCCTGATTGAAACCATGCCAGACAACCGCGAACAACTGGATACACAAATCCCCGGGTTCCCTGATCCATCCATCACTCAGCCGAACATTCGTTTTGAACAAAAACGCAGCCTGCCGCGTGAAATGAAACGCACCGACAGCACACCGATCAAATACGTACGTGACGATCAGAATGTCAAACCCGATCCCAATGTCAAAGGCGGGCAGGGTGGTTATCATAGTGCGCCCTTGTCCACGAAGGGTAAAAAATTAGAGTGGGGCATTAAAAAACTGAGTTCGCGTGAAAACCCCCTGGTTATCTTTACCCTGATCACACAAGCCGTGGTCGGTGCCTTCCTGGTTATGTTCCTGGCGCCATTGGTGGGCTTTACTGCATTCAGTGCCAGTAACTATCCCGTGGCCTTTCCTGTGACTCTGTTTACATTGATTGCCCTGGAAACTTTTGCCCTGGTGATATCCACCTTGCATCTGGGTCGACCGCATCGTTTCTACCGCGCGTTTAATAACCTGCGTTATTCTCCTGTCAGTCGTGAAGTGGCTGCCGTGGCCGTGTTTTATAATCTATTGGGTGCCTATGCTGTTCTGACCGGGTTGCCACAACTGTTTAGCTGGCTACCCGTTAATATACTCGGCTTTTTACAACAGGCCAGCGGCTGGTTGACGGTCATCGCAGGCCCGGTCTCACTCTATTTCATGCATGCCATCTATCGTATCAAGGCCAGACCCTACTGGAACCACTGGCAGGTCCTTAGCAGTTTCTATGGCAGTATGCTAACACTGGGTGCCATTCTGGCAGGCTTATTCATGCTCCCATTATTGAGTGTCAGTAATGTCGCCTATGCACCCTTACTGAGTGGTTTGTCGTTGCTCATGTTCGCAGGGCTGGTGATCGAAGGTTTTGGATTGTATCGCCATGCACATTACCTCACGCATGGATGCGGCGAAGGGCAGGCCGCCCATTTGGAACAAAAGATTGCATTCGGCAAGAGCTACTGGACCAGAAACATCGTCTCCGCTTTAAGTGCTATCGCGTTGTTGGCCATGTCTCTGAGTGCAACAGATTCGATCGCTGTCTGGTCTGTGGTGTCATTAGTCATTATGACTGCTGCCATCGTCGGACGTGCTATGTTTTATGTCATGGTCATACCCACCACCATGCCCGGCGCCTTCTTCTGGAAAAACCCGTTCTTCCAGGATCATGCACGTGAAGCCGGTCTGGCCGAGATGCAACAAGTAGGCGTGCAGGTCGAAACGCACTAAGCGCTATGAAAAAACCAGGCGCGGATATCAAACACGAACTCGAAAGAGCGATATTCCGCAGCCTGTATGACTCAGGCAAACAAAGACTCCTGCGCTTGTCCAGTATCGGGCTCATCGCCACCAAACATGGCCTGCGTGGTCTACTCTATGTCTGGCCATTGACCTTGCTGATATTTGTGGAATTGCCGGGCTACTGGTCCTGGCTCAAACTTATTCTCATCTCACTTGCCGCTGCGGGCTGGCTTCGGTTTGTCTATCGCTCCGTCAAAGAAGATTATGGGCGATTTGTGTTGGGTAAGTTGTTGGAGCTGTCGAAAATATTCAAGGTACTATGAAAATACTGATGCCATTAACGGATCATTATTCGGCCTGATTGGTAGCGTTTTACGGTAACGATAAATATAATTATTACAATAAGTTATGAAGCATTATTAATGCAATATATCATTTAATAATCATCTGCTATGTGACGAGATTTTTTTGTGTTTTCTGGTTCAGTGTCGATTGCGTCAACTCTTCAATCGAATCTAAACGCTAATATCAATATTATTTCAAATATATCGACTACGTCGAATCAATTTTTTGTG
>JGI24023J19991_10003187_pt1 | contig 11615 bp, 8 predicted proteins | sample Cruoilmetagenom1_FD_19991 | JGI IMG/M metagenome (IMG submission 19991)
CATGTTCCGGCATAACCCGTTTCCGCACAAAAACCGGAGACTTTCCATCCATTTTTCGCAGGTTCGGTAAAACCGGAAAAGTGCGGGCACTGCTCCCTCGCCCCTTGAGGGGAGGGTCGGGGTGAGGGGACGCAGTCAGGCAGCAGGAAGCCATTTCGGAAAGTCGCTGCCCCGACGGTTGATCATGTTCCGGCATAACCCGCTTCCGCACAAAAACCGGAGACTTTCCATCCATTTTTCGCAGGTTCGGTAAAACCGGAAAAGTGCGGGCATTGCTCCCTCGCCCCTTGAGGGGAGAGGGCCGGGGTGAGGGGGGATCTAATCCTTCAACCGAACCGGCACCCCAATGGTCCCCAGTTCATCCCGGTTGGTGATAATTTTCAGTTCATCCGGCAGCGAAGTATTCTCCTGCACGACATACTGCACGCCGATACGATACGCCCGCTCCGCTACGAGACTTTCCACCCGACAGGTAAGACCCTCTTTATCGGGTCCGGCGGAAATAACCCGCAACGGTTTTTCATCGTGGGCACGAACGATTATTTCTCCGGTGTAAATCCCCCCGGCCCGACAGGCCGGACACCTTCCCGTACCGAGAATCAGCCGTGAGGGGTAAACCGCCACCGGCGCGGTCAAATGGGCAAATACCGGTACCGCGACGCGTTCGCGTCCCGGATGGTCGGTCTTCAACATCACCCGGCCGCGGTAGGCACCCGGTACCGTCACGTTGTTTTTCACCCACAACCGGTATCGCCTGCCCTCGACCACGGGGTCGAGGGTAACGGATATCCGATCCTCCAGGTCGTGGGATTCGAGATGAACTTCCAGCGGTTTATCCCTCGACGTCTCGATGAAAATTTCCATTTCGAGATCCTTTCCGGCCGCATCCCGGAAAAAAACCCGATCCGGCGTTATGGTCACCATGGGCGCGATGTCCGCCTTCACCCTTAATGCCACCGACGGACGGGCCGGATCGCTGGTGTAAACGACGCTCTTGAAGATCCGCTTCCCATGGACGCCCAGGGTATCGATGGTCAAACAGAGCTCGGCCTTTTCGCCGGAAAGCAGCTTTTCGGGATAGTCCGCATGGGTACAGCGGCATCCCGATTTGACCTTTCGGATCTTCAGAGGCTGCTCTCCGCCGTTTTTCAGTTCGAAACAGGCAGACAGGATCTCCCCTTCCCTTGCCGCTTTCAGATCGATACGGGTGGACCCTGTCTCCAGCCGTGGTGGTTTCTCCCGGGAAGCCTTGTTCTGCGACGGTTGGTCCGCAGCATCGGCCACGCAGACGCCGATGAAGAGAACGATGGCCGAGATCAGGACACCCGCCATGCTTCGCCTATTCATACTGCTGCCTGGCATAGGGACGCCCCCCCACCCAAAGCATCACGGTAACCAGTTCGTTGGTGCCGGTCTCCGCCCGGTAGAGGTCGGCATTTTCGGCCATGATATCGCGATGCTCGGCGGCGTAATCCGGCGGGATGCGCAGCCAGATCTCGTTTTCGGCCGGCTGGATGTCGGTACCGAAGGGGCCGGATCGTTTTTTCTTTTCGGCACGACCCACGTCGGCGGCCGCTTCATCCTCCAGCACCCAAATCGGATCATGGGTCTGGATGGAGAGCGTGGGAAGGGTTTCGCGGGCCACTTCCTCGTAGATCCGGTTGTTGACCAGGGCCAGTTCAGCCTCTGCCAGGAGCACCGGATCGATGGTGTTCATCCCGGCATCATCCTCCTCTTCGGCGAATTCTTCCATGACGGGATTGCCGGATACCGGGTCTGCTCTCTCTCCGGCCCGGACCGGCGTGTGGGGAACCGGCACCGGATCGGTGGGCTCGGTCAGGGAGGAAAAGTCCTCTTGATTCCCTTGGTCGGGAATCACCGCGATTCTCTCCTCTGGTTGAGGCAAAGACGCCTGGGATTTCATGCCTTGCTGTTTATAGACATAAAACATGGTCACGATGGCCAGGGCCGCTAGAAAACCGACACCAATTTTTTTTACCGCACGCATGATCTCTCCTTGTATGAAACTACGCCAGAATGGCACAGTTTCTTTCCCGATTAAACTGATCGCCTCGGCGGTCAGCGGCTGCGCTGAATTTCGACAATTGATTGATCCGTGAGTCGTTTTACACCCCTCACCCCGGCCCTCTCCCCGAAAGGGTAAGGACCGGGGTAAATGCAGACACGCTCTCCCATCCATTTTCTGAACGAGTCCGCATGCCACGCCTCCCTCTCCCCTCGAGGGGAGAGGNCCGGGGTGAGGGGTGATCCCTTACTCAAAAGGCGCCGTCTGCCCATACCGGGATTGAAAAATCGTGTAATCCTCTATATCGGCCATGCCGTTCCCGTTAAAATCGATGGCCTCTACCCAGCAGTCCGATTGAGGATCGATGGTCGCGAACAACCGCCAGCGCTGGAAATCACCGCCATCCACCATGCCATTGTTATCAAGATCGCAATCGCAAAAATTGCCGTAACCATCTTCGTCCGAATCGATCTGTCGGGTGTTTGCCGTGAGCCGGCAGTTGTCCGTCTCGTCGGGAATCAGATCCCGGTCCGCATCGGCCCGGCCGGTCCAGGCCAGGGCATAGTCCCATGAAAAGGCCTGGGACTGTGATTCCTCCACGCGAATTTCGTAGAGATGCCCCGGCACCAGCGCCGCGTGCAGGTGCTCGCTGTTGTCCACGCCGCTGTCCGACCGGTTGACGACCCGGCCTTGGGTAATATCGTACAGTTCCAGGTTCAGGTCATACAGCTCGGCGGTGCCGTCGAAGGCGTTCGTGGTGCCGCCGTCGATCCGGATATGCCAGACCAGGGCCACGGCAAGCAGGTTATGGGATGCATCGGCGGTAAACCTGTAGGTAGCGGTATCGTTGCAGCCGTCTCCGCCGAACGCCGGATCATAATCAAATCCGGCATCTCCCATAACACCGCTGCCCCCGTCCTGTAAGTTGTTTTGTTCCCCGGCGGCAATGATTCGGTAACTTTCATAAACGTTGAGCTGCCCGGCGCCGTACCGCACGTCGAGGCCGTTTTCGCTCAGGTGCTCCCCGTTCAACCGGTAATCACCGATATCCGCCGCCGTCGAGTTGTCGGTAAACCGGTCCGCGCCGGCCATCAGGGCCGCCCGGATCACTTCCGCCCGCTCGGCGTTGTAAACCACCTGCCCGTAACGGTTGGTGGCATAAGTTTCCACGGGATCGGTAGACAGCGATGGATCCCCGTGGCCGGCCTGGATCAGCAGGGCCGCGGCACCCCCCCCCACCGGCGCGGTGTAACTGGTCCTGGTCAGGGGCGCCACAATGTCGGGCCGTGTCCGGCCGCCGACGTATAGGGAATCCACGGCGGCGGTTCCCCGGCTGTGGCTGCCGTCGGTCCGGCCCACGGCGATGACATTGAAGGCCGAGGCCAACAGGGGTTTAGCTGTCGAAGCGCTGTTGGTCAGGCCCACCGTCTGCACGAATTCATCCCGGTCCACGACCCAATCCAGCCGTCGCAACACGTCCGAGGTCTCCTCGCAGGTATTCATCGACCCCACCCAGCTATGGTTGGCCACTCGGCATACCGTGTATATCGGTTGGCGGGAGTATGCGAAATAGAGGTACCCGTAGGACAGCCAATGGCCGGCATAAAACACGTCGATTTCATCAATGCCGCCGGCCATGGAGGTTGTGTTGCCGTAGAGCAGCCGCCCCACCGATGTGGCGTGCCCGGAGTAGATGCCCGACGGTGCGCCGCTGCGATCGCTGATGGTCTTGCCGGAAAAAGCGGAATTGGAGGGATCCGGCATCCAGGTATAATCGCCGCCAACCGCCACGGCGGCTTCCACCTGGCTGACGGTCAGGCCGGCGCCGTCGGGCAGGGCGCCGCCCAGTTCGGCAGCCAACCGGGTGTACCCGACGTCGTCTTTCCAGTCGGCCTGGCCGGGTGAATGGAAAAGGCCACCTGCCATGAAGGCAAGAAAAGCGAACAGGAGCCATTGAAAACGAATTTTTCTTATTTGCATTTTATTATTTATCCGCAGATTACGCTGATTACGCAGATTAAAAAATGAACAAAGAATTCAATCAATCTTTTCGTCGCAAACGACGGGGTATTGACCTCCGGATTCGCAATCAACGCTCGACGTTTCATCTGCGTAATCTGCGTAATCTGCGGATGTAAGGTTATCAGGGTGCAAAGAGCGTATCGATAAAACACCCTCCACCGTCACCGGTCGATTGATCCGTATCGACGGATTTTTATTATTTATCCGCAGATTACGCTGATTACACAGATTAAAAAATGAACAAAGGATTCAATCAATCTTTTCGTCGCAAACGACGGGGTATTGACCCCCGGATTCGCAACCAACGCTCGACGTTTCATCTGCGTAATCTGCGTAATCTGCGGATGTAAGGTCTCAGGGTGCAAAGAGCGCATCGATAAAACACCCTCCCCCGTCACCGGTCGATTGATCCGTATCGACTAATTTTTATTATTTATCCGCAGATTACGCTGATTACGCAGATTAAAAAATGAACAAAGGATTCAATCAATCTCTTCGTCGCAAACTACGGGGTATTGACCCCCGGATTCGCAATCAACGCTCGACGTTTCATCTGCGTAATCTGCGGATCCTAAGGTTATCAGGGTGCAAAGAGCGTATCGATAAAACACCCTCCCCCACCGCCGCCGTCACCGCCACCGGTCGATTGATCCGTATCATCCGTATCGTCCGTATCATCGGTGTCATCCGTATCATCGGTGTCGTCGGTGTCCCCGGAATCATCCAACCGCTCAAAGTCCACCAGCACCTCGTCGCCGCCGGCATCGGTCAGCAGATAGGAGCGGAGGCGCACCGGGCTGNCCGTGTCCGCGAAGTCCCAACGTTGTCCGGTTTCGTCCTGTACCGGCGTGCCGGCCAACTCTTCGTATTCNCCGTCGCTGTANGTTCTGGCCCATACCCGCCAAGTATTGGCCGCTTCANCCAATTGAGAAAAAGGCCATCGGATGCGGACGTATTCGTCCCCCGTTTCAGAATCAGTTTGCAAACTGATGCTGAAAAACCGGACCCGATCCTTTTCGGCCGTGAATCGCCACTGGACCGGGTTTCCCGAACAATCCGCCGGCTCGTTGCCCGCCCGGTCCAACGGGATGGGAACGAGGCTGTGATCCTCGCCGTCGGTCACGTTATACCAGTATATCGTCTCGCCATAGGCCGTATTGAAATCGCCGCGATGTTCACCGTCGGCGCAAAACCGGTAAAAACTGGAGTCCGCACCCTCCGGCATCTCGGCACGAATGCCGATACCATGATCGTTCTCTTGCGTGCCAATTGAATTATTATAGTTTATCGATACCAGCGTGCGCTCATCGATGGGCACCACCGGCGCCACGGTGTCCTTGATAATCGTACGTGAAGCGAAGGTCTCCCGGACGGTGCCGGCCTGCTGTGTCAGGGTCAGATCGTATTGCCCGTCCGCCCCCGCCGGAGTCCAGTCGTACTCCCACTGACCATATAGATCCGCGCCGACGATCTCAACCTCCGGATCATCGCCGACGGTGAGTAAAATCCGGCTGCCACGGGCCTTTTGGCCATTGAGGGACTGAGGAAAATTGTTATGATGGGTTGTTTGTTCACTATGACTCAGCGTGGCCTCGGCCAATTCCACGGTGAAGTCGAAGTCCGTGGAGGCGGTCTTGCTGCTGTCATTGGTATCGGTTACGGTCACGGTGATGGTGGCGGTGCCGGTCAAAGGGTCCATCGGGGTGGCCACCAGATAGAGGGTTACCGGTGTTCCGGCAGTCACATCCAGCGGGTTGGAGAGGGGTGTGCCCTGGTCGTCGCTAAAAAATTGTATCGAATCTTTGGGCACCAGGTCCGTGTCTGAAGAAGATGCGGTGATATCGAGCCGGCTAGTAACGCTTGATTGAACTGTGAATTCGATATGATCGGTAGAGGTATTAATATTGATAGCTTGTGAAGTGATATCAGAGACAGCAAAAAAGCGACCATCTTCTGGCAATACATCCAGGTAATGGAACTGGCCGCTATCGAAATCCCATCCATCCGGACCGATATCTTCCATCCAAACGTCAGTATCGTCCCAAGTGCCACTTTCAATAGTAAAATTCGCCGTAAAAAGGAGAAAATTCTGTCCGACAGTTAAAGTTTCAGGGGGAGGGATCAAGCCCAAAACATCCCATCTGGCGATATCCCGAATGACGCTTTCACCTGGCGAGACCACAGATCCGCCGACCTGGTACCAAGCATCCGGATCCGCCGGGGTATTGGTCAAATTGCTAGGCCCATAAACAATTTCTTGGAAGCTCAGTTCACCGCCTTCAACCGCATTGTCCTTAAACCCTAAACTGACACTCCATGCATGGAGCACATCGTCCTGTTCGACATGCAGGTTAACATCGACGTTAACCGGGGTCCCTGGTGCAAAGGCTCCTTGCGTACCAACATCAAGCCATAAATAGTGCGCCGAGGACGTTCCAGAAAATTGGATGATTACCACCAAGATTGTGATGACAACGATGTTTTTTAATTGCATCTGTTTCCTTGCATTTCAAAAAGTGTGTAGGGCAAGAAGGGCTGAGCACCTTCTTGCCCTATAAGAGCATTTTTCTTAAAAAAAAAGACAACATCAATATTCACAAGTGGTATCGCTTTATCCACGTGTGGTGACGTAAACCTAACATCAACGGGTCCGGCGCTTGCGAATGCCAATTAAACCAACGAGTCCTGATCCCATCAGCCAGATAGCGGCGGGAACGGGAACGGGCGCACCAACGTCGGGACCGTTGTCATCCAACAGTTGAGTGCCTGTGTTGTCGGTATATACCTCAAGAAAATGGAATTGTCCGCTATCGAAATCCCAACCATCCGGTCCGATATCCTCTAACCAGACGTCTTCACCATCCAATAAGCCGCCGTTATAGGTGAAATTGGCAGTGAAGAGCAAAAAATCCTGTCCATCGGTCAGGGTTTCGGGAGTCATAAATCCCAATAAATCCCATCGGGCAATATCTCGTATTACGCTTTCGCCTGATTGTTTTACAGATCCACCAGCCTCATACCATGCATCCGGATCTGCTGGAGTCAGATTCAGTTCGCTGGTACCGTATACGATATTATTAAATGTTAATTCGCCGCCGTCGATCGCCGTATCGTCGAATCCTAAACTGAGACTCCATGCGTGTAATCCGTCGTCAATTTCGGCATGCAAAAATACATCAACACTAAGAGCGTCACCCGGATTATATCCGTTCTGACTACCGATGGGATCCATCCACAGGAAGTGTGCCGAGGCTGTACCCGATATTGCAAAAAAAACAGTAAGGAATACGAACACAAATACTTTTTTCATTTTTTTTTCCTTTTCTAATCATCTATACGAAAAAAATTCCGCCTAATAGTACGGTGCGTTTTCGCCATAGCGTGTCCTGAATGTGCCAGAATCGGTGACGCCAACGCTACCGTCGCCGTCAAAATCAGCATCCGGATCTGAGGTCCCATAGGCCGTTCTGAATTGTCCGGCATCCGTGATTCCAACCGTGTTATCGTTATCCAGATCAGCATCCGCAACATTACCATACCCGTCCCCATCCGTATCATCCTGCCCCGGATTATCGGTCAGGTAGGCATTGTCCAGCGCATTGGGGATACCATCGGCATCATCATCCCCGGCGCTGCCCGGACAGTGGTAGGTCATTATCGGAGTTACGCCCGGCCCCCAGTAATCGGCGGCCGATCCGACGGATCCGGTGCCTGTGGGATTCCAGATCACGCCCGTACACCGTGCCCAGGTGTTGGCAACGATGCCGGTGGCCGAATCGTCCCCGTAGGGATCGTCCTGAAAGTACTTGTACTCGGCGTTGTCCGACCTATTGCCGTCAATCACCGGACCACGGGAGCCGTCGGCGACACCACCGACGACGCCGGCCTCGATGATCGCCGCATAGCCGTTTTCAGCCGGTCCACCCGTACCAAAGGCGTCTCCGCCGCCCACGTGAAAGTTGCCCTCCGCGTCCTGGCCCATATAGGCCCCGCTGAGCAGGTTGTCGGCGAGAAGGTTCATGTCATTATTGAAATCAATATTGTTCGGGGAGGTCGGGTCCCATTGGCCTGCCTGCCTTATCCGTAGCTCACCGGTATTCGTCCCATATCCAACGCCGGCGATGAGGTTGCCGGCACCATCCACATCCACGTCTGCGCTGGCACCATCCTTTTCGAGCAGCAACACGCCCGTGTCGTTCGCCGGATCACCGGATTGAGTATCGACGGCGCCGACGCCGCTTTCAAACACACAATCGTCATCTTCCCAGTATGGGTATGTACATTCCGGTCCGGGCCATGCCCCACCGTCGATGATAAAGTATCGGTCGTCATTTGCATCGCCCAGGTTGTTTTTCCAGTCCCCGTCGTAGTAACTCAAATACTCGCTGGTGAAAGCGACGACACCGGCAGCCGTGGTCAGGTCCGGCGGATTGCTCGCGCTGAGCACAGCGGTGGGGAAGATCAACAGTGGTTGCCCGTATCCCCTTCCCAGGGCGATCATGTTGCCGGATGGCGATGGACGAACAAAACAGGGGTCCATTGTAGTGGGAACCGTTGCCACCACGTCCCAAACACCGGAACCGTAGGTACGCTGAATAAGCAACTGGGTTCCCATGGCGACGATCATCCGCCCCTCGGCTTCGATGGTGCCGTCGATCATCGCCGTAGTACCGTCGGGGAAGAAATCCCCCGCAACGAAATACCCTGCCGTGACGGTGGGCAAGGTGATATCCCCGGTGGTGTCGTTGGCCGTCTTGTAATCATCGAAATCAGGGCCGGCGACGGCCATGGCCGGCATCAGGGCCAGACACAGCCCTAACACAAACATCCGTAGTTTTAAAAATTTCATACCTCCTCCTATAGTTAGATTCAGCGTTAACTTCTCATGATACGAAAATACTCTTTATTATGGTATCACCTCCTTTTAATGCCGCCTGACTCAAAAGCCACGGATGGCGGTCATCAACCTTCATGATTTGCCTCTTTTTTCCATTCAACCTGCCGTTTCAAATCCTATACTCGATTGCGACGGCGAATACCGATCAGGCCAAACAGCCCCGAACCTAAAAGCCAAACAGCGGCGGGGACGGGCACGGCGTTGATCACGCCGACGGCGTCCAGGTCTACACCACCCGATCCCCAGGTCTCATAGGGATCGTAAATGGGATCGCCCTGGGCATCTGAGAAATCGCCGCTGCCGGGGATATCGACCACCCGCACATAATTGATGGCGTCAAGATCCACCAGCCCGGAAAGAACCAGTGAATCGGCCAGCAGATCATCCAGATCAAACCCGGTGCCACTATACCTGGGATGCTTGCCCATCAGGTTGTGGACATCCGTGGGATCGATGACACCGTATCCGCCAACCGGGCCAGGGGTCAGGGAGTCACTGTCGAAACGGGCGAAATTGACGCCGTCCGTGGACACGTCCACGTACCCCAATTCAGCAAAGAGTCCGCCGCCGGACTCGAATCCGTTTTCGAACACGGCAAAGTCATAGCCACCACCGTTGGTAATGGCGCTGTCGAAGGTCAGGGTGATTTCACCGGGATCGACGCCGTCATCAATTTGGTCCGGGCTGAGGTCGCCGAGACTGACAATGGCACCGTCGGAGATACCGGTGGTGTTTTCGGGCGTGCGAAAGTTCTGCCATGATGGGGGGGGCAGGTTGGCGACACCGCCGCCGTAAATATACTGGCCGTCCAGCTCCGGAATGGAGGCCGGCGAGGGGGAATAATCGACCCAACCGGTGGCCCAGCCCGTGAAAGCCGCATCGTACCTGTTGATGCCGGCCTCCGTGTAGGGCCCGGCATGAGCCGGGAAGCCGACAGCCATCAGGAGCAGGATGATGCACAAGCATAAAAATTTCTTGTCCATCGCTTTTTTTTGCATATCCTCATTTCCTCACTTTTCTGCGAATACCGACCAGACCAAGGATGCCGCTGCCCAGCAGCCAGACGGCCCCGGGAATCGGCACGACATCCATGGCGAAATAGGCCGGGGTATTCATGCCGTAACCGCCGACATCCGAAGAACTCAGCTCGAACTCCATGCCGTTGATCGTCCCCAAGCCGGACAGATCCATCCAGGTCCATTCATCAACGATGTAGTCGTCGGCCGAATCGGCGAAGCGGTAATCGGCCAGGTAAAATTCAACGGAGTCTCCGGTGCGGGCGTAGTTTTCATCCAGACCGTAAGCGGTCATCTTGAACCAGTCTTCACCGTTGGTGCCGTCCACGTTTCCCTCGGCGTCATAAATGCTTCCAAATTCCTTGGCAAAGTAGTCACCATGGAGCATGGACTGGGTGGCGTAGGTGGTGTTGGTGACGTAAAAGCCGTCGACGCTCTGGTCGTAATCGCCTGAGGAGTAGCCGAAGTAGAGTTGGCTTTTCTGGCTATAATCGCTGACATAGGCCACGCCGTAGTTGGCGGACCCGCCGGCGCCGGTACCCGTGTTGGCGCTATACTGGTTTAAATACCCAGGTGTAGAGGTATCGGTGGTGTTGGAATAGGCCCAGCCATCCCAACTGCCATAGGTAGTGTTATAGGAATTGGTATACCAGGTATCCCCGCTGATAAAACCGCCGGCCCCATCCGATCCGTTCCAATAGGATTCGGAATCCAAGGTGAGATCATCGAAACCGCCGAAGGGCATCAGCCCCGCATGTGCCGCCGGGGTAAGTAACATCAACGTTGCCAGTAACAGACCAACAAACAAACCATTTTTACGCATGTCTCATCTTCCTTTTCTCTCTTTTTTGTAACCCAATTTCTCCTGCTGTCTCACTGTTTGCCGCTTTTGAAAACGTCACGGCGAACAGTCCCTTCAACCTGGCATGCATCCCTCCTTTCCTTTAAAAAGTTTTCCTGCCATGCCTGCAATGGGCACACAAAAAGCCCATGCAAACCGGATCCATCACCTGCCCGATCGTCATCCCGGCAATCGGGCATAAAAAAGCCCGGACCGATAGCTGCATCAATCCGGGCATATTCCGTTTTGTTCTCGAATAAAGAGGTATACCGGTGCCGTCCCCGGTCCGCGGGGGTTTCTTACGGCCTTCCAGGCAGGTCTTCTGACTTCCCCGACCGTCCGGCGGCCTTCCCGTCTCCTGTAAAACGAGACAGTGGCGCAAGTGCCGGGCGGCTCTCTCCACGATGGAGCGAGGTCACAGCGGCGGGCCCGCCCCCGATTTTCACGGGGTTCCCTCTTAAAGCCAAAAAAAAATACCGGTCAAGTGACGTTCATGGAACCGGCAGGAATCATTGGCGACCTGAAAGTGATCTGCTATTTAGTGCCCGTCCAGAAATTAGGGATTTTGGTCGAGATCAAGGCGTGCGAAAAATTTTACCGCAGGCGCCCCGCAGGAAGTGCCCTTGGGGTGCATATAGTTGATATTCCAAGGATAAAATTTTGAGCGCAACACAGATATCGGGCAAAAGAACCATTTATGGATGGGCACTACCTATCTGTCGGCAAAGATGGTTAACTATCACCCGGTCGTTATTCGTGCAACCACAGTATAAATGCAAACGGGCGGTCCGAAAACCGCCCATCCGCCTTGAA
>JGI24023J19991_10003190_pt1 | contig 11613 bp, 14 predicted proteins | sample Cruoilmetagenom1_FD_19991 | JGI IMG/M metagenome (IMG submission 19991)
AGGAGGTGAGACACGTTGAAAGCCTATAGAGATCCATCCTTAATAGAAAGGATTTTAGAACTAAAGAAGGAAAGAAATGCTATTATCCTGGTCCACAACTATCAGTTGGGGGAAGTTCAGGATATAGCTGACTTTAAGGGTGATTCTTTAGAACTCAGCCAAAAAGCAGCCCAGGCCAGTACGGAGGTAATTGTGTTTTGTGGGGTTCGTTTCATGGCGGAAACAGCCTCTGTTCTCTGTCCGGACAAGGTTATCTTACTCCCCGACCTAGGCGCTGGCTGTCCTATGGCCGATATGATCACTGCCGAAGAGTTAAGAGAGGAAAAAAAGAGGCATCCTACGGCTACGGTTGTTTGCTATGTCAATTCTCCAGCCGAGGTTAAAGCAGAATCGGATGTCTGCTGTACCTCAGCCAACGCAATTGAGATCGTAAAACGCTTAGATACTCAAGAAATACTGTTCGTCCCCGACCAGTATTTGGGCCATTATGCTTCCACTAAGACAGACAAGAAGATAATCCTTTGGCCTGGTTTTTGCCCTACCCATGTGAGGATACAGCCAGAGCATATTATCCAACTTAAGCAGGACTATCCTCAGGCCAAGGTGATGGTTCACCCTGAGTGCAGGCCAGAGGTAATTATCCTGGCTGACGAAGTTTTGAGCACCGGAGGGATGTGTAGATACGCCCGTAGAAGCGAGGCAAGAGAGATAATTGTGGGCACTGAGATTGGAATGGTATACCGGCTTAGGAAGGAGAATCCTGACAAGAAGTTTATTTCTATCTCTGAGCAAGCAATCTGTCCTCAAATGAAACTGATCACTCTGGAAAAGATACTATGGTCCCTTAAAGAGCTAGCCCCCGAAGTGAAGATTCCGGGGGAGGTTCGCCTTAAAGCGAAGGAAGCTATAGATAAGATGCTTAAGCCAAGCGGGGGATGATAAAAAGGCATAAGCCCGAACAAAGAGAACGCATTGAGCAAGGAGCACCACGGGTTGGGATATTTAAAGCAGCTATCGGTTGCGTGCTGGGTGGAGCGAAAGCTGTCCACAAAACGCGTAGCGAACTCTCTTTACAAGCTACGCAGTCAGATGACTAAGCCAGCGTTTGGTCAGACCAAAGCTGTGCGTAGCTACAACACATTCATCACTTACGTGACAGACTCAAAAACCACCGCCAGCCGTAACTTAAGTTTCGGGGTCTAAAGATATCCTTCCTTAGTACTCCGGGGGCATGGGGGGCATAGCCTTTTCTTTCTCCGGGATATCGGTCACCAGGGCTTCAGAGGTCAGGACCATCATTGCGGCACTGGCACCATTCTGAAGGGCTGCATTCACTACCTTGGCCGGGTCGATGATCCCCTCCTTCACCATGTCCACAAATTTGCCGTTTTGGGCATCATAGCCCACGCCTTCAGGGCTTTCCTTGACCTTATTCAGTATCACTGCCCCCTCCTGACCGGCGTTCTGGGCAATCCACAACATGGGTTCTTCAATGGCCTTCTTAACTATGGCTACTCCGGTGGCCTCATCCCCATCCTTAAGATGAGGCTCTAACACTTGGGAGGCCGACAGCAACCCTACCCCACCCCCGGGAAGTATTCCTTCCTCCACGGCGGCTCGGGTGGCCGATAGGGCATCCTCCACCCGGTGCTTTTTCTCCTTAAGCTCAGGCTCAGTGGCCGCTCCTACCTTAATCACCGCCACTCCTCCGGCGATCTTGGCCAACCTTTCCTGGAGCTTCTCCTTATCAAAGTCAGAGGTGGTCTCCTCTATCTGGGCCTTTATCTGCTTCATGCGACCCTTTATAACTTCCTCATCTCCCTTACCCTCCACGATGGTGCAGTCATCCTTGTCCGCCACCACCCGGCGAGCCCTTCCCAGGTCGGATACCGTAACTGAATCCAGTTTCCTTCCCACCTTCTCCGATATTACCTTCCCTCCGGTTAAGACGGCAATGTCTTCCAGCATGGCATCGCGTCGGTCACCGAAACCGGGGGCCTTCACCGTCAGGCAGTTGATGGTTCCCCGGAGTTTATTCACCACCAGGGTGGCCAGGGCCTCCCCTTCCACATCCTCAGCAACAATGAGAAGGTTCTTACTTACCTGGAGAATCTTCTCCAGGGCAGGAAGGAGGTCGTTCACTGCTGAGAGCTTCTTATCCGTAATAAGTATGTAGGGGTCTTCAATCTCCGCCACCATGCGATCAGGATTGGTGATGAAGTAGGGACTGATGTAACCACGGTCAAACTTCATCCCCTCCACATATTCTGTCTCATACTTAAGCCCCTTAGACTCCTCCACCGTGATGACCCCATCTTTCCCCACCTTCTCCATAACATCGGCGATGAGGTTTCCTATCTCCTTATCCACCGCTGAGATGGTGGCTACCTGGGAAACCTGTTCCTTTCCTGCCACGGAGATGGACTTCTTCTTAAGCTCCGAAACCAGGAGGTCCACCGCCTTTTCAATGCCCCTCTTTAAGGCCATGCTATCTGCCCCGGCAGCGATGTTCTTCATCCCCTCAGTGATTATGGCATGGGCCAGGAGCATGGAGGTGGTGGTTCCATCACCGCACATATCGTTGGTCTTGGAGGCGGCCTCCTTCACTATCTGAAGCCCCATGTTCTCAAAAGGGTCGGGAAGCTCAATGTCTTTGGCGATGGTGACCCCATCGTTGATCACAGTAGGGGGACCAAACTTCTTATCCAGGACCACGCATCTTCCCTTAGGCCCCAGGGTTACCTTTACCGCATCAGCCAGGGCATCCACCCCGGCTTTAAGTGACTTCCTNCCTTCCTCATGAAAAAGTAATTGNTTNGCCATCTTTCTCCTCCTTTTTTATCCTCTCTTAGCTAGAATATCGCTATCCCTCAAGATCACCAGCTCCTCATCATCTTCCTTGATATCTGTCCCGGCATACTTGGCATANATCACCTTATCTCCTACCTTGACCTCNNNCTCTATACGCTTTCCGTTGTCATCTATCCTACCTGGACCGACCGCCAATACCTCACCCTCCTGAGGTTTCTCCCTAACCGTATCCGGGATGACAATGCCTCCTTTGCTCACCTCCTCTTTAGGTGTGGGCTTTACCACAACTCTATCTCCCAGGGGTTTTAGATTCACCATTCACCTCCTTTTAGAAAATATTATAGCACTCTTACCCTAAGATTGCTAATTTAATTGTAAACCCAGATCTTTGTATGATCAAGAGAGCGGTTAAAAACAAGGTTTTTGTACCGGAACATCTCTATCCTCTTCATAATTTGTCCTTGAAATATCTTACTTCTTTCCAACCCCAAAGTAAATACTTAAGTCAGCTGATAGTTTGTGAGCTCCATTCGTGAACATTCCATACTCCCTTGTTCCACCAGAAGATCTTAGCCCATCTTTACCATTCGGCAGGTCGAGCCTTCCCAGGTCAAGCAAGAGTCTTTGCCGGGGTCCCCGGGAAGTCCTGACTGATTCCTAATCATCCCCTTCCAAAGTTGATAACCTCCTATCTTTGCCTTCCTTGATGAGGAATTTAATAAAGATGAATTAGGCTCAGACCCGCTCCACCAGTGCCAAACCTATAGCCCGTGGACCAATATGGGTGCCAACCACCGGCCCAAGTATAAAACGGCGTATGCTTACCGCCGGGAATATGGAACCCAGACGCTGGGTGAATGCCTCAGCTTCATCAGCAGTGGTAGCGTACATTACACCTAACACCCTGATGTTATCAAACCCTCTAGCGAAGTTGTACAGCCAGTCAATGCCCTTCCTGCGACTGTGTGTCCGAGCCACGCCCTCAGTATGGCCATTGATAATACCGATAATAGGGTTCACCCTGAGGAGTGAACCTAAAAATGCCTGAGCGGTGCCAACACGGCCTCCTCTACGCAGATATTCCAGGGTGTCAAAGCAGACGCGGGTATGAGTCTTGGGTATGGATTTTTGTACCACATCCATTATTTGGTCAAGATCGGCCCCTCTCCCAGCTTCCTCAGCAGCTATCATAACCAGAAGTCCTTGACCGGCTATTGTAGTGAGGGTATCAATCACCTTCACTCGGCAATTCTTTCGTTTCCTCAGTTCCAGGCCTCTAATTGCTGATTCATAAGTGGCGCTATACTTGGCGGAGATGGTTAAGCATAGCACCTCATCTGTCTCTTGAGCCAGCTTATCGTAGGCCTCGGCGAACGCCCCCGGTGATGGAGCACCGGTGGTAGGAAATACCTTGCTTTTTACTAGCTTAGAGTATAATTCCGCAGGCTGGATATCAATCCCATCAAGATAGGATTCAGCTCCAAAACTGACCCATAGGGGTACCACCACGACCCCTAATTCACGAGCCATCCCCATTGTGATATCGGAAGTGCTATCAGTCACTATCTTGACCGCGATACACCCTACCCCTGATTCATCATGGAGCGCAGGGCAAACTTAGTGCAAAGGTAAGCACCACGCAAGTTAGTGTCAATTACACTATCCCAGGCCTCCTCAGATATCCTGAGCAGCAGGCTGTCCACGTTGATACCCGCGTTGTTCACCAAAATGTCGATTTTAGTCCACCTGTCAGTTATCTGACGCACCATAGCCTTTACTGAGTTGCCATCTCGAACATCTGCGGGCGCTAACATGGCTTCACCGCCCTGCTGAATGATAGAGGACATCACATCTTCGGCCTCCCTTTCATGACTCAAGTAATTAATGACCACCCTGGAGCCCATGCTGGATAACTTCAAAATGATGACCCTGCCCAGGCCTCGAGAAGCACCCGTGATCAGCGATACCTTGCCTGAAAGTTCCAAAGAAGGCATCTTACTTTCCCGTGAAGCGTTTCAGGACCAGGCAACAGTTTTGGCCACCCATGCCAAAGGAGTTGGATAGACAAACATTGACCTCAGCCTGACGGGCGACATTGGGGACATAGTCCAGGTCACATTCAGGGTCGGGGGTTTCATAGTTTATGGTCGGTGGGATAATCCCCGTCCTTATGGTTAAAACCGAAGCGACAGCCTCAATAGCACCAGCAGCGATTATTATATGACCAATCATGGATTTGTTGGAGCTCACGGGAATCCTGTAGACATGACTGCTGAGGGCAATTTTGATAGCCCTGGTTTCGCTAGCATCGTTGAGCCTGGTGCTGGTACCATGGGCATTTATATAATCAACATCTTCAGGCGTTATCCCGGCATTCTGGAGAGCACCGCTTATAGCTACAGCCTCCATCTCAGGATCAGGGCTAGCCTCGTTATAGGCATCAAAGGAGCGAGAAACGCCAGCAAGCTCGGCTAAAATCGCTGCTCCCCGGCTCATGGTGTGTTCTAGAGTTTCTAAGACTAATATTCCGGCTCCCTCACCGTAGACAAAGCCATTGCGATTGAGGTCAAAGGGGTGAGAAGCCTTGGCGGGGTTTGTCTCTCGGGATAAGGCACCAACCAGCCCCATACCAGCTATAGGTAACTCAGCTATGCAGGCATCAGTTCCTCCAGAGCAATCAATATCTGTACCACGTCAAGTGAATCAGCATCTAAATCCTTTCACGTACTTTCCAGAGTCAAGTCATTCTCATTGCAATGCACTATTCTGGTGACAATGCCTTTTATAGTTTGTTCCACAGATTTAGTTTGGTCCATTGTTTAGCTGCCTCCTGATTCTTACTAACTCTGAGTTTAAGGTGTCCACAAAATCAGAATTGAGGATGGCCTTCGCCTGGGCTATAGCTCTGATAAACTGCGAAGCCCGGCTACGCCCGTACATTACTATGGCCACACCATTAACCCCCAGTAAAGGCCCACCCTCAGTATATCAGCACTGTTGGTTAGAGCAAACAAGTCATCACTTAGCCTGCCGATATCGGCATCTGATAGCTGTCCCTTGAAGTTAATTTTTAGCCACTCAGCAATAGCGACCCCCAGGCCCTCGCAGAACTTTACCAAGATGTTGCCCACGAAACCATCGCAAACAATCACGTTAGCTCGACCAGTGGCGATGTCGTTTCCCTCCACATTGCCAATAAAGTTCAGACCACTTCTCTGAAAAAGGGGATAGCTTTCCTTGACCAGTTCATTTCCCTTGCCTTCCTCAACGCCAACACTCAGCAGCGCCACGGTAGGGTTGGGAATGTTTAACAGCTCCCGGGCATAAACATAACCCACAATAGCGAAGTTTAGAAGGTGATAAGGCTTACAGTCAACATTGCCTCCATTATCCAGCACAATTGTATTTGGGCTGAGACCCAAGAAGGGACCACCAATCACAGGGCGGTCTATGCCTTCAACAGTGCCCAAAGTCACCAGAGCGCTAGCGACCACTGCTCCTGTGAGACCGGCGCTGACTATGGCATCAGCCTCTCCATTTTTCACCAGCTTTGTAGCCACGGTTATCGAGGCATTGCGCTTCTGGCGCAGGACAAGAGCCGGCGGTTCACCTTCTCTAACAAACTCAGTGGCATTGATACAGCTGATAGTGAGATGAGAAGTATCATATTTGGCCAGCTCTGCCTGCAAAATGGGCAGTGGACCAATTTGCTTCTGGTTATAGTAGCCGCATAAACTAAAAGTTAGCAGGTACAAAAAATTAAACCATAAGATGTTGCAACTCAATTTTGATCTCCTCAAGTTTATCGCAGGACCTGATAATGTATCGACGGGGGTATTCGACCTGGAATCCCATTCCAGAGATGAGTCTTTTCATCAACCTCATCTCCCCGATGTAGTAGTTTGGCCCCAAAGTTCAGTTCAGGTCAGCGAAATAACAGCTCTGGCCAATGAGAAAAAAATCCCCCTGATTCCCTGGGGTGCAGGAACTAGTGTGGAGGGAAACCCTATACCGGTAAACGGTGGAATAGTTTTGGACATGCAACACATGAATAAGGTCCTTGAGATCAGGCATAAGGATTTTCAGGCAGATCTCGAGCCAGGGATAACGCACAGGGAATTGAACAAAAAACTGAGGGGGTTTGGCCTCTTCTTCCCTCCTGATCCGGGGGCCCCTGCCACTATCGGAGGAATGATAGCCAACAACGCTAAAGGAATAAGAACGGTAAAGTATGGGTCAACCAAAGATTATATCTTAAAGCTGGAGGTTGTCCTTCCTGACGGGGAGATAGTAAAGTTAGGAACCAACACCACCAAAAGTTCTTCAGGCTATAATCTGTGTCAGCTATTTTGTGGCTCAGAGGGGACTTTAGGGGTTATTACTGAAATCACTCTGCGTCTGGTGGGACTACCCCCAGAGTTCATGGCGGCAGTGGCAACATTTGACTCAGTAGAGAGAGCCACCAACTCTGTATTCCAGATAATGATCTCAGGTATTGAGCCGGCTGCCTTAGAACTTTTAGACTCAGCAGTACTCAGGGCGATAAATAGAGATAAGAGGGTCAATCTGAAGGAGAAGCCTACCCTGCTTATGGAATTTCATGGGGCGAGCAGATTGGTCCTAGAGCAAGACCTGAAACTTGTAGCCGAAATCTGCCAGGATAATAGCTGCCTCGGTTTTGACTCAGGGATAGGAAAAGCCCGCAGGGAAGAGTTATGGGGAGCCCGTTATAATGCTTTTGACTCCATAAAGCGGGATAATCTCGGTGCTTCTGTTCTTTTGGTAGATACGGCCGTCCCCCTTTCTAAGCTAGGTGAGATGGTACAGTTTTCCCAGGAAGCACTGCGAAGAACAGGGGTTAAAGGGTATATTTTTGGGCATGCTGGTGATGGTAATATCCACTTAAACCTGATAGGGAACCCGGATGATAAACTTCAGTGGGGATTGGTTCAAAGGGTTAATGAGGAGATAGTAAACCATGCCTTAGACTTAGGAGGGACAGCCACGGGTGAGCATGGGGTAGGTGTCGGCAAGGGAAAGTTCATGTTGAAGGAACATGGATCAAGCCTGAGGCTAATGAAGAAGGTAAAGCAGCTCCTGGATCCTCAGGGGATAATGAATCCAGGGAAGATCTTTGAATGACCCAGATTGGGGGCAACTGTTGACCTTAATAGGCTCACCTGTCTTGGCTGTAGCCCTGCTGGTCCCGGTAAGTTACAAAGCTTAAGGTCATAACCTCTTGAGCGATGCTACCATATATTGAAACTAAGAAAAGGACACAGGTAGCCTCATAAACCAAGCAGGAAGAGAGCAATGCCTCAAATTTACACGGACGTAAGAACTTCACCAGCATCTTAGCCATGGCATTAAACCACATTATCGCTCTTCTGACCACCGGGGTAGGCGTTGGCCTCGCCAGTGGGCTCCTGGGGGTTGGTGGGTGCTTCATCATGGTTCCGGTACAGTACTGGATATATACCGCCACTGGTGTTCCGGCAGAGGTGGCAATAAAAGTAGCCTTCGGGACAAATTTGCTGGTTGTTCTGCCTACAGCAGCCAGCAGTGCCTGGGGGCACAGCAGGAGGAAGGCAGTATGGTGGAGGGCAGGTATCATTTTGGGTATTTGTGGGATGGTTGGCTCATTTGGAGGAGCTACTATCGCCTCATACCTCCCCGGTGCAGGGCTAAAGATTGCCTTTGGAGCGGTTATACTCACCGGGGGTATAAGGATGCTTACTGCCAGGCCACCCAGAGTTACAGAGAGCACCAAGGATAGTCCCTGGTTATGGGCTGCCTGGGGTATCCCTACGGGCGTTGTAACCGGCATCATCGGTATCGGGGGTGGCGTACTGATGGTTCCCATAATGACATTGGCCCTAAAATTCAAAATGCACCATGCTGTGGCCACTTCAGCAGCGATGATGATGTTTACCAGTCTTGGTGGTGTTATCGGCTATATCGTGAATGGTCTGGAAGTTACCGGATTGCCTTCTGCCTCAATAGGTTATGTCCACATCTGGTCATGGTTAGCTCTGGCAGCCACCAGCGTTCCCATGGCCCAGGTTGGTGCCAGAACAGCACATTTGCTTCCGGCAAAGCAATTGAGGTGGATCTTCATCGCTGCCATGTTATATATGGGGCTCAAGATGATCGGCGTGTTCAACTGGCTGGGATAGCCAAGTAGAGGAGGTGGGGCTGAGTATGAGACATAACACTTTTAAGTTCAGGATCTTCATCGGTGACACTCAAATCAGCTTGAACATCTTTTAGCTCATCCTTACTCTATTAGTCGAAGCCATACCAGTCAACGATATTCTCCACAGGCTCACGCTTAGTCTCCAATTTATTTGCTGGGAAGTCCCCATCAGGGTAACCAATAGCGATACCAATTATTATTCGTTCAGACTCGGGTATATGCGCAAATTTCCTCACCACCTCAGGGAACATTGTGCCCTGATCCTCAATGCAGGTGCCAAGGCCATAGCTTAGCGCAGCCAGGCAGATAGTTTGACAGATAGTGCCAATATCAAATAAACATGATTCACCCAGTGACTTATCCAGAGACAGAATGATAGCCGCTGGGGCATCAAAGAATCGAAAACCTCTCTGCATCCATTGAACTCTTTTTTCACTGTCCTCTCTAGCTATCCCCATGAGCTTAAAAATCTGAATGGCCAGATCTACCTGGCGCTGTCTATACACATCCTTGAAAGGTCCGATGAGGATGTCTGGATTTGGTATCATTCCAGAAGCCAACATCTCCACATTACTTCGTTTGATGTCATCCAATACTTCTCCAGTAATGACAGCCATCTCCCAGGGTTGTATATTCAGTGCTGAAGGGGCACGAATGGCAAGATTCAAAACATTCATAAGAATATCCCTGGGAACCGGGTCAGGCTTATAACCCCTTATACTCTTACGCTGTCGTATAGCCTGTATAATATCCACAGGTTGCCTCCTTTCCGATTGCTGCCTATAGCGTCAACCCGAAGGTCTATATATTCCCCTTAAGTCTATGGGATAAAATGCACGCTACCTGATTACGGTCTTCCACCTGAAGTGCATTCTCCAGGCCGTGAGCATCAAGATTTTGATTTATGGCTTCCTTAGTCAGGCGCAAACCCAAAGGGTTCTTGGATGTCATTTTGCAGGCTATGTCCAGTGATGCAGGCATAAGCTCAGTGTAAGGAACTACGCGGCTTACAAAACCCAACTTTGAGGCTTCCTCAGCCCCCATGAAGTCACTGGTCAGTAAAAACTCGTAGGCACGTCCCGCTCCAATAAGTCGGGGCAAAAAGTAGCTACTTCCCATATCCGCACCACCAAGACCGATGTTAATATAGGCAGCAGAAAACCTTGCCTCAGGGGTTATAATTCTCACATCTGATACCATAGCCAAGCTAAAACCCCCTCCCACCGCTGACTTATGCACTGCACAGATGACATGTCCAGCCCAGCACAAAAACCTTTATCCCCCGCTCCAGCAAGTATAATCACCCGGGTGTCCAGATCCTGCATCTTCTGGTGCCAGAATTCTTCCAGTTCTTCTATCATCTTCTCATTTATGGCGTTTAAGCACTGTGGTCTGTTGAGCGTGAGAACCCCTATGGCATCTTTTTGCTCATAACTTAAGGTTTCATATTCCATTTAAATCTCCTTTTACCCTTTATCTTAATATGATAGACATTGGTAGGACTTTGAGCAATGAAAAATGGATATGGCTTTACCCATCAATGTTGACATTCCCTCTCTGTCCAAGGACAATGTAGAAGTTAAATGAGCCCTGAGTCGAGACCTTCTAGATGGCAGCGAGAAAGAAGAGGGATACATATTCTCTATATCGTCCTGGGGGCAGCTATCATTTTTTCCCTGGGAATAGTAGGCTATGGCTACTATTCAGAAAAGCAGGAGGATTATGAACTTCACCACCGCCCAGCCCTCCGCGTAAATGGTACAGTACTAAATATCGACGACTTCACAGAGGCTCTTAGGAGGTCGGGGATACAAGGAGCAAAGGATCCTCAGCAGATGAACCTCATCCTGGAGAGTACCATCATTCAGATGCAACAGGAGGAGCTTATACAACAGGCTATGGATAGATATGATATCTCGCCTCCCACTAAAAAGGAAGTAGATGAGGAGATAAGAGAAATGGTGGGAGAAGAAAACTATAAAAAGTCGGTAAAGAATAAGGATCTCCAAAGGATGACGGAGAGTACCTTAAGACAATGGAAGCTTAGAGATTACCTGGGAGAAGATAAGATTCTCCCTCAACAACAAGCGCATGTTCAGGGAATCTGGGTGGGGACAAAAGGGGAGGCAGAGGAAGTGATTTCAAGGCTTAAGGGGGAGGAGGATTTTGTTCATGTGGTCTCGGAGCTTTCCTTAGACCCATCCCGGGAGAACGGAGGAGATTTGGGGTGGAGGGGGGAGGACTATGAGTTCTTCAAGGCTGTGTTCAGCCTCAAGCAGGGCGAGATAACCCCACCTTTGTCTTCATCTGAAGATGGCTACTGGGTGCTTAAAGCAGAGGATAAGAAGGCGCGTGTCTCAGGCATCCTCCTGGGAACAAAGCAGGAGGCCGAGGAAGTGATAAAGAGAATAGAGGGAGGAGAGGAATTTTCTGATCTGGCCTCGGAGCTTTCTCTGGATTCATCCAAGGATAACAGAGGAGATTTGGGGTGGAGGGGGGAGGACTATGAGTTCTTCAAGGCTGTGTTCAGCTTCAAGCAGGGCGAGATAACCCCACCTTTGTCTTCATCTGAAGATGGCTACTGGGTGCTTAAAGCAGAGGACAGG
>JGI24023J19991_10003191_pt1 | contig 11609 bp, 6 predicted proteins | sample Cruoilmetagenom1_FD_19991 | JGI IMG/M metagenome (IMG submission 19991)
GTCGAAGGTCAGGAAGATCAGGGCGACGAACATGAGCGCCGTGATCCACACGGCGATCTTGCGCCACGCATCCTCGCTGGCCCACCAGGGCGTGTTGTTCATGAGAGCTTCCTCCGTTGATGATTGGCTGTAAAAAGTTAACCGCTTGATGATCCGTCGCCGGCGCCACCCGCCGCTTCCGCGGTATGGGTCCCCTGGCACAGGTACCAGATGCCGTGGGGTGCGAGCAGATAACCGACCAGCATGGCGACCACGACAATCTGCCAGAAACCGTTCAGGTTCATGGCATAGGCGAGCACCATGACTGAGATGAAATGCAATCCGTAGGCGCCGTAGGCGAGCGGCATCAGCCGGGGCTGGCGGTGGACACGCGAATAGGCGAAAAGCAGCGCATAGAGCGCGCCGCAGATAATGACCATCGCGGCGGAAAAAAACGCGATGAAAAAATTCTCCAATGCCACCGGTTCTATCATTCGCTCCTCCTGGGTGGGAATCAGGCCAGGCAGCCCTAAGGGTGCGGCCGCGATGCCCTGATCCCGTTACCTTGCTCCCGACCACGACATCCCTGGCGCTCTCAGCAATGCAGACCGCGGGCCCAAGGAAGCCGGACATGTTCTGTCCGGCCGGGACACTGCTTGTTATTATCACCGTGACCCGCGGATGATAGGGTGCATCAGGACAAAAGTCGACCGCCTTGACCTAGGTCAAGGCGGTCCGCAGGCGCTGCGGCCCCGCGAGTCGACACGGACCGACTACCCTGGCCCGCCAAAACACATTAGACTTGGACCTGTTCAAAACCGGCGCATCGCACCCTATGTCACTGCTCTCGGCCCAAACCCGTCAGCCCAAGGCCATCGCGCTCTGGCTATTCGTGTGCTGCGCCCTGATTTTCGTCATGGTGGTGCTCGGCGGCGTCACGCGGCTGACGCGCTCGGGTCTGTCGATGGTGGAGTGGGACCCGATCATGGGAGCGGTGCCTCCGCTGACCCGGTCCCAGTGGGAGGCAACGTTTGACAAGTACAAACAGTTCCCCGAATACCGCGAAATCAACCGCGGCATGAGTCTGGGCGAATTCAAGTCCATTTTCTGGATGGAATACAACCACCGCCTGCTCGGGCGCGCCATCGGGTTGGCGTTCCTGCTGCCCTTTCTCTATTTTCTCATGACAAAAAAAATCGGCCGACCGCTACTGCCCAAACTGATCATGCTGTTTGTACTGGGGGCCTTTCAGGGGCTGTTGGGCTGGTACATGGTCAAGAGCGGGTTGGTGGACAAGCCGCATGTGAGTCAATACCGGTTAACGGCCCACCTCGTTGCAGCGATGGCCATCTACGGATTCATGTTCTGGGTGGCCCTGGGCCTGCTGCTGCCCGATTCCGGGCACGCGAACGATCCGGGCCGAAAGCGGCTGAAACGCGTCGGCATTATCGTCACCGCCTCAATCTGTCTGCTGATTATCTCCGGCGGGTTCGTCGCCGGCACCAAGGCGGGATTCGCCTTTAACACCTTTCCGTTGATGAACGGCCGGTGGGTGCCGGAGGGGATCTTCGCCATGCAGCCGGCGCTGATCAACCTGTTCGAGAACATCGCGACCATACAGTTCAACCATCGCCTGCTCGCGGGCGTGTTGTGTCTGCTGATTCCGGCCTACTGGTTTCTGGCTCAACGGACCGGCACCGACAGTCAGACACGGATCGCGTTTCATCTGCTACTGGCGATGCTTGCAATACAGGTGGGGCTCGGCATCAGCACCCTGCTCTACGTCGTACCTGTGGCGCTGGCCGCGGCGCACCAGGCGGGCGCACTGGCGCTGCTAACCGTCGCCTTGTTCATTAACTACAAGTTGCGGGCGACGGCTACTCATTTTGATCAATCTCGGATAGCGTCTTCTTTAGCAGCGGGGTGATTTCTTCCGCCGGTACCGGCCGGCTGAAGAGATAGCCCTGCATGCCGTGACACTGCTGCTCACGCAGGAACGCAAGCTGTTCCTGTGTCTCCACGCCCTCGGCGATGACGTGCAGCTTGAGGCTTCGGCCCATGGCGATAATGGCCTGGGCAATGGCGGCGTCGTCCGGATCGACCGTCACATCGCGGATGAAGGAACGGTCAATCTTGATGGTATCGATGGGAAAACGTTTCAGATAACTCAGCGATGAATAACCGGTGCCAAAATCGTCGATCGCGAGGCGCACACCAGCCGCCTCCAATGCCTGAAATGCCTCCATTGTCAGGCTCTCGTTCTTCATGAGAACGCTCTCCGTGATCTCGAATTCAAGCCATATCGGGTCCAAACCCGCCTCGCGCATGATCCCGGTTATCCTGTCTACGAGATGCGGTTCATCGAACTGTCGACCCGAGAGGTTGATGGCCATGCGCACGGGCTCAAGACCCGCCTCCTGCCAAGACCTGATCTGAGTACAGGCGGTCCACAGCACCCATTCCCCGACGGGCAGAATGAGACCGGTTTCCTCCAGCAGCGGGATGAAATCAACCGGCGCCACCAATCCCAGGTCGGGGTGCTGCCAGCGCAGGAGCGCCTCCACGCCGGTTACCCGGCCGCTCTCCAGGTCCACCTGCGGTTGGTAATGCAGCCGGAATTCCTCGCGTTCCAGCGCATGCCGCAGACTGGTCTCGAGATTCAGGCGCTCGAAGGCCTTGGTGCTCATGTGCGCCGAATAGAATTGATAGGTGTTGCGCCCCTGCTCCTTGGACCGGTACATGGCGATATCGGCGTGCTTGAGCAGGGTCTGCGCGTCGGCGCCGTCCTCGGGATAAAGACTGATGCCGATGCTCGTGGTCACGTAGAACTCGTGCCCGTCGATCACAAACGGACGGGAAAGGGCCTCCAGAATTTTGCGCGCAACGATGGCGACACTGTCCGCCAGCGCGATATTGTCAATCACAATCGCAAACTCATCCCCGCCGACACGGGCCACGGTATCGCCTTCGTGCACGCACGCGCTCAAGCGCTTTGATAGTCGTTGCAATGAACGGTCACCGGCTTCATGGCCCAGGGTGTCGTTGATCATCTTGAAGCGGTCGAGATCCAGGAACAACACGGCGACGGCGCGATCGTGCCATTGCGCGCGGGCCAGCGTCTGGCCCAACCGGTCCATGAACAGGGCGCGATTGGGCAGCTCGGTCAATGCATCATGATGCACCAGGTACTGCAGACGTTCCTCGGTCTGCATGCGCTCGGTGATGTCTTTCCCGCTCGAGATAAAATGGGTGATATTCCCGCCGTTGTCTTTTATGGGGGTGATAGTGTTTTCTTCGTAATACAAACTGCCGTCCTTCCTTCTGTTAATGAGCACATCACTGACAACCTCGCCTGCAAGCAGCTTCTGCCAGAGCGCATTATCGGAATCCTGGGCACGATGTCCGGATCCGGTGACAGATCCTTTCCTGCCGATGACTTCTTCCTTACTGAAGCCGGTGATCTTCTCGAAGGCCGCATTGACGTACTCGATCAAACCATCGCGGTCCATGACGATGACCGAATCGGCGGTCTGTTCGAGGGCGCGGGACAGCTTGACCATCTGCGCCTCGGACAGGCGGACCTGCGCCTCGCTCTCGCGCAGCGCCTCCTGCGCCTGCTGGCGCTCGCTGATATCCTGAATAATGGCGACAAACACCGACCGTGTCTCGTCCCGGGCCAGCTGCAGGTTCACTTCCACGGGGTAATCAGAACCATCCTTGCGCCGATGACGGGTGCCGAACACCACCTTCTCTTCACTGCCCTCGCGCAACGGCCGCACGAGTTCCCGGAAGGCCTCGTCCGTGAAATCCGGCTTGAGATCCGGCGGCGTGAGCTGTTGGACCTCATCGAGGCTGTAACCCAGGTTGCTCAGCCCACCGCGGTTCACCTGGGTGAACCGCAGGGTCTCGGCATCGAAGATATAGATCTCGTTGAAGGAGTTATCGAGAATCCGGCCGAAACGCCTTTGAAGATCGTCCGCGTGTTTGAGCTGGGTAATGTTGCGCGTTGTGCCTTCAACACCGGCGACGTTGCCGTGTTGGTCGTAATAGCAATGCGCATTGGTGGATACACAGATATGGGACCCGTCCTTGGCCTTGAGCAGGGTCTCATGATTTTGCACTACACCGCCCTGCGCCCTGAGTTTTTTCAGGAATACCTCGCGGTCCTCGGGATCCACATAATGGTCCGCCAGCAGCGTGCCAACGATCTCGTCCGGCGTATAGCCNGCCAGCTCCTGGATCGAGCGCGACAGCCGCGTGAGGCGACCCTCCCTGTCGGTGCGGTAATAGGTATCCTGCATGCTGTCCAGGATGGCGCTGAGCTCCTGCTCGGAGGCCTTGATTTTTTCCTCCGCCTGTTTGCGTTCGGTGATGTCAGAGATAAAACCTTCCAATGCAACCAATTCACCGTCTGGGGCGAATATGCCGCGACCTTGCTCCCAGACCCATTTTGTTTCTCGTCTCGCGGTAACGAGTCGATAGACAAGCTCAAACGATTTTTTCTCCTGGATCGCGATTTCTATGCCATTTGACACGGCATCCCGATCGTCGGGATGAATGCATTGCCCGAAAGAAATCTTATCGTTCAGCAGAAGCTCATCGGGGGAGTAACCGATCAACGCGAGACAACCTTCACTAACAAACTCCATGGTCCAGTCTTCGTCGTGGCGGCAGCGATAGGCCATGCCGGGCAGGTTGCTCATCAGGGTATTCAACACGCGCTGGCTTTCACGCAGCTCCGCCTCGGCGCGCTTGCGTTCGGTGATATCACGCACGATCCCGGTAAAAACACACCGCTCACCGGATCGTACCTCGCTTATAGCAAGCTCTAAAGGAAACTTAGAACCGTCTTTTCGTTGCCCTATTGTCTCGCGTCCCTTGCCGATGATCTTGGCTTTGCCCGTACGCAGATAATTCTCAACATACTTCTGGTGTTGACTCCGATCGGGCTCGGGCATCAGCATTGCCACATTCTGGCCAGTCACCTCCTCGCGTGAGTACCCGAAGATCCGCTCCGCCGCGGGATTATACGACTCGATGATGCCATGTTCGTTAATGGCGATAATCCCATCGACCGCGGTATCGAGCACCGCCTGCAGGGACTCCCGCTCCTTTTGCAGCGAGCGTGCGGCGGTGACACGTTCGGTGATATCCGTGATGACTGAGATGAATCCGATTGCCCGGCCNTGTTCATCACGCTTGTAATTCCAGTCNACCTGCACATCGATCAGGCGGCCGTCTTTAGTAATATCTCTGGAGACAAAAGGGCTGGGTTCAGGCTGGTTCTTTATCAGCTGATAGAAGTAGTCGCGGGTGCGTTCGCGCTCCGTGTCATCGGCGGCGAAATCCCAGATCGCCTTTCCCACCAATGTTCCCTCGTCGTAACCGTAAATGGCGCAATTAGCCTGGTTGGTAAAGGTGATGATGCCATTGAGATCATTTTCCTGGATGCCGTGCGGAACGGTTTCAACAAGATGCCGATACCGTTCTTCGCTGGATCGCAAGGCCTGTTCCGTCCGCTTGCGCCCGGCGACATCTATGAACGACGCCATCAGGCAGTGCGGACGCTTGTCGGCATCGAGCACCATGCTCGCGGACAGCTCGACATCGACAAATGAACCGTCCTTTTTCTTCGCGATCAGCTCTCCGCGCCAGCTGCCCTGATTATGCAGCGCCTTGACGACTTCAGATGCCTGCTCGGGCGATTGCCAGAAGTCCACTACGGACCGTCCCAGGACCTCAGCGCTGTTGTCGTAACCCCAAAGATCGAGAAAGGCGCGGTTCACATAGGTGAGATCACCCTCGAGATTCGCCATTGCGATGGCATTGATCGCGGAGGCGATGGCGCGATCCTTGATCCTCAAGTCCTCCTCCGCCTGCTTGCGTTCAGTGATGTCCTCGAGCTGTCCGATATAGTAAAGCGGCTTTCCGCCCCCATTCGTGACCGGCGACACGCTCAACCGGCCCCAGACCACGTGCCCGTCGGCGTGGATATAGCGCTTCGCCATCTCGAAGTGCTCGATCTCACCGGAACGCACCCGCGTCTTGTGGCCCGCTTCCGCCTGCCGGTCGTCGGGGTGGGTGATGGCGGGAACCGTTGTAGAAAGCAGCTGTTCTTCGGTGTAGCCCAGAATCTCGCACAAGGCCCCGTTGACCTGCATGAATCGTTCATTGACGTCGACCAGGGCCATGCCGATCGGCGCATGGTCAAAGGCACGCCGGAAACGTTCTTCGTTTTCGCTGTGCGCTTTCTCCACCCGCTTGTGGTCACGCAGGTCACGCAATGACGCAAACAGATATGGCTCCGGTCCTATATCCACGTAGCGTAGCGTCACTTGAAGATCGACCGGCTGCCCGTCCTTGGTCCGCTGGCAGGTCACAAAGCGGCTCTCGCCGTTCGCAATGGTCTGATCAATGTGGTGCTTGAGCTGGGCAGGATTGTCGGCGGCGTCAAGCTCGGCCAGGGTCATGCCGAGAAGCTCGTCCTTGGCATATCCAAGTAGTTGACAGTAGGCCTGATTAACCTCCTGCACCCGGCCGTCCGACCCTATAATGCAGAGTCCGTCAGCAGTAATGTCTTTTAGCAGCCTGTCTTGCCAATCGACTTGTGCTCGTTGATCCACGAAAACCTGCTCACTTTACCTGTCCGATGGCGAGGGAGCTTTGTTATTGGTTTTGATCCTTTGCTCACTGTGTCGGTCGATATGGTTAGAGGGAAAGCCAGCCGTTACCGGGTGGCGCCGCTACCAGGCAATGCACGATAAATGGCGTCAATATAGGCGTACAAAAAGAATAGCCGCTCGCTGTGCCATCGGCTAGCTCAGGCATGGGTGAAAATATGACAAAAACCACCAAATATATCTGTTAATTTTTGTAAAGAAAGCCCTGATTAAATCAGCACTTGCCGCGGTCCAGGGATGCAAACACCTTCAAAGTGTCTGAAAAATGGGGCGGGCCGCAGGGGGCGGCAGCACATGCGCCACGGCGAAATGCCTGTGCGTGAGGCGGTGCGCCCGCGGGTGTCTGCCTTAGACAGCCGCGCGGCCACACGCAACGCCGCGGACAGGCCGCGTCAGGCCCTGGCTACCGAAAGCTTCTTCTGAAACAGCGGAACAATATCCTCGGCGGGCAGTGGCCGGCTGAACAGATTCCCCTGCAGGCCGTCGCAGCGCTGCGCGCGCAGGAATGCCAGTTGGTCTTGGGTCTCGACTCCTTCGGCGATCACGTGCAGCTTCAGGCTTCGGGCCAGGGCGATGATGGCCTGGACGATGGCGGCATCATCAGGATCGGTTGTCACGTCGCGAACGAATGAGCGGTCAATTTTGAGGATATCGATGGGAAACCGTTTGAGATAGCTGAGCGAGGAATACCCGGTACCGAAATCGTCGATCGCGATGCGCACGCCCAGCGCCCCCAGCCTCTGAAATGTGTCCATCGTAAGCTGCGTGTGTTGCATGATGACGCTTTCGGTGATCTCGATCTCGAGACAATGCGGATCCAGTCCTGTTTCATCGAGAATACCGGCGACGGTCTCGGCAAAATTCGACTCGGTAAACTGACGGCTGGACAGATTGATGGCGATGCGCCCCGGTTCGAGGCCCGCCTGCTGCCAGGCGCGCATCTGCGAACAAGCCGTCTGCAGCACCCATTCGCCGACCGGGATGATAAGACCCGTCTCTTCCAACAGCGGAATGAAATCATCGAGCGGCACCAATCCCAGCTCCGGATGCCGCCAGCGCAACAACGCCTCCACACCAGTCACCTTGCGCGTGGTCAGATCGACCTGGGGCTGGTAGTGGAGCAGAAACTCAAGGCGCTGCATGGCGTGGCGCAGGTTGGTTTCCAGATTCAAGCGCGCAAAGGCGCTAATACCCATATCGGCGGAATAGAACTGGAAGGTGTTGCGCCCTTCCTCCTTGGCGCTGTACATCGCCGTATCGGAGTTTTTGAGCAGCTCGGCGCCATCGGCACCGTCTCCGGGAAACACGCTGATACCTATGCTGACGGTCACAAACAACTCACGGCCATCGACCACTATCGGGCGGGAAAGGGCATTGATGATATTACGCGCCACGGTAGGAACATCTTCCTGCATCGCGATGTCTTCGAGCAACACGGTGAATTCATCGCCGCCAAGCCGGCCGACAGTATCGCCCTCGCGGACGCATTTTTTGAGCCGGGACGCCACGGCCTGCAGCAGGCGGTCGCCGATTTCATGGCCCAGGGTATCATTGATTACCTTGAAACGGTCCAGGTCCAGGAACAATACCGCCACGGCCCAGTTGTTCCAACGCGCCCGGGCAATGGCCTGATTGAGCCGATCGAGGAACAGCACGCGATTCGGCAAGCCCGTCAGTACATCATGATGGGCGAGATACTGAAGGTGCTCCTGTACCTGCATGCGCTCGGTGATGTTCTTGGCTGTAGAGATAAACTCGGTGATCTCTCCGTGCTCATCCCTGAGCGGGGTAATCGTCGTCTCTTCGTAATAGAGCTCGCCGTTTTTCTTTCGGTTGATGAACACATCCCTGAACACCCGTCCACTGACAATGGTCCCCCAAAGCCGCTGATAGAACTCCCTGCCCAGCCCCCCGGACTTGATCAGACGCGGTGTCTTGCCGATTACTTCGTCGGCGCTGTAACCGGTGATTTCGCCGAATGCCTTGTTAACGTATTTGATCACGCCCAAACGATCGGTGATGATCACCGAATCGGCGGTCTGCTCGAGCGCGCTCGACAGCTCGTCACGCTGAGCCTCGACGTGCTTGCGCTCGGTGATATCGGTCTGCACCGCCACGTACTGATAGGGCTTACCGTTCTGATCAACGAACGGCACGATGGTGGCGTTTACCCAGTAGAAACCACCGTCTTTTCTGCGTTGCTTGAGCTCGCCGCGCCAGACCTTGCCTTGTCTGATGATCGCCCGCAGCTCCTCGAAAAAGGCCCCGGGGTAAAAGTCCGCGGCCAGAAAATGCTGGTTCAGCCGCAGCAAGTCCTCGCGCTGGTAGCCGCTGATCTGACAGAACTTGTCATTGACGTATGTGATGCGGCCGTCGACATCGGTAATGCTCACAATCGAGCTCTGGTCCAGGGCGAATTTCTGGTCCCTTAGATCTTTCGCCGTCTCGAACAGCCGCGCGGAGGCGCCGTTGAGGGCATCCGCCAGGGCCGAGATCTCCACCGCACTGTCATCCACCGGCATCTGGCTGCCCTTTAACTCATCAAGTTTCTGGGCAAACTGGGTCGCCATGTGGATCGCTGACATCCTCCTTCTAAGCAGTACCACCAATAGCGCGACGCCGGCGGACAGTGCGAACAGGCCGGCAATCAGCGTGTCGCGCCACATCTGTGTTTGTGCGTGGTCTATGACCTCGAGACTGTAGTGAATCTTGACCCAGCCAAGTAGCGTACCGGCCATAACGGGGTGCCATTGCACCAGGCTTTTATGCTCCACACGGGTCACGGGCTCCGCGGGTGCCGGGGGGACGAGACGGGCGGCGCCNAAACGGACAACCGGCGTTCCGTCCGGCCCACGCTCGATATCGCCGACGAGCTCGCCCGTGGCCTCGCTNACCTGGATTCGAGTGACCTCGGGAAAATCGCTGGCCTTGACGAGCAGNTGCTCCAGCGCCGCAAAATCACTGGCNAGCAGATAATCCGCGCTCGCNGCNGCGAGGTTTCTGGCCAGGGCCTGCACCTGCTGCCGCATGGAGCTTGCAGCGAAATCCGCCTGCTTGCCGGCGGTATACCAGCTGTAGGCGACCAGGGTCGCGGTCACGAGTAAGGCGCCCAGCAGGGACACCTGGGTAACCAGACGCCGCGGCAGCAACCAGGACCACGCACGCGCCAGGCCTTTCATCATCGCCCTCCGCCGGGCCGCGGCAGATATTTGTCCAGATTGAGCCGCTCGAGCGGCTCATAATCCCTTGCGTAATGCGCCCTCACCGGCTTTGGCAACTGGACGGCTTCAAGCAATCGCTGGCCGTTGGGCTTATCGCGCGGAAGATCCAATATGGCCCGGGTCACGGCCTCGCGCAGCACCGCCGGGACCCGCGGGTGCGCGCACAGGGGATGCGGCGCCACACCGGGTCCAGTATGCAAGGTGCGCAGCTGTGCCCTGATGGCTGAGGATTCCCTCGCCAACGTCCCCTCTACCCCGCCACCGGCCGTGGCTTTGCCGAGAATGATATGACGATAAACGTTTGGGTGGGTCAGGACATAGCGCGGAATAAACTCGATGTTCTTATCGGTCAATAAGGCGCGGGCATACAGTGATGCGGCAAAGGCGTTGGGCGAGGGAAATGCGATTAGCTTGCCGTTGAGGTCTTGCAGTGTCTTGATCGGGCTGTCCTTTTTGACCACCAGAATGGTCTTCAACGCACGGGCGCTGTCACGCACCAGCGGCACGTAACCCTGCTGTTTTTTTGCCTTCATCGCCTGATAGGGATTCATAAAGGCGAAATCAGGCCCGCCGCGCAGCAACTCGACCTCGAAACCGGGGATGCTATCGTGCAGCTTCAATTGGATCGCGGCCCCGGTCTCACGCGACAGATACTCGACCAGCGGTGTCCAGTCGCGGTGGATAATGAGCCGCGGGAACTGCGGAACGACTTCCAGGGTGTAACTCGGCTGTGCATTGGTCTGGCCGATTGGAACACAAAAAAACACAAGGTAACACAGGCACCAGCCAACCAGGGAGGGCAGACTCCTGACCGCAGGAGCGGCACTGGCGGCGCGATCCCCTGCCGTCCGCCTGACGGACGTCCTCGGCCCCGTGTTGGCGGGCAGGCAAACGGGCTCCCCGGCGGCCAAATTGGCTCGCTTCCGCTGCGAAAACCGGTCCCAGCGCGTGCGACGGACAGTGTCCATCACCGCACCCCATAGCGTCCCTGGATATGGCATCGTTGACCTTGCAATAAGAGCGGGCCCTGGGCTTTTCTTGGCCGGAGCTCAGGCAGGCAAGTTTGGGGCTCCCCTCATGCACTCAAGTATAGCGCTGCGGGGGCAGTGTGCGCGACCGCTACCCGCGGATTTCAGTCATTTATGGGGCGGCGATCGATACGGATTCCCGCACGGATTCCCGCGATTCGGCGCCCCAACCGTGGGCGCGGCGCGCGCCGGGACCAACACCGCTCTCGGGATGCCAAGGCCACAGCGATGCCACCGGACCGGAGACCAACCCGTCAGGACAGAGTTGACGCAGGTCAAGTTCACTTAACGTCGTCTAAGCTAGTCTTATCCGTTTTCTCAAAAGGACCTCGACCCACATGATCCAAACCCCGTTTCCCGCACTCACCCTCCGCGGCCACCGCTTGCTCCCTATTCTCCAGGGGGGCATGGGCGTAGGCGTATCGGCCCACCGGCTGGCTGGCAGCGTGGCCAAAGAAGGCGCCATCGGCACCATCGCCAGCGTGGATCTGCGGCGCCTGCACCCGGATCTGATGCAGCGCACGCGCAAGTGCCGCGACCCGCAGGCCTTGGCCGCGACCAATCTCGAGGCGCTGGAACGAGAGCTCCACTCCGCGCGCGAGATCTGCGGCCCGAAGGGCTTTCTCGCCGTCAATGTGATGCGGGCGCTCAGCCAGTACGTCGACCAGGTACGGGTAGCATGCAAATCCGGCGCCAACGCC
>JGI24023J19991_10003193_pt1 | contig 11608 bp, 12 predicted proteins | sample Cruoilmetagenom1_FD_19991 | JGI IMG/M metagenome (IMG submission 19991)
GGCCATGTACCTGGTCGATAAAAAAGGTGTGTTACGCTATTACCATTTTGGAGAAGGTGAATACGAGACAACACAACAAATGATCGAGACCTTGCTGCAAGAATAACTACCAGGTATAACCCGCCGTAATGCCCGCATAGTAACTCGCGGTATCGATATCAGACCCGACTGAGCCTGCTTCGAGGCCAAATCTGTAGGGCAAAAAATGATAAAAACTGGTTGCGATTGAGGTGATGTTAGATGTGCTCTGGTCAATTGCTGACGTACTTCTGGCATAAGCNATCGTNACATCCGATTTTGGAAACAGGTAGGTGATATCGGCAGCCATTATATTATCCTTCAGTCCGGATGTTACNGTTAACGCCTTGGATGACANACGCGCGACAACAATGGGTAAAGAAAGCACTCTCGGATCAGTTGAATAATCATAGGTGTCATAAGACAAACTGTATTCCCAGTTCTCCATACCATAATAAGAAATAGAAATACCCAGGCCGGTACTATCAATGCTTCTTATTCTGCTAATATTGTTGAAACTAACCAGTAACTCAATTTGGTCAAATTGAGGTTTCAGGCTGAATGACCAGTTAGCAGACGACCACCTGAGTTGCGCATCGATACTGTCGGTATTGATCTCTCTTCCCTGGCCAAAGTTGCCAACCTCCAGTTCTATATCAAATGAAGGTGAGAAGCGATAGCCAAATCCAATGTTCCAGTAATCAAGATCAAGATCATCGCTGGCAGGCGCACGCGTATTTCCCATGCCAGCGAATAGTGAAGCGTTTTTGGATAAAGCGGTTGTCAGGTCTACAAAAACATCTTCAGAATCACTGGAATCCTGGAGGTATTGAACTTGTACAGCACCGCTGCCATTAGCCGCGAATGCACTGAATAGCAGGATAAGAGTATAGACGTTGCGAGTGATGATAGAGTGGGCGACACATTGATTGTCGGTACGACTAAATTTGAATTTTGGCATTGCATGTTCTCGATTTTGTATGATTATTGCAGGGTGTTATCTATTCGATCGTCTTTGCATAAAACGCCTGCGAGCTTCAAGGCGTTCGGCGGGTGTCATGGCTTTCCAGCGCTGACGAAACTGACGCCTCTCCTGGGGGCTCATTTTGCTGAGTTTATTCCGTACAGCATTTCGCTCTTCGGCTGACAAGTTTTTCCAGCGCTCAAAGAGTTGTTGACGTTTTTCTTCAGGCAGTTCAGCAAAGCGGCGGTACATTTTTCGCAGTTGTTCGCGTTCATCTGCGGGTAAGTCACGAAATTTCTTGAAGCGATCCAGTATCCAGCTTTTTTGTTCTTCGCTCATTCCACGCCAGCGTTTGACGCGTTGTTTGGCACGTTGACGTTGCTGTGGAGACATTTCGATCCATCGTTGTGCACCACGTTCAAGACGCAGTTGACGGTCTGGAGTGATCTCGGGCCACTGTTCTTTATAGCGTTTGAGCAGGGTTTGTTCCTGTTTACCCAGTTCGCTCCAGTCCACACCGTTCTCAGCCTGGATTTGAAATGAGGTAGCCATCAGACAAATGCCCAGTAATGACAGGATGAGCTTATTTTTCATTGCGATCACCTTTGCTACTATCTTGTTCAATCATGCTGATTTCCTGTAATTGCATTGGGTCGATCCAGTCACCATCGACCTGCTCCCATCGTCCGAGATAATCGAGTAACTCGTCGTCGGGAAATTCTGTTTCCTGTTCTGCTGACATGGCCTGACCACAGGTCAGTAGCAGGCACAGTAATAAGACCTGTTTTTTACACGGCATCAGCATCTTCCTCGAGTAGCCACATGTAAAAATCGAGTTGTTCAAACATTTCCAGTTTGTCGGAAGAGGCGATAATATCTATTTCATCGACATCGCCATGATGGATGATATCAATGTCCTCCGACCTGAACATGAATAGACTAACTAACAAGACTGCGGCAGCGAGCCCGCTAGCAGACAACCAGCCCAGGCGCGTTGACTGATGCTCCCGTTGCTGTTGCTGTTGCTGTATAGCGGTGTGCCGGGCCCTGTTCAGTCGGGATAAGGTTTCACTATCCAGTGATTCCACCTGCTGGTCTAGTGCCTTGTTTACCTGTTGTAAAAAATCTTTATCATTCATGGCCAGTGTCCCTCCAGTTCTTTTCGCAGGCTTGCCAGCGCACGTGAGTAATGAGTTTTAACGCTGCCTTGTGAGCAACTCATAGCAGTGGCGGTATTGGCTACGCTCAATCCTTCCCATGACCTTAGTAGAAACGCTTGTTGTTGTCGTAAAGGCAGGCGATGTATAGCCGTTTCCAGTTTTTTAATCGAATTATCATTGGCAAGTGTTTGCTGTGGTTCGCTGGCCGCCGGGTCGGCGAAGCTCTCCATCGGGTCTTGCATCTCCTCGCCATCCTGCTTGTGCAGGCCAATCCAGCTCATCCATTTTGATCTGACTTTATGTTTTCTATACCAGTCCCTGATGCGGCTTTGTAAAATTCGATAAAAAAGTGGAGTCCATTCCTCAGCCGGTTTGTTGGCGTACTTCTGGATCAGACCCAGCATACTGTCCTGGACGATATCCAACGCATCGTCGCGATTGCCGGTAGCAATTTCAGCTATCTTGAGTGCCTTGCGTTCGACACTTGCGAGAAACTGATCCAGTGCCTGAGTCTTGTCCAGCGTACTTTCCTTTACTAAGTAACCGATAGCGTTATATCTTCCTGCATTGGAAGATGGTTGGCCAGTCTTGCTATTGCGCTCTACGACGGTCAATCCTGCGATGGGCTATTTCACCACGCCGTGTCATCCTGTCATTTTTTCGCGCGCCTTTACGATCCAGGTGTGCATTGAGGCGATCCCCTTTTCTGTCTAGTCGGGTGTTAATGGTATCACCACGCCTTTCCAGTCGATCAGCAAGCTTGTCATTACCGTTCTCACGTGCCTTTTCAGCGCGTGTGTCAAAACGTGATTCGATACGGTTACCCTTGGCATTGAGATGAGCCTCAATATTATCCCCGCGTGTATCAAGGCGTTGTTCTATCCGGTCGCCGCGTGCATCCAGACGATCCTCAACTCGTTGTCCGATACCATCGGTATCGGCCAATAAAGAGTAGCTAGTTGATAATGTTAATACGGTGAAGAGGCTTAATAGTTTCTTTTTCATGTAAAATCTCCTGTGCATTTTTTGGGTTCTCACACTTTAAAACGTGCTGCGCCAGGATGGGTTGACATACGTTCCGAAATTTTTTTCGTGAAGATTTTAACTGGTTATTTTTACAGGATAAAATAGACAATGCTAAATGATTGTTATCTGCGGGAGCAGGGTTTTCTCAGCGGTGTAAAAATTCCTTGAAGGTGTTTTTTTCAAAGTCCTGTGCAGTCTCCTGGTATTGGGAGCGAACCTCGAGGAGGGCGGGAAGACTTTCTTCAAAGGCTATGACCAGTTCCGGGTCAAAATGATTGCCCGAGCACCTCTTGATTTCATCCACGGCCTTTTCTACAGACCAGGCTTTTTTGTAGGGACGTTCCGAGGTCAGGGCATCGAATACGTCACTGAGGGCAACGATCCTGGCAGAAATAGGGATATCCGTCCCTGTTAATCCATTGGGATAGCCACTACCGTCAAATTTCTCATGGTGGTGGAGTGCAATGGTGCTGGCCATGACCATCAATTCAGAGTCATGACCTGAAAGGATCTCGGCTCCTATGGCTGCATGGGTCTTCATGATCTCCCATTCTTGCTTGTCGAGTTTGCCTGGCTTCAGTAAGATCTGGTCAGGGATACCGATCTTGCCTATGTCATGCATGGGGCTGGCATTGAGGATTAATTCTGCCCTGGCTTCGCCCAGTCCATAGGTCTTGGCAATGATCTGTGAATACTTGCTCATGCGAATTATGTGATAACCCGTTTCATTGTCCCGAAATTCGGCGGCCAGGCCCAGGCGACGAATGACTTCCAGGCGGGTTTCATTGAGTTCGCGAGTACGTTCCTTGACGCGCTCATCCAGCATTTTATTCAGGTTGCGTTGATGTTTTTGCATCATACGTACTTCGAGAAGATTGTTGATGCGTAATAATACCTCTGTCTGGTCAAAGGGCTTGGTCAGAAAATCCTTGGCCCCCAGTTTCAGTGCATTCAAGCGGGTTTCCTGGTCACTCTGTGCGGTAAGTACCAGGATAGGAACGTGGCATTCTTTGGGGATGGTATGTAATTTTTCCATGACTTCAAAGCCATTCATGTGCGGCATACGAATATCGAGCAGGACCATATCATAGTCGTCATCGCGATACAGCTTCTCGATTTCACGTGAATCGGTAATACCGGTAACATCAACGTAACCCGCGTGTTGCAGCATTTTTTGTAATAACTTAACGTTGATTTCCTGATCGTCCAGGATCAGGATTTTTGCCTGTTTTGTCTCTATAATCATTTTCGCACTTCGGCTATCTATATTATGATTTTTGAATGTCCCACCTTTGTTGGCGGCAGCAAGCCAAAAACGTTAACTATTAATTGATATATTCTTATAAGCCTACTTTTTATATGCTAATAGAGATCGATCATTCAATCAAGGTTTTAATGGCCTCTGAAGTCACAAGCCCGCGTGTCTTACATATAGTATATGATGACAAATGTCAGTTATATATGGGTAAACCTTGAGTGGATTGATAAAGGTTTGATGGAACAGGAAGGTGTTACGGTAAGGCAATGCAAAAACAATCTACTCATATCATCATTCGGGTCGCTATTCCGGTTCCCCTGAGAAAACGCTTTGACTATTTGCCGCCCTCCGGGATAGATGGCGATTCAATCCAGCCGGGTATGCGTATTCTGGTACCGTTCGGGCGCCATAAGCTGGTGGGTATTATTGACGAGCTCCCCGACAACACCACTATCGAGCTATCAAAACTGAGGCAGGCATACAAAATACTGGATGAAAATCCTATATTTAATAATGATTTGCTGTCTTTATGTCGTTGGGCCAGCCAGTATTACCACCATTCCCTGGGCGAGGTCTATCATGCCGCGCTACCCGTACTGCTGAGGCAGGAGAAAGCCTTAAGCGTTCGCGATCATTATCAGTGGGCGCTCACGGATGCAGGCAGGCAGATCGATAGCATTCCGGCGCGCGCGGTTCGTCAAATCGCCCTGATGCAATGCCTGCGACAGTCTGCTGGGGGCGTGAATGAGTCTGTTCTGGATGAGCAGTTGCAACACTGGAAAACGACCATGCGTCAATTTGAGTCCAGGGGTTGGGTCAGGCGCCTCCTTAGTGTTATCAATGAAGACCCGGTCAAGCCACAATGTGAGGAGCCCCTTGCATTAAATCCTGCTCAACAAGAGGCCGTTTCAAGTATCCATGCGGCCCTGGGAACATTTGCCGTTTATCTGTTGCACGGGGTGACGGGCAGTGGCAAGACCGAGGTGTATTTGCAAACGATCAGTCGTGTCCTGNAGCAAGGCCGCCAGGTGCTGATGCTGGTGCCCGAGATCGGCTTGACCCCCCAATTGATNCAACGCTTCAGTCGCCGTTATTCCGTNCCGATGGCCGTNTTTCATTCGGCACTGAGTGATAATGAAAGAGCGCAAAACTGGATGAAGGTAAAAAATGGTCAGGCCAGAATCGTCATCGGTACGCGTTCAGCGGTNTTTGCNCCGCTCCTNGAGCCGGGTCTGATNGTCGTGGATGAAGAGCATGATATTTCCTTCAAGCAGCAGGATGGCTTTCGTTATAACGCCCGTGACCTGGCGGTTATCAGGGCCCGGCATGAGCAAATCCCGGTTATCCTGGGGTCGGCTACGCCCTCGCTGGAGAGTTTTTTCAACGCCGATCAGGGGCGTTATCATTTGCTGGAGTTACCCGAGCGTGCCGGTGCGGCCACCCACCCAATCATGCGCCTGATTGATCTACGCCATCAGCGTCTGGATGAAGGTTTATCTGAAGTATTATTAAACAAGATACATGAGCATGTAGATCAGGATGGCCAGGTATTATTGTTCCTCAATCGTCGTGGTTTTGCTCCAACCCTGTTATGTCATGATTGTGGCTGGGTCAGTCATTGCCCGCGCTGTGATGCACATATGACCCTGCATCAGGCCAGTGGACGTTTACGTTGCCATCATTGCGGCAGCGAACAGGCGTTGGCACGGGCATGTCCTGCCTGCGGTAGCGTGGATCTGCGAGCTATTGGCCAGGGCACCGAGCGGGCCGAAGAAGCCTTGCGCCGTCATTTTCCGCAAGAACGGATTACGCGTATCGATCGCGACACCACACGGCGTAAGGGTTCGATGGAGAAAAAACTGAAAGACGCGGAATCCGGTCGTGACCAGATCCTGCTAGGGACGCAATTGCTGGCCAAGGGGCATCATTTTCCCAGGCTCACCCTGGTCGCTATTCTCGACTGTGACCAGGGTCTGTTCAGCGCGGATTTTCGTAGTGCGGAGCGCATGGCCCAACTTATTTTGCAGGTATCCGGGCGCGCCGGGCGTGCTGATCGCCAGGGCGAAGTACTGATCCAGACACACCATCCTGATCACGAACTGTTGCAGTATGCGATTGCCCAGGATTACCGCACCGTCATGCGGGTGTTATTGAAGGAGCGGGAATGTGTGCAATGGCCACCCTATTCACATCTTGCCCTGTTACGTGCCGAGGCAACGCAGGCAGACCGGCCAATGCAGTTTTTACGCGAGGCGGCTGCTTGTGCTGAACAGACCGGCACCACAGAACAATTGATGATACTGGGGCCTGTGCCTGCACCGATGGAGAGACGTGCCGGGCGTTATCGAGCGCAATTACTGCTTCAGTCAGTCGATCGTGCCAGTTTACATCAGTTGCTGGCGAACTGGTTGACACAAATCGAGACTCTGAAATCGGCACGACAAGTCCGTTGGTCGCTGGATGTTGATCCACAAGATATGTTTTGAAGGCGGGGTAAAGATACAAGATAAAAGGGGAAAGCAGTCGGCTTTGACGCGATGAAACTTTTACCCTTAGGTCTTCCCTGATATGATGTGCGTCACTTTTACCTTTAATCCTTTATCTTTTCCCTGACCCTATGAAAGAACATATAGCACATTTGATCCAGCAGGCACTTGATGAGCTGGTACAGCAATCGATCCTGAACGAAGATATCAAGCCGTCTATCAAGGTCGACAGGGCTCGTGACAAGCAGCACGGTGATTTTGCCTGCAATATCGCCATGATGCTGGCCAAGTCCGCCGGTTGTAATCCGCGTGAGTTGGCACAAAAGATCCTTGACCATATGCCAGCGTCGGCCGAGGTCAGTAAGGCCGAGATAGCCGGACCGGGATTTATCAATTTTTTTCTGGCAAGCGGATCGTATCAGCAGGTGATCGGCGAGGTATTAGATAAAGCCGAGGCCTTTGGTCGCAGTGATATAGGTAAAGGCAAGTCTGTCCAGGTCGAATTTGTATCTGCCAACCCGACCGGGCCCTTACATGTTGGTCATGGCCGAGGGGCGGCGTACGGCGCCAGTGTCGCCGACCTGTTGGAAGCAGTCGGATTTAATGTACATCGTGAATACTATGTGAATGATGCGGGTAGACAGATGGACATACTCGCTGCCAGTGTGTGGTTACGTTACCTGGAATTGTGTGGTGAAGAGATCACCTTTCCGGTGAATGGTTATAAGGGCGATTACGTTTGGGATATCGCCGCCACCTTGCATCGAGAAAATAATGATGATCTGCGTCATTCACGTGAAAGCGTGTTCGTCGGTATCCCTGATGATGAACCGGCCGGTGGTGATAAAGAAAAACATGTCGATGCATTGATCAGCAGGGCGCGCGAATTACTGGGTGACAAATATTACGGCATGGTATTCGATCTGGGGCTGGAAACAATTCTGTCCGAGATCAAGCGCGACCTCGAAGAGTTCGGTGTCGTTTATCAGGATTGGTATTCCGAACGATCGTTAACGCGTGCGGGTGCGGTCGATAAGGCAGTCGAACGACTCCAGCTGTCCGGGCATGTCTATGAAAAAAATGGTGCGTTATGGTTTAGTTCCACCGACTTTGGCGATGAAAAAGATCGTGTCGTCGTGCGAGACAATGGCCAGGCGACCTACTTTGCATCTGATATAGCCTATCATGCAGAAAAACTGGAACGTGGTTTCGACAAGGTCATCGATGTCTGGGGTGCAGATCANCATGGTTATGTGCCNCGCGTCAGGGCNGCATTGAAGGCATTGGGTGATGANGACAGTAAGCTGGATGTNNTGCTGGTNCAGTTTGCCATCCTTTATCGCGGNGGTGAAAAGGCNCAGATGTCGACACGCTCGGGGGAGTTTGTGACCTTGCGTGAGTTGAGGAATGAAGTNGGTAATGACGCAGCACGTTTTTTCTATGTGATGCGCAAATGTGANCAGCACATGGATTTTGATCTTGACCTGGCCAAATCCCAGTCAAGTGATAACCCGGTCTACTATATACAGTATGCNCATGCGCGAGTGTGCAGTGTGCAACGTCAGTTGCAAGAGAAAAATTTAAGCAGGGACGTCGACAGGGGGCAGGCCAGCTTGTCACTGCTGACTGAAACCCATGAGCAGGATTTGATGGTGTTGTTATCAAAGTACGCGGAGACCCTTATGCGTTCAGCTGTCAACCATGAGCCACATCAACTCGCACACTACTTGCGTGAGCTGGCAAATGGGCTGCATACCTATTACAACGCACATGTATTTCTGGTCGATGACAATAATTTGCGTGACGCGCGTATGAACTTGATAGAGGCTGCCAGGCAAGTGCTGGCCAACGGCCTGACACTGCTGGGCGTGTCTGCCCCTGAGGCAATGTAAGCTGATGGCTCGCGATTATAAAAATTCCAGGAGAAAGCCGGATAAAAAACCGGTACCAGGCTGGGTGTGGATGTTGAGCGGACTCATGATCGGTTTGTTGATCGCCTTGCTGGTGTATCTCAGTCAGCAACCAGGTATGTCCGAGTCCAGGGATGCGGTACAGACAAAACCGCTAGCTAAAAAGACGGTCACAGAAAAAATATCAAAGCCGGAAAAGAAGCCAATAACAAAGCCAGCTACAAAGCCGGCGACAAAACCAATCAAAGACAATAGTCTGCGTTACGAATTCTATACGGTGTTGCCTGAATCAGAAATTGTCATCCCGGAACAGGAGTTGATACAACGTGAACGCCAGTCTCCTGCCGCACAGCAAAAGAAACATGCTTATATATTACAGGCTGGGTCTTTTCGTAAAAAGCAGGAGGCGGAGTCCCTAAAGGCGCGCCTGGCATTGTTGGGTGTAGAATCAAGTGTGGATAGAGTGGTGGTGAATGGTGACATCTGGCACCGTATCAGGATAGGGCCTTTTGTTTCTGTTCGCGATATTAACAGTGTGCGTAATCGATTATTGCATAATAATATCAATTCCATTTTGATACGCGCGCGCAAATAATATTTAATCGGTAAACCACGGAGCCCAGTCCCGGTAAAACATTCAATGCGTATTTTCTGGATGCTGTTCATGAAAAAACTGTACCTGATCGATGCGAGTATCTATGTGTTTCGCGCCTGGTTTTCAATGGATGACAGCATAACGGATAAAAATGGGAATCCAATTAATGCGGTTTATGGTTTTGCTCATTTTATCCTGCAACTATTGGAACGTGAAAGGCCAACTCATATCGCAGCGTTATTCGATGAAAGTTTAACGTCTTCTTTTCGCAATACTATTTATCCTGACTACAAGGCCAATCGCGAGCCAGCGCCAGACGAATTGAAGCACCAGTTTCAATTGTGCCGACGGCTTTGTCGTGCTATCGGTATTACGGAAAAAGCCAGCAAGCGCTATGAAGCGGATGACCTGATAGGCAGTCTGTCTGAGCGTTATAGCCACAATAAAAACCAGATGGTTATAGTGTCTCGTGACAAGGATCTTGTGCAATTGCTTAAGCACGGCGACCTGTTCTGGGATTTTGCAGATGACCGTCGACTTGATTGCGATGCCGCTACTGATCATTTCGGGGTGCGCCCCGAGCAAATGGCGGATTTTCTCGCCCTGGCTGGCGACAGTGTCGATAATATACCCGGCGTTCCCGGGGTAGGTAAAAAGACGGCGCAGGTGTTACTAAGTCACTTCGTTGACCTGGAGCAGTTGTATCAGGACCTGGATCAGGTTTTGGGTCTGGCTCTACGCGGTGGCCAGCGTATCAGGGGTTTACTGGAGCAACATCGTGATCTGGCATTTATTTCCAGGCAATTAGCACAAATCAAATGCGACATTAAGCTTCAGCTTGAACCAGAAGATTTACGCTGGTCTCCGGATATCAAAAAAGTTGAACGTTTTTTTAATTCGCTTGGCATTGGTCAGCGATTGCTTCCCAGGTATCGATCGGTCATGCAGGGGCAACCATGAACTGGACTGCCATCGAACAGGCGATTAGTCAGCATAGCGGACAGATATTCACTATCGACAAACGCCAATCAATTGGTGGTGGCTGTATTAATGAAGCCTACCTTATTAGTGGTAATGGTCAGGAATATTTCGTCAAAATTAACCGCGCATCTCAACTGGATATGTTTGAAGCTGAGCATGAAGGGCTCGATGCCATGTATCAAACCAACACCCTACGTGTCCCCCGAGCATTGCTTAGTGGGACATGTGATTCAAGTGCCTACCTGGTGATGGAGTATATTGCATTGCAGTCTGGCCGTGGGCACACGGAGGAGATGGGCAGGCAGCTCGCCATGATGCATCAGCATACCCAGGCTCGTTTTGGCTGGCATCGAGACAATACCATCGGTTCTACACCCCAGGTCAACAACCTCACAGATGATTGGCTCACGTTCTGGCGTGAGTACAGACTCGGTTACCAGATGAGGCTAGCTGCGAGTAAGGGCCTGGATCGTCATGGCATAAAATGTTGCGAACAGTTGTCCGATCGTCTGGGGGATTTTTTCACGCATCAACCTCAGGCGTCGCTGTTACACGGTGACCTGTGGAGTGGCAATGCGGCTTATGACAGGCAAGGAGGACCCGTTATCTTTGATCCTGCCTGTTATTATGGTGACCGCGAGGCCGACTTGGCAATGACCGAGTTGTTTGGCGGCTTTGATGCCAAATTTTACTCATCCTATCAGGAATGCTGGCCGTTGGATGATGGCTATGAAGTCAGAAAAACTCTATATAATCAATATCATATTCTAAATCATTATAATCTTTTCGGTGGTGGCTACGGCCAGCAGGCCGTGCGTATGGCTGAGCAATTACTGTCCGAATGTCGGTAGCGGTTACATATAATGGCGAGTAATCTACCTGCCCTATTTGCCACTACTTGCACGCGACGAGTATAAGGCATTGATTGTAAAGATATTTGCAAGTATATTTCCCATCATCTGAGTGGATATTCACTGGTTTGTGAAAACGGCTTTAACTTATTGATAGTTCAGCAATATTCCTAAACTTTTTTTTAGTCCCAGCTTCCGCTAAAATGTCCGACCGCCGTTCGCAAATGATTATGGCGGTTTGACAGAATAATGAGAGTATACCGGGTTATCTGGCCCACACGTTTAGAGGCAGACATGAGCGAAAATAACAAGGTCTTGAATCAGTACGGTTTACCACGAAAGCAGGGTCTGTATGACCC
>JGI24023J19991_10003194_pt1 | contig 11602 bp, 9 predicted proteins | sample Cruoilmetagenom1_FD_19991 | JGI IMG/M metagenome (IMG submission 19991)
GTACAAATTGACAGAGCGTTACGCAAAACTTAATAAAGTCGTACACTTACGTCATTTAAGTACAGATTGTCGTCAATTACTTAAAAATGCAGATAAACTTATTGAAGTTAATATCTTAGAGGATCCAACTTATAAAATACCATTCGATTAAATGTTAGACAAATCAGTCTTTATTCTTGATTATTGAGTCTTGAGTCTATTGTCTACCGTCTATCGTCTAGCAGTCTAACGTCTACTTCAGTCTCGTTTACGCCAATTTTGTCTTCTAGGTTTTTTATGTGTACTGGTATTAGAGGAATTCGTAGGATTATTTCCTCTTGGTTTTGATTTAGGTTTTGGTTTCCATTTGCCTTGTGGTTTTCTACGAGCTTGTTGTGGCTTTTTGGGTGTAATTTCATCATTACCTTCCAAAAAAGGATGTTCTGAAATAACAGGGATCTTTTGACTAATCAACTTTTGAATATCTCGTAAATAAGGCTTTTCCTCAGCGCTACAAAAAGAAATGGCAATACCACTAGCTTTTGCACGACCTGTTCTACCAATACGATGTACATAGGTTTCGGAGATGTTAGGTAAGTCATAATTGACTACCAAAGCTAAATCTGATACATCTATACCACGAGCTGCAATGTCTGTAGCTACCAAAACTTTTGTACTTCCTTTTTTGAAATTACTCAAAGCTTTTTGGCGTGCAATTTGCGATTTATTACCGTGAATAGGTTCCGATTTTATTCCTGCTTTTTCAAGAAGTTTTACTATTTTATTCGCTCCGTGTTTGGTACGAGAAAAAACTAAGGTAGAATCAACTTTATTTTTTTCTAATAAGTGAATCAATAATTTTGATTTATTTCCTTTATTCACAAAATAGACTGCCTGCTCAACTCTTTCTGCTGTCGCTTGTTCGGGTTGGATGGTTACTTTTTCAGGATTTCCTAAAATTTTACCAGACAAAGCAATAATATCTTTAGGCATCGTAGCCGAAAAGAATAAGGACTGTCTTTTTGTAGGTAGTTTTGCTATAATTTTACGAATATCATGTATAAAACCCATGTCGAGCATGTGATCGGCTTCATCTAAGATAAAATATTCGATAGCATTTAAAGAAATAAATCCTTGTTGCATCAAATCGAGTAAACGACCTGGAGTGGCCACTAAAACATCAACACCTTGACGCAAGGTTGCCGTTTGTTTCCCTTGTTTAACACCGCCAAAAATTACGGTATTCCGAATGCCTGTAAACTTTCCGTAGTCTCTAAAACTATCACCTATTTGTATCGCCAGTTCTCGAGTTGGCGTAACAACTAAGACTCTTATTTTACGGCGTCCTTTTTTTACATCAGGATTATTGTATAGATGTTGTAAAATAGGTAATGCAAAAGCGGCAGTTTTACCCGTTCCTGTTTGGGCACAGCCTAATAAGTCTTTTTTATTTAATAAAATAGGAATTGCTTGTTCCTGAATAGGTGTTGGATGCGTATATCCTTTAGCTTCGAGAGCTTTAAGAATAGGAGCTATGATATGTAAGTCTTTAAATGTCATGAAGTGTCTTAAAAGCGGCAAATGTAGGTTAATTGTTTGGATAAACACTTTTTAGCCCTTTTCACAGATTATTCCTATGCTCTATGTATCTCAGTAAAATAACTGTTCTTTATTTAATAATTTGAGTAGTTTTGCCTTTATGGTTCAAGAGATACAACTTAGAGTAAAACTTAAGGAAGCAAAAGTTACTGATATTTTAAAAATTAAGGCTGCGATACAGTTAGGTCTCGATAGAACTGAAATTAAGGCTATTAAAGTTTTGCGTAAATCAATTGATGCTAGAAAGCCAAGCATTTTTTTTATCTATAAAGTGGCTGTTTATATCAACGAGACCCTTCCTGAAAAAACGGATTATAATTTTACGTATCAAGATGTTTCGACTGCTAAAGAGATTCATATTATTGGTTTTGGTCCAGCGGGAATGTATGCCGCTTTACGATGTATCGAATTGGGATACAAACCAATTGTATTAGAACGAGGAAAGAAAGTAAGAGAAAGACGTCGCGATTTAAAAGCGATTAATCAAATGCATGTGGTGGACGATGATTCAAATTATTGCTTCGGCGAAGGTGGCGCAGGTACTTTTTCGGATGGAAAACTCTACACGCGTAGTTTAAAACGAGGAGATGTTCGACGCGTTTTTGAAAATTTAGTATATCATGGAGCTTCAGAACAAATATTAATCGATGCACATCCGCATATCGGAACAAATAAATTACCGCGAATTGTTCAGAATATTAGAGAAACTGTTTTAAAATATGGAGGAGAAATTCATTTTGAAAGTAGGGTTGTGGACTTTAAGATCAAACAAAATAAATTGCAGGCCATTCAATTAATAAATGGAAAAGAAATGCCTGTTGAGAAAGTAATTCTAGCTACAGGACATTCGGCACGAGACATCTATTATTTACTCTACAAAAAGGATATTATGTTAGCGGCAAAATCTTTTGCCATGGGAGTTCGTGTAGAGCATCCGCAGCAAATTATTGACTCCATTCAATATCATTGTTCCACAAAACGTGATGCATTGTTACCAGCGGCATCTTATAGTTTGGTAAAACAAGTAAATGATCGAGGAGTCTATTCGTTTTGTATGTGTCCAGGTGGTTTTATTGTACCTGCGGCGACTGCAAATGGTGAAGTGGTGGTCAACGGAATGTCACCTTCGAGTAGAAATAGCAAATTTGCCAATTCTGGAATGGTTGTAGAGATTAATGTGGAAAAAGATATTCCAAAATATGATCATTTTGGCGTCTTAAAAGGTTTAGAATTTCAAAAAGATTTAGAAAAATTAGCCTTTAATGCTGGGGGAAAAACCCAAACAGCACCTGCGCAACGCTTAACCGATTTCGTAGAAGGTCGTTTGTCAACTGATTTGAATGAAACTTCGTATCAACCAGGCTTAAAATCAGCTCCTTTACATTCTTTATTACCCAAAATTATTGGAGGTCGACTCCGAAAAGGATTGGCTGCTTTTGGTGAAAAAATGCATGGGTTTTACACCGCTGAAGCCAACGTAGTAGGCGTAGAATCACGAACTTCATCACCTGTAAAAATTCCAAGAAAAGAGAATCTTGAACATCCACAAATTGAAGGATTATATCCTTGTGGCGAAGGTGGTGGTTATGCGGGTGGTATTGTTTCTGCTGCTATGGATGGTGAACGATGTGTGGAAGCTGCGGTAAAAGTAAATTAATCAAAAAGAATGTGCCCTTAAAAAGTTTGGTTTTAAAAGGCAACCTATTCTACCTTATTAAAGAAAGTCATCTCTTTTGCAGGGAAAATTTCTGGATGAAATATTTGCACCATATCCTGTAGAACTAAATCGGGTCTGGTCGTGGCTAATTCAAAATAGATTATACCACCTGTTTCTCCTTTTTTTAAAGCATTTGTGTAAATCTTATTTGTCTGGAAGGCTTTAAATTCTGTGTAATGAGCACTTTCTTGTAGCATCATTTTTTTAGTGGTGTTATAGCCTGGTGAAATCCAAAAATCAGCATTTTTTCCTTGATCCAAAACGACTTCTAAACTCAAAGGGATGCTTCCTGTACCCTTTGTATCTTTCCAAATATAGTTAGTTTGAGCATCTTTTAAATATTGAGCTATGAAACTTTCACCCGCAGGTATATGCCATACATCTTGAAAAAGAGAACCACTCATAAGGCTTGGTTTTTGTTTAATTTTTGCTGCTTTCTCTTTAATGCTATTGTAATTATTGACAATAGTATTAAATTTTGTAAGAGCCAAAGAATCTTTGTCATAGAGTGCACCAAAAAAGCGGAGCCATTCGGCACGCCCTAGTGGAGTTTTTTCGAGCCAATCACTATTCATGATTACAGGAACACCCATTTTTTGAATATTTTCAAATACTTTACTGGTATTACTAACACCAAAACCAACCACTAATTCAGGTTGTAAATCTATGAGTATCTCTGTGTTGATATTTTGTTCTTGTCCAAGTTCTTTGATTTGATTTTGATCAATTAATTGACGTGTTTTTTGCGAAGATATATACTTTGTATTTGGGAAGCCTACTAACGTATTTTCAGCGCCTAAGAGCTCTAGCATGGGTATATGTGTCGTGCTGGTGACTACAATGCGTTCAATAGGTATTCGTATAATGTTCTTCTCTTTTAACGAATCGATTATGGTCTCAGATTTAGAGATCAGATAATATTCATGTTTTGTATCACTTCTTTGAAAAGAAGTAAGAATGGTCAGCTTTTTATATTTCGAGTACTCTTGGAGCGTAAAACCTTTAGCATGCGTAATACGATTTTTTTTTTCTAAATTTTGAATCGGCTTATTGTCAGAAGTTCGCTTACAACTGATTAAAAATAAAAGAACAAAAGTGTAAAAAATGTATTTTGGACTCATTTAATGTCTTAATTATTATGAAAATTTTTAGTGTAACGCTACTATAAACCACCTATTAACTTTAATATCCTTGTTTAGCAACCCAATTTTGATATTTACGAGCATTTACATTGTGTTGGGCTAAATTTTTTGCAAATACATGCTTGCCCATATCTGTCACACTCGCACACATATAATAATAATCGTGATTTGCTGGGTTTAAAACTGCATCAATCGATGAAATATCGGGCATACCGATGGGTCCCGGAGGCAATCCTAAATTTTTATACGTGTTATAGGCTGAGTTAATTTCTAAATCCTTTAGGAATACTCTTTTTATTTCAGTGTCAAATCCTTTTTGTTGTTTGATTGCAAATATAATGGTAGGATCTGCTTGAAGTGGCCATTTGTTTTTATAGCGATTGAGGTACAAACCCGCAACTGTTTTACGTTCAGGCACATGAGCCGTTTCTTTTTGAACGATTGAAGCGATAGTGGATACTTCAACAGGTGTTAAATTTAATTTCTTTACTTTTTTTAATCTTGAATCATTCCAAAATTTATGATATTCTTTGAGCATTTTGCTCCTAAATTCTTGTGCATTTGTGTTCCAATAAAACTCATAGGAGTTTGGGATATACATGCTTAAAGCAGTAGCGCTATTAAATTTGTGTTCTGCAATAAACCTTTCATCATTAAAAACCCTTAAGAGTTCTAAAGAATCAGCCTCAATTTGTTGTGCGATTCTCCCAGCCAACTTTTCGAATGAATCTTGATTGTTAAAAGCAATTTTTACAGGAGTTTGATTTCCGCTACGTAATAGATTTACGAGATCATTTGTACTCATACCATCTTTTAGTTCATACTTTCCAGCTTTAATTCGGTTCGTATATTTTTTCTTTTTGGCAACCCAATTAAATGCTGATGTATTTTTTAAAAAAGGATGAACAAGATTTTTTACATCAGGAAATTCAGAACCTGAAGGTATATATACAAAACCATCCTTCACTACATTTGATTTATAGATCTTAGTATAAAAATGGTTTACCAGTAGAGCAGCAAGAATTACTGTAATCGTAGTTAGGGCAATAGTTATGTTCTTTTTATTGATCATCTTTATTAATTAATTGTAAACTATGTGTGTCTTTGTAGCGATTATTTATAAAAATCCAATCTTTTTTAGTGCCCATTATTTTAAAATGGAGCTTTTGAAATAATCGAATACTATTCAAATTATCAGTTGCCACAGTCGCATATAACTGGTGCATTTTCAAGTGTTTAAAAGAATGGGCTATCAGTAAAGCAAGTGCTTCGGTTGCATATCCTTTTACTTGAAATTTAGGTAAAATTAAAATACCAACACCAGCTCTTTGATGTTGTGAGTCATAATCAAAGAGATCAATTAACCCAACTCGCTCGTTTTTGCACACTATCACAAATCGATATTGTTTGGCTGTATAAATATCTATATGGGCATGGGCAATATACGCTGCCAATTCTTCTTTTGTAAAGGCTTGGGTTGTATTGCTGATTTCCCAAAATTTTTCATCGTTTTCTACAGCAAACAACCAATCTATATCATTAGTTTCTAGCGTTCTGAGCTGAATGTTATTTCCTTTTAGTGATACCAAAATATAGTTCCTTATAAATGATAGATACCCTCAAACACAAATGTAGCTGGTCCTTTTAAGTAGATATCGTGGAATCCTTTTTTGCTTTTTGTGAAAGAAACCTCTAATTTCCCTCCTAATGTTTCTAACTCAACTCGATTACTAGTTGTTTTTCCTTGTTCAAACATGGCAATAGCAACTGCTGTTACACCAGTACCACAACTAAGTGTTTCGTTCTCGACGCCTCGTTCGTAAGTTCTGACTTTAAAGCTGTTTGACTCTCTTTGCTCTACAAAATTTACATTACTTCCTTTATCATAGTATGGAGCGTCGTAACGAATTTGTCGCCCTTTATCCATCACAGGAAAAACATCGAGTCCATCAATTAAAGCTACATGATGCGGAGAACCCGTATCTAAAAAATAATGTGTTGCATGCTTTTCTATTTTAGTAACATTGATCATTTGTAAAGAAATGAGTTCATTTTCTACGTGTGCTTGATGCAAGCCATCAATTGCGTCAAAATGGGCAATATCCTCAATGATTCCTAATTTTTTAGCAAAAGCAACCACACATCTCCCGCCATTTCCACACATAGATCCTTCAAACCCATCTGCATTAAAGTAACGCATAGAAAAATCAAATTCTCTCATGTTTTCTAATAAAATTAATCCATCTGCGCCAATACCAAAATGTCGATGGCACATAGCAGCAATTAAAGACTGGTTTGAACCATCAAATTGTTCTTCCCTATTATCAATAAGGATAAAATCATTACCAGTACCATGATATTTGTAAAATCGAATTTCCATTGTAGCAAAACTACACAAAAAAAGCAAAATTTAATGAAGTTGTTATTAATAGCTCAATTCTTTATTTCTTGATGAAGCGCTATTTAGTATTAAGACAACGTTAAAAAAGTTAAATCAGGGTTAAAGTCCTTTTAGGATTGACAATAAAGATATAATTTTGAGTGTTATCAAGTAAAAGAATACAGTTAATAAACTAACATACCATGAAACAATTCTTTTCCTATTTAATTATAGCTGTCTTTGCAGGTTCTGTAACCTTAGGAGGTTACAAGTTATTCATTGAAAAACCTGTTGAAATAATAACAGAGATTCCTAAAAATACGCCAAATATTGTACAAACAAGTTTTGCCAATACACCAAATTATGCCGCTGAAGTTACTGATTTTACGGGAGCCGCTGAAGCCACAGTCGATGCTGTTGTACACGTTAAAAATACGGCAATACAGACGGTGCATGATCCGATACAAGAGTTTTTTTATGGACGTAGTGAAGGTCGACAATACAAACAAGTTGGTACAGGTAGTGGTGTGATTATTTCTCCAGATGGCTATATTATTACCAACAATCATGTAGTGGCAAATGCATCTGAAATACAGATCACTTTAAATGATAAAAAGGTTTATAAAGCAACGCTTATAGGATCTGATGAAAATATAGACATTGCTTTGGTGAAAATTGAAGCGACTGATTTACCTTATATCACTTTTTCAAATTCAGATACGATTAAAGTAGGTGAATGGGTGCTTGCGGTTGGAAACCCTTACAACTTAACTTCGACGGTTACAGCAGGTATTATCAGTGCAAAAGGTAGAGATTTAGATGGCAACGGAAAAATTGAATCCTATATTCAAACAGATGCTGCGGTTAACCCAGGAAATAGTGGTGGTGCTTTAGTGAATACACGTGGAGAACTCGTCGGAATTAACACAGCAATTTCCTCACAAACAGGGTCTTATGTAGGATATTCTTTTGCGGTACCTTCAAATATTGCCAAAAAAGTAGTAGAAGATTTAATGGAGTTTGGTACTGTTCAAAGAGCCGTTTTGGGTGTTCAGATAGTTGAGTTAAATGGTGAAAACGCAACTAAATTAGACGTTTCAACTGCAGAAGGAATTTATATTAGTAAGGTTATTGAAAATGGTTCTGCTAAGGAAGCAGGTCTCAAAGAAGAAGATATTATTATCAAAATTAACAACAATAAGATTGCTAAATATGCCGACTTAAATGGACAATTAAATTCGTATGGTCCTGGTGAAAAAATTCAAATAACGGTATTACGGAATAACAAAGAAAAAGTGTTTACAGTCTTGCTAAAGAACAAATTTGGAAAAGAAAATTATAGTGAAACCGAATTTATAGACAACATATTAGGTCTTGAATTAAAAAACCTTTCTGATTCACAAAAAGCAACGTATAAAATAGACTATGGCGTGAAAATATCAAAAATAAACAACCCATCTTTTGCGAAGTATGGCATTCAAAAAGGAGCTTTAATTCTTGGAATAGAACGTAAGAAAGTGTCGAATAAAGCTGATGTTGAACAACTGTTGAGACATTATGAGAAAAATGAATATGTAACACTACAAATTTTAAATACAAACAACAAAATAGAATATATCTCGTTAAAACTATAGAGCTAACAAAATAAACAATTTTTAAAAAACCGGTAATTGGGTTTATTTTGAAATGGGTCAACACCAAGTAGTGTTGGCCCATTTTATTGTGAATAACTTTGTGTTTTTTGTGTATAATTTAATAGGTGAATACCTACTACGAAAACGTTTGAAAAAGGTATTTTTACAAAAATTTAAAACGAACTATATGTCAACCAAAGAAGCTTTTGAAAAAGAAATTAACTTTCAAACCGACCGACGTCAAGCTACAGTAGAGTTTATTAAAATAATAAGTGATTTGTGGTATGAAGANACCATAGAGTTATTGCTTTTTAGAAATCAATTAATTGATCGNAATGTTAGTGAGATTCTTAATTTATTGGAATATGCACGAGATTTTGTGCAAAAACCCATTTCAATTTTTGACGTTTTAGAAATTGCACGAGCTATAAAAAGCGTCAAATTACCACCTGCTCGATTAGATATAGGGAAACTCGCCTTTGAATGTTTAATTGAAGAAGATGTCTGTAAGGATAAGGTTGCCTTTATCAGAGAACGATTAAAGCATGCCAATGAATCAAGTGGCTTTAATCCAAAAGATGTCGTGCTTTATGGGTTTGGTCGCATTGGCCGCTTGTTAGCAAGAGAATTAATGACCCAAACGGGTAAAGGAAAACAGATGCGATTACGAGCCATAGTGACTCGTGGTGAATTGAATGAAACGGTACTTGAGAAAAGGGCGTCCTTATTACGTAATGATTCCGTTCATGGAGATTTTCCAGGAACTGTTCGTGTTGATTTAGCCAACAAAGCCTTGATTATTAATGGCATGACCATTCATATGATTCGTGCAAACTCACCCGAATCAATAGACTATACGAAGTTTGGCATTGAAGAAGCACTTGTGATCGACAATACAGGGGCTTTTAGAGATAAAGAAGCTTTAGGAAGACATTTACAAGCTAAAGGAATCGCAAAAGTATTATTAACCGCGCCAGGAAAAGGAGTACCAAACATTGTTTTTGGTGTGAATCATAACGATTACAATCCAGATTCAATAGATATATTTTCAGCTGCTTCTTGTACAACCAATGCGATAACACCAGTCCTTAAAGTAATCGAAGATAGTTTTGGCATTAAGAATGGACATCTTGAAACCATCCATGCCTATACCAATGATCAAAATTTGGTCGATAATTTTCACAAAAAATACCGTCGTGGACGTGCAGCAGCTCTCAATATGGTCATCACGGAAACAGGTGCTGGAAAAGCAGTTTCTAAAGCATTACCATCCCTTGAAGGGAAATTAACCTCTAATGCAATTCGGGTACCTGTACCAAATGGTTCATTGGCAATATTAAATTTACAATTAGAGAAACCTGCGACTGAAAATGGCATAAATGATAGTATCAAAAAATATGCCTTAGAAGGGAATCTAGTGGAGCAAATTAAATTTTCGTTGAGTAACGAGCTTGTTTCATCAGATATTGTGGGATCTTCAGCACCAGCTATTTTTGATAGTAAAGCAACGATCGCCACAGCAGATGGCAAAACAATTGTGATTTATGTTTGGTATGATAATGAGTATGGTTATAGTCATCAAGTGATGCGTTTGGCAAAACATATTGCCAAAGTACGTAGATTTTCTTATTATTAAATACTCGTAACTTTTGTGTCTTTAGATCATGATTTATAAAGTACCTTTGTGGCATGAAAATTACAAATTCGCTTAAAGGATTCTTTTTGGCACTGGTTTCAGTTATTGCAGTCTCAAATGTCTATATTTTTAGTAAAGCGGCACTTTCAGAAGTTAGCCTTCCGCAATTTGGTGTGTATTGGTTTGCATTTGGTTTAGTTTGGGTTTTGTTATATGCTTGGCATCGTAAATCTTACAGTATTTTAAAAAAATTACCACTTAAAAGCTATTTAAAACTTGTCTTTTTAGGTGTTGTAGAAGTAATTGGAACCTACTTTTTCTTTAAAGCCATACATACCATCACCAATCCAACCATTGTTTCATTTATTGGAAATATATCTCCAGTTTTTGTGATCACCTTGAGTTTTATAATTCTCAAAGAACGGTTTAACAAACTTGAGTTAATTGGGATGTTATTTGCCGTTTTTGGAGCATTTATAATTAGTTATAAAGGAAAATCAGGTTTTCAAAATATGTTTATTGATGGGGCTCAATATATTTTATATTCCAGCATGTTATCAGCTATGAATGCAGTAATTATTAAGAAAAATATAAAAAGAATTCCACCCATAATCTTAACGATAAATCGTAGTTTGTTTTTATTAGTCTTTTCTACAGTTGCTTTGCTCTATACGCAACAAAGTATTTCAATTTCGACTATGGCTTTTAAAAATATATTTATCGGTTCACTTTTAGGACCGTTTTTAACAATCATAGCAGGTTATTTAGCCTTGCAATATATTCCGTTATCAAGAAAAGCTATCGTCGCGAGCACCAAAGGTTTATTTGTATTACTTGGTTCCTATTTGTATTTTGGACAATTTCCTCAAACGATAGCCTTACTAGGAGGTCTGGTAACGATTATTGGAGTTTTACTAATTGCATTTGGAAAGATTAAATTGCAACGAACTAAATCGGTATAAAAAAACGCTAAACTGATTAATTCTGAACGAAATTGATCTAGTGGGTAATCAAATTTTAATTTACTATAGGTAAAGTAAATCGGTTTATGATGTTTTTTGTTAGNCTTACTAATAACCTGAGTTCGACGTAAGATTTTTTCACAGCTTAGATGAATTTTGTCATATTCGACACTAAATTTTAGAAGGACTAACTAGTTAATTTAAAAAAATTTGGTAAGAAACCGACATAGGAGGTTCACGAAGTCCAATAAATAAGATAAAAAAGGACTGAGTAATTGGCAAAATTCATCAAGCCCAAAGGGAAACAAAAGAAAAGACAATCTTTTTTGCGAAAAATCATTAAAATATCTAGATATTCCTTTTAATTTTTCACTTCAAACCTTACCTTTTCTTTTGCTTCTGTGAATTAAAGCTTACGTCGAACTCAGGTTTGCAGACTATTTTGGAAACTACTCCTCAATTTTTAATTCTTGAATGGCTTTTTCGGGTGTGAGAATATTATAAGCATTCCAAAAGTTTTTTGGGTAACTAGTAAACTCTTTTAACGTGTAAT
>JGI24023J19991_10003195_pt1 | contig 11601 bp, 13 predicted proteins | sample Cruoilmetagenom1_FD_19991 | JGI IMG/M metagenome (IMG submission 19991)
ACAATTCCCAATCCGAAACCAGTAATATAAAATGTAGCATCTGTTTGTGTTTCAAAACCCAATACCGGAATAAACAATAAGAAATGAGCAATACCCGCCAAACCATGTAAAAATCCAATAGAAAAGGATGCTAAATTGCTTTGTTTTAAGGTTTTACTATGCGTATGTTGATGTGATTTTTCATGTTCATGTTCGTGTTTATGAGTATGTATTATCGGAGCATTTTCACTATGAATATGTAAATGTTTATGTCGTGTCTCGGCTTTAAATATTTTATAAAAGACCCAAATACCAATACCAATTAATACCAATCCCACTATTTGTTCACTATAATTTGAAATAGCATCAACTGGAATTAATTCCTTAAAAATTGCAAATAAAATTCCTATTGAAATCATCCCGATAAGGTGACCAAAGCCCCAAAACAAGCCTATTTTCCAAGCTTTCTTTTTAGATTCAATAGCAAAAGGTGCTACAGCAGCTAAGTGATCGGGCCCTGTAATTACATGTAGCATAGATGCTATTAAACCAGCAGTTAGCGGAAAGGTAATTGTCATAAAGTTTTATTTAAAACTGAACCTATTATGCGTTTGTTGAAAATTTGTCAATTCGAGTGAATTTCACAATTGAAAATAAGTGAAATTAGTATCGAGAATAGAACTTTCGATACAAAAAATCTATTCTCGATACTTTTCCTTTCAGAAAAAACTCGAATTGACGATTTTCAGTTTGATGAAGTTTAACAATAAACAACATATTATAATTAATATCTTTATATGCTAAATTATTAATTATTAAGTTTTTAGATTATGATATAAGTCATTAACCATCTATTAGCCATTTTCAATTTCAATAAAGGTAATCTCAGGTCGCATCCCAAGTCTTCCCGGAAATCCTAACCAACCCAATCCCCTATTTACATATAGATATTGCTCATTTTCTTGGTATAAACCTGCCCAATGTTTATATTTATATTTAATCGGACTCCATTCCTTATTTTTAAGGTTAATTGCAGCTTGCATACCATGTGTATGTCCTGACAGGGTCAAGGCAATATCTGTATCTTTTACTACCTCTTCATTCCAATGCGAAGGATCGTGTGACAGTAATATCTTAAATGGTATTAGCGTGACATTTGTTAATGCTTTTTTTAAATTTCCATATTGTTTAAATGGAGGGTTTCCCCAATTTTCAACACCTATGATGCTTAATTCATGTTCATTTATTTTTATTACATCAGCTTCATTCAACAATAATTTAAAATCAATTTTATTATAGAATTGTTTAATTTCTTTAAAATTTGCTTGTTTATCAGTTGATGATTCCCATTCTCTATAATCTCCATAATCATGATTTCCCAAAACAGCATATTTTCCTTTTTTTGCTGATAATTGTTTTAGTACAGCATCCCACCCTTTTAATTCCCAAGCACAATTATTTACCAGATCACCGGTAAAAAATATAAAATCTGGTTTTAGATGATTGATCAAATTTATGGCTCTATCCAAGATATGATATCGAAAATTAAAACTACCTAAATGAAGGTCTGATATTTGAACGATCTTGAGTCCGACAAAATTTTTGGGAAGGTCTTTAAAGGTAATTTTAATCCGGTTTACTTTAAATCTGTATAATGTCCTTAAAATTCCGTTAAGGATTACAAAAAATGGCAAGAACCCTGAGAAAACTCCAATAAGAGGGACTATTAGCAGTGATGCTTCTCTTGAAATAAAATAGTTTGTAAAATATAGTATAGAAATAATGATGACAAAGATTAATTTAGGAACAAATGATAGAATTGTAAGTCCATAAATTGAAGATACTATCAGATGTTTTCTTCTTGGATCAATACTATCTAACCTAAACTTTAAAATAATAATAGAAGCTATGAGTCCAACTGTAAAAACCCAGAAAGCTATATAGATACCATTTTTTAAAATTTGTGAAGTAATTAATTGACTAATAGATTGTAACCAATAAAAAGCGGCTGTATCGATCAACAGTAATAACAGGCATATAAAAATAATAGTAAAGAATGAATAAGTACGCATGGTAAGACTTTATTATTTAATTCCTGTGTTTTAATCGTCGTTTATCTTGTAGTGCCCAATAAATACCTTTGATATCAGAAGCCCATTCTTTATACATAAAAATAAGCGTAATCTCTTCAATGGTTTCTAATAAACCTAATATTAACATTGAATAAAACAACCAGTATAAAGGTCCAAAAAATAATACCCAAAGTATGAATACACCCTGCACCAGAGCCGATAATTTAGCCAAATAGGTATGAAAAGCTGTAGCCTTTCCATATTTTCTATAAGCTATAAGCATTTGAATTATGTAAGGTGTAAATGCTATAAGTATAATTATGTAATTACTATTGATAAAATCAGTTTCAAAAACTAACAAGCCAATTAAACCAATAATAAATGTTATTTGATCACCNATTGAATCTAATTGTGATCCTCTGGCACTTGTTATTTTTAATCTTCTGGCTAAANAGCCNTCAATCATATCNGTNGTATAACTAATTAATAAGAACCAAGTAAAAAGTTCACGTTCTTCAAACCACAATAAAACTAACAAAAATGGTGCNGCGATAACTCTATANAAAGAAAACCAGTCGGCTAATATTAAAATTCTTAAATGTTAACATAAAATTAGTTTACTAGGCTATTCTCTGTTGTTTAACTCTTTTAGTATATTTATTCTCCTTCATGAAATTTCAATCTATTGTCAAGCATTATGATTTTGTCTTGTAAAGATTCTACTTGTTTAAGCAGATTATTAACTACATCTAATCCTTCTAAATTAATATCCAGCTCGTAATGCCAATGAATCATTTTTTCAATGTCCTTTATTTGTGTTGAATTGATATATTGAATTTTTTTTATGGTAATAATTTCAACCAGATCAAATTCATTCAATGATTTAATAAATGAAATAGGGATATTATAATGTATACAAAATTTCTGTATCGATATGATGTCTTTTGTTTTCATACCTCTCTTAATTTATCTAATTCTTTAAATAATTCTTTTTCTTTTAATGTAAGGTTTACAGGGACTTTGAGTTGATAATTTACATATAAATCTCCATACTGACCCTCCTTTTTATATTTAGGAAACCCTTTTCCTTTTAATTTTACTTTTGTTTCGTTTTGTGTTTCGGGCTTTACTTTTAGTTTTACCTTACCATCAAAAGTCTCAATAGTCATATCGCCTCCCAATATTGCTAAGTATAACTCTAAATCAACCGTAACATGAAGATCATCATTGTCTCGTTGAAACTTTGAATTGTTTACTATTGAAAATTTAATATATAGATCTCCGTTTGGACCACCATTTATGCCTGTACCTCCATGTCCTTTTATTTTTATCACTTGTCCGTTTTTAACTCCGGCTGGTATCGTAAGTCGAATATTTTTACCATTAACAGTTAATGTGTGTTTATGCGTTTTATAAACATCTATTAATTTAAGATGTAATTCAGCATTATAATCTTGCCCTCTAAATTTAATGTCACCGCTTCTAGGTCTAGAGGAAGTACCACCAAACATAGATTCAAAAAAGTCAGAATAATCTTGACCCGAAAAACTACCTGTAGCACCTTGACTTGATCTTCTTTTATATTCTTGCTGTTGTTTTGTCTTTTCAAACTCTTCTGCATGCTTCCAATCTTTTCCGTATTGATCGTATTTTTTACGATTTTCTGAATTACTCAATACTTCATTAGCTTCATTAACTTCTTTGAATTTTTTTTCAGCAACTTTATCATTAGGGTTTAAATCGGGATGGTACTTTCTAGCTAATTTTCGATATGCTTTTTTAATATCTTTCTCAGATGCCTTTTTACTGATGCCTAATATTTTATAATAATCTATAAATGCCATTAGCTTAAGATTAAAGAAGTACAATCACCTCAAAACTAATCACTTTCTTCATATAGTACCATGATAAATATCAGCAACATTAGGTTATAAATTATTTATTTAACCCAATAAGTTTATTTATTAAATAATATTTCACGAAATTTGAATATTCCGAAAATACTATTGTAAATTCATGTTCAAAGAAAATAAAGAAATTTTCAACACGCTGTTTGAAGCAGTCTCTGAAGGTGTTATTGTTGTAGATAAAAAACAAACAATTGTGGCTTGTAATTCTTCTGTCGTAAAAATGTTTGGTTATGATAATGACGAATTACTTGGTCAGTTCTTAAATATTTTGATTCCATCAAAATACCATCCCAACCATGGTGCACATTTTACTGGTTTTATGAAAAATAACAGTAATAGTAGAAATATGGGGCAAGGTCGCGATTTGTATGGTATTACTAAAAATAAAAAAGAATTTCCGCTAGAGGTTGGATTAAATCCTTTAAAAATCAATGATGAAACCTATGTCATGGCCTTAATTATTGATATTTCTATCCGTAAAGAAGCTGAAAAAGAAATTGAAAAGCTAAACTCTCAATTAGAAAAAAAAGTTGTTGAGAGAACTGCTGAATTAAATAGTACAATTGAAAAATTAAAAGAATTAAATATCAATTATGAAAAAGAAATAAATAAAAGAGTTGAAGCTGAAAAGAAAATCAAAGTTGCTTTAAAAAAAGAAATAGAATTAAATGAGCTTAAAACTAAATTCTTATCAATGGTCTCTCATGAATTTAAAACTCCTCTTAGTGGTATTTTAACTTCGGCTATTTTATTAGAAAAATACAAATTGAGTGAGCAACAAGATAAAAGAAATAAACATTTAAAAACAATTACCAGCAAGGTACATTATTTGAATAATATTTTAAATGATTTTTTATCTATTGAACGTTTACAGTCTGGTAAAATAACTTATAAGTTAACTAGTTTTAATTTAAGTAAAGTAGTTAACGAAGTAGTTTATAATGCCAATATGTTGTTGAAAATCGGGCAAAGGATTAACATTCCACAAGATGTTGATGAATACATTCTACATCAGGATGAAAAGATTTTAGAGCTTTCACTATCAAACGTAATGTATAATGCCATAAAATATTCGCCCGAAAACACAGCTATTGATTTAGAAGTTATTCAAAAAGGAAAAAATATCATCCTAAAAATTATAGACCAAGGCAGAGGAATTCCAAAAAATGACCAAAAATTCATATTTAATCGTTATTTTAGAGCAGAAAATGCATTGAACGATCAAGGAACGGGTATTGGTTTGAATATAGTAAAAGGACATTTAGAAAATTTAAACGGATCTATTAGTTTTACAAGTAAAGAGAATAAAGGCTCAATATTTATAATTGAATTACCAATTAATAAACAGTAATGAAAAAAATTTTATTGATAGAAGATGATACTGTGGTAAGAGAAAATACTGCCGAGTTGCTAGAGCTGGCAAATTATAATGTAATTACTGCAGCAAACGGAAAAAATGGTATAGCGGAGGCTAAAAAGCATAAACCAGATATTATTGTTTGTGATATAATGATGCCTGAATTAGATGGTTATGGTGTTTTACGGATACTTTCCAAAGAAAAAATGACTAAACAAATTCCATTTATTTTTCTAACTGCCAAAACAGAACATAAAGATATCCGTAAAGGAATGGACATGGGTGCCGATGATTATTTGACAAAACCTTTTGATGAAACAGAATTAATTAGTGCGATAGAAAGTCGATTAGCGAAAGTAGCAATTCTTAAAGAAAATCTGCCCATAAAAAAGGACATGGAAATTGATGATTCTAAAAATAAGTTGAAGACACTAGGTCATCTAAAAAATTATTTTAGAGATAATGCTGAAGAATATTCATATAAATCTGGTGAAACTATTTATCATGAAGGTGACAATTCTAATTATGTTTTTTTAATATATAAGGGTGTTGTCAAAACTTATAAGGGTGATGAGCAAGGTAAAGAATTGATTACTGCTTTGTATAAAAATGATGATCTGTTTGGTTTTACTTCTTTTATGCAAAATATTGTTTATCATGAAACGGCCTCCGCTCTTGAAGATACAATTGTTTTTAGACTAGTAAAACAAGAGTTGAAAAACATTTTACATAAAAATCATGTCGTAACCTTAGATTTAATTGATCATCTAACCGATAATGTTTCAGAAATAAAAGAACAATTACTACAAATGGCTTATAGCTCGGTCAGAAAAAAAACTGCTAACACAATTTTACAATTTGCTCAAAAAATAAAAATGAACCCTAAAAGTGGTATTAGAATTTCAAGAAGTGATCTCGCTAGTGTTGCCGGTATTGCCACTGAAACTTTTATAAGAACGCTGTCCGGATTGAAAAAAGATGGTATTATTGATATTGAAGGAAGGAATATCAAAATTATTAATATTGATAAATTAAAAAGAGTTTCTTAAACTTTTTTACATCGCTACAAGTCTCTCTACATGATATATATCATTGATAAATAGAAGTCAACGGTCTAATTTTGGCTAAAATTGTTATTAATAGACCTATATGAAGAATATATTACTTCCAACAGATTTTTCAAAAAACTCATGGAATGCCATACAATATGCTTTAGCCTTTTTTAAAAAAAGTAGTTGTAATTTTTATCTACTACATGTTACATCAATTTCTAATTATGCCGGTGGAGAATCACCTGTAATTCCTACTAGTGCTACAATTGAAAAAACATTGTTGAAACAAGCCAAGTTGGAATTACAGAAATTATTAAAAAAAATTAGAACCCTTGAAGAAAGTGCCAATCACAATTTTATTACACTTTCAAGTTATGATTATTTTATTGATGCTTTAAGAAATCAAATAACAGAAAAGAATATTGACCTTGTTGTTATGGGTACAAAAGGTGCCACAGGGTTAAAAGAAGCCATCATTGGAAGTAATACCGGTGATTTGATTACTAAAGTAAAATGTCCTGTACTAGTAGTTCCTGAAAAAGCAGTATATCATTCTTTAAAGGAAATTGCTTTTCCGACTGACTACAACCTGTTTTATCAAACAAAAATATTGAACGGCATTTCCGATTTAGTAAAAGCACATCATGCTACAATACGAATATTACATGTGGCAAAAAAAAATGATCAACTAACTGAGTTTCAAACCGAAAATAAAGAATATTTAAACGATTTCTTTGCAGATGAAAATCATAGTTTTCATAAAGTTACCAATAAAAAAATTGAAGCCGGAATTCAATGTTTTGTAGAAAGCAGAGACATTGATATGATTATAATGGTAGCTAAGAATCTTAATTTTTTTCAACAAATTTTATTTAAACCAACAGTTGAAGAAATTAGTTATCATATTGAAATTCCGTTTTTAGTATTACACGAATAAAAATTTAACACTATGGAAGATGTATCAATTTTTTTAGCAAAATTTTGGGGATGGTACTTCATCATTTTCTTTTTAATATTAAGTTTAAACCCAAAAAGAATACAACAAATATTTGAAGATTTAAAAGATCAAAAATTTGTAATTATTACAGCTTTTATTGCTATTATAATTGGATTATTAAATATCCTATTTCATAATTTATGGTTCAACGATTGGCGATTAATTATTACTTTAATAGGATGGGCGGCTCTTTTTGAGGGATTACTGCTATTTATTTTTCCATCTAGCACTATAAACTGGATAACTATTATAAATGTAAAATTTATACAGTTACTTTATATGTTGCTATTCTTTGTTGGGGTCTTTTTATTAAATATGGCCTATGGTATTGTATTATACTAAATTATATTAAAATACTATTCATAAGCAATCTTCAGAAAATAGGCAATGATATCAATCATGTTAAGAGTTGATTGATGTCATTGAAAATTCAGAATATCACATTTATATTTGTTCCATTAAATATTAAACAGTTCTTTGATTTAAATATTCAATCATAGCTCCAAAAAAAAATAGATTTTCATTGTTGAAAGATGATGTAAATTGAGGAGAGTATAAGACGTTATTTAACTAACAATAACTTTAGTATCATTTTAGCAATAAAATAATATAAAAAATTATTTGAAAGTTACAGAGAACAATCTTATTTCTTCAGGAAACAGGAGGTTTCGGCTTCCTGTTTCTATTAAAAACTGAGTCTTCAATGTCGCAAAACATTGTAGAACATGGAGGGTTTAAGACGTTAATTAACTATAGCTAACTTTAGTATAATTTTTTCAATAAAATAGTATGAAAAATTAGTTTAAATGTTAAGGAAGCCATTTTATTCTCTTCAAGAAACAGGAGGTGTACATCTCCTGTTTCTATTTTAAACTCAATTGCTATGAAAATGAAATTAGGTCTTAAAATTAAAACAGTAAAGACCTAAATGAAGAGTTTAATAATATGATTTAATCAGGTTAGTCTTTGATGGCATTTTAGCAATAAAATACATCGCGGTTATTATAAAGTTAAATTATAAAATTAATCTCAACATAAGGAAACAGGGAAGCATCGTGCTTCCCTGTTCCTGTTTTATACCTACTTTTGCATATGAATACTTTAAAAAATGTATTATGGATTATTACTATACCGCAATGCTAAATGGCTTAACATTTGACGCCGCAATAGCCAAAATAACATCAGAACTTAAAAAGGAAGGTTTTGGTGTTCTTACGGAAATAGATATAAAATCAACCTTTGAAAAAAAGTTAGATGTAGACTTCTATAATTATAAAATTTTGGGAGCCTGCAATGCACCTTTCGCATACAAAGCACTACAAGCTGAAGATAAAATAGGTACAATGCTTCCGTGCAATGTAATTGTACAAGAAAAAAGATTAGGGATCATTGAAGTATCTGCTGTTAATCCAATTGCTTCAATGCAAGCTATACAAAATGATTCTTTAGCTCCTATTGCCATTGAAGTGAGAGACAAACTAAAAAGAGTAATTGAAAATCTTTAAGCTTATATCCTACTTGAGCTACAATAGTCATTTTAATTAATTTTTGTATCCCCTTACTAATTATGATTATAACTTGTTATAGATTAGCTTAATAGTTATGCATTTGCAAGTACATTGATTAGCTTTTTGCAACCGCCTTTCTTTATGAACTCAGCGTGATCATCTAAATTTTTAAAATGTTTTCCGCATATCTTATGACAAATGATTTCTGAATCGGTCTCTGCAGAAAATACTTTAAATGTTTTTTTAGCTTCCGGATTAGATAAAGAAGATTTTTTTGGATGCCCTTTACTCCAAGAAAGCGTATTCATCCAAATTGCGGCGCTTAATGCGCCACAGGCATTACCACTCAAACCGAGGCCACCTGCAAACCCTGAAACCATAACCATTTTCTCATTACTAGCTCCCATTTTCTTGACAACTTCAGAAGCACAGCTTATAGGTTGTTTTGATAAAACTTGTTCTTGAGATAATCCTTCTTTAGCTGCTTCAATAGCCTCAGGAACCCATTTCTCTGCAAGATTAAAACAGCCTCTGGCTTTAAAAAGCATGTATTTCAACATCTCCCATTTTTTAGAAAAATCAGTGTCCGTTATAGNTCTACAATTGACAGTATTTGTCCTATTTGAGAATGACTCTAAAAGATGTTGCGTGGTCAAAACAGCTACATTAATAGCTTGATCATGGTCATTATATCTTCTAAAAGATGCTGCTCCAACGGCTAATGAAGCTCCCCAAAGCATTCCACATTGATGTCCTTTTTGCAATATACCTCCAGCCAACGGATCAGNGGCACGTTCTTCTAATTCNATTTGATGACCAAATTCGCGGTTCAACAAATAAAAAAATGTACGGGAGCAGGTGCCTAATTTTAAAAATACTTTTTTAGTATCGTTCTTATCAACTTTTTTCGCTGTCATAATAAATCATCCTAAAAATTAGCATTTCAAGATAAGTTTTAATACAATCTTTTGCAATGATATATGTCATGATTATCAGACACTTACAATATCAAAACTACATTCACAGGATCAATTAAGTTGATCTACCATTTAAATGACTATGAGTGTCTAATTCAAAGATTTGGACTTAGATCTTCACTATTTTTTGGGTATTATTATAGCCTTTAAAATATATCAAGTTTTGCCAAAATAAATGATACTAGCTGACCAATATCATTGCAATTNATTGTCAATTGGATTACATTCACATAAAAATCAGATGAATTTTCTAACTATCTTTTTAATACTGTTTTTTTTACTAGTGATTTATATTTTACTAGCACCAATTGCCTTACATATTAACACTACTAAAAATGAATACTTCATACAATTGCTGGGTTTGGTAAAAGCTAGTATTGAAGAGCATAAAAAAGAATTATTAAGAATAAAATTAAAAGTACTCTTTCTAAATTTTTATTTCTATCCACTTAGAAAGAATAGTGATGGTAAAAAACAGATAGAAAAAAGAAGAACTAGAAGCAGAAAAATTAGCATGCAAACTGGTCTACGCGTGTTAAGATCATTCAAGATAAAAAGACTTTATCTAGATGTTGATACAGGTGATTCTATCGCTAATGCAAAACTGTTTCCTTTATTTGCTTTTATAAATTACAAGATAGGAGGTTTCAATATCAATTTTGAAGGTAGAAACCGAATGATACTGTATATACAGAATAGGCCAATACATATAATTAAATCGTTTATTAACTTTTAAAAACTAAGACTATGGAATTACATTTTGAAGAATTATTAAGTAAAATTACAGACTTTATTAAGTCTGAGGCAAAAACAGAAACTATTATTGGTGAACAATTTGAATTGGGAGAGTTCAGTTGTGTTCCTGTTATTAAAGTAGGCATGGGATTTGGTTCAGGTGGAGGCGATAGAATCGAATCAAAAGGCCGTAAAGGAGAAGGTATGGGTGCTGGAGCCGGTGTAGGCATTGAGCCAATTGGTTTTTTAGTAAGTAAAGGAGAAGAAATTTCTTTCCTAGCTGCAGGAAAAACACGTGGATTAGCCGCCATGTTTGAAAAAGTACCAGATCTAATTGAAAAGATTGCTAAAAACAGAAGAGAAGAAGCAGCTGTTTAAAGTATCTAAAATTTAATTAATCTAAGGCTGAGCAAGTTCTGAAATTCTCTCATTTAAAGACTTGCTCAGTCTTATAACTTACCTTAACTTTTTTGAACATTTTGTTCAAAAAATATTAATAAAATGAAAAGGTCACTTACAAGTTATTTTTTAAATTTTTTGGTATTTTTTCAGGCAATTAGCGCTATTCCGGCTGGATTCAGTTTGATTTTTGATCCATCAGGAAATAATCTTGGACTCCCAATAGAGATGCTCAAACATTCCCCTTTTTCTAATTATTTAATTCCTGGACTATTTTTATTTATCGTACTTGGTATTTTTCCGATGATCACTTTTTATGGACTAATAAAAAAGAATAAATTCAAATTAGCAAAAAAAATAAATCTCTACAAAGAATACCATTGGTCATGGACCTTCTCACACTACTTGGGTTTATTGTTGATATTATGGATTAATATGCAACTCTTTTTTATTAGAGAATTTAGTATGCTTCATTTCATTTATGCCATGTTGGGTGTTTTGATCATTGTTATTACACATTTACCAAGTACTAAGAAATATTATAAAAACATTAAATGAATGATATTTGTCATTTTTAAGAGAAGTTAAAATGAGTACATTTAGTTATTATATTAA
>JGI24023J19991_10003196_pt1 | contig 11599 bp, 9 predicted proteins | sample Cruoilmetagenom1_FD_19991 | JGI IMG/M metagenome (IMG submission 19991)
CGGCGCTTCGCGCCTCCTCAGCATGAGGTGAAAGTAGATAGACCTCATTCTGAGGAGTGACCCGAAGGGGCGCGTCTCGAAGAATGGTCCGAGGCTCGAAATACGTATGCTCAACGGGACATGAGGACCGGCACGGTCATCTGCCGGAAGATCTCGCGTGTCACCCCTCCAAGAACCCATTCGCGCAGTCGCGAGTGGCCATAGGCCCCCATCACCAAAAGATCGATATCCAAATCCACCAGACGCGAGAGCAGCGCGTTGGCGACACTCAGATCGCCCGCGTCCAGATGTTGTGCCTCGGCCCGGACGCCGTGCCGCGCCAAGTGCAGGGCAATGTCGGCACCCGGCTCGGGACCGTGATCGCCTTTGTGCGGGCTAAGGACCAAGACGGCCACCTTGTCCGCGCGCCTTAGGAACGGCAACGCGTCGTTCACCGCCCGCGCCGCCTCGCGCCCAGCATCCCAAGCCACCAACACCCGCTGTCCCAGGCTCTTGCCGGCACCAATGTATGGCACCACCAGCGCCGGCCGCCCCGAGGACAGAATGACGTTCTCTGCAAGGTGACTGTCGACGTCGCGAGCCGGCTCCGGTTCCGGTTGCCCGAGGATGACCATATCCGCATACCGCGCATGCAGGCTGACGATGTCCGCGACCTGCACCACCGGGCCGCGTGCGGTACGGCTGTCGGTGGTCAGGCCGCTCTTTTCCACGGCCTTGGTAAAGCGCTCCATTACGGCCTGCGCACGCTGCTCCGTCTGCTCTTCGAGGGCCGTCAGAAACTGCACGGGAATTTCCCCGCGCATACCGCCGGGCAAAATCGGATCGACGGCAACATAGAGCCCGGTCAGGTGCGCCTCGTAGGCTTGCGCCAAATCGATCGCGACAGCGAGACGGCCGGCGCATGCGGGGCTGTCATCGAGATGAACAAGAAGGTTCTTGAGTGTCATAAGCCAATTCTCCCGCCCTGCGGTCACCGAATACGGGACAGCATGACCGGGATTGGCAGCGGTCGGCATTGACCTGCGTCAAATGATTGGCCGGTACGGAAGCCTAGGCGACATACCCATTATGTCGTCATCCCGGACTCGACCCCGGATTAAATCCGGGGTCAGTGATCCGGGATGACGGCAATGAATTATAACGCGAACTTCAGATTCACCACACTAACGTAGCTTGGGATTCAGGGCGTCGCGCAGCCAGTCGCCGAGAAGGTTNACCGCCAGCACCAGCACGGCCAGGCCGATGCCGGGGAAGACCGTAATCCACCACTCGCCGGAAAACAGGAAGTCATTGCCNACGCGGATCAGCGTCCCGAGGGACGGCGAGGTCGGCGGCACACCGACACCCAGGAACGATAGGGTTGCCTCGGTAATGATCGCCACGGCCAGATGGATGGTCCCGATCACCAGGACCGGACCCATGGCGTTGGGCAGCACGTGCCGCAGCATGATCAACCAAGGTACCACCCCCATGACCCGAGCCGCCTGAACGTATTCCTTATTCTTCTCCACCATGGTCGAACCGCGCACCGTCCGGGCGTATTGCACCCAACCGGAGACACCGATGGCGAAAACCAGCACATAGACGGCAACNTCATCATGCATNTCCCGGGGCAGAATTCCCCGGGCCACGCCGTCGATCAGCAGGGCGATCAGAATCGCCGGAAACGAAAGCTGAATGTCGGCAATGCGCATGATGATCGAATCGACGGTGCCGCCCACGTAACCGCTGAGCAACCCGAGAGAGACGCCGATCACCATGGCAAAGACGACTGAGGCGAAACCCACGCCGAGCGAGATGCGGGCCCCGAACATGATGGTCGAGAGCATATCGCGGCCCTGATCGTCGGTGCCGAGCAGGAAGCGCGAATCGCCACCCTCGACCCAGACCGGCGGTGTGAAGGCATCGAGCAGATTGACCGTCGCCAGGTCGAACGGATGATGCGGCGCCAACCAAGGCGCAAAAACCGCGGCGCCAATGAAGATGACGGTGATCGCCGCCGCGACAATGGTCAGCGGCGAGCGGCGGAAACTGTAGTAGACGTCGCTATCGCGAAACCGGACATAGGTATCGAAGACATTTTCGCGCAGGCTCACGGGTTCAGCCTCTAGCCGTGCCCGCCGCGCGCACCAACATCGACGCGCAGACGCGGATCGACTGCGTAATAGAGCAGATCGACAATCAGGTTAATGACCACGAAGAAAAGGGCGATCATGCATAGGTACGCCGCCATGACCGGGATATCGACCTCGCTGATCGCCTGAATGAACAGCAGGCCCATGCCCGGCCACTGAAAAACGCTTTCCGTGATGATGGCGAAGGCGATGATTGAGCCAAGCTGCAGCCCGGTGATGGTGATAACCGGCACCAGCGTGTTCTTCAGGGCATGACCGAAGTTGACCGCTCGATTGGATAGACCGCGGGCACGGGCAAACTTTATGTAGTCGGTCCGCAGCACCTCAAGCATCTCGGATCGGACCAGGCGCATGATCAACGTCATCTGAAACAGCGCCAGAGTAAAGGCCGGCATGAGCAGGGCCTTTATTCCGGAGGTGGTGAGCAAGCCCGTCGACCACCAGCCGATATCTACCACCTCGCCGCGACCGAATGTCGGCAGCCAGCGCAGAATGACACCGAAGAGAAGAATCAGCAGAATGCCGATCAGGAACGTCGGTAGCGATACGCCGATCAAGGAAAGAGTCATGAAAAGCTTCGAGAGCACACCGTCCCGGCGCAGGCCGGTGTAGACGCCCATGGGTATGCCGATCAACAACGCCATAAGGGCGGCGATGGCGCTAAGCTCCAAGGTCGCCGGCATGCGTTCCGCAATCAGGTTCTCGACCGGCCGGCGATGGCGATAGGAGAATCCGAAATCACCCTGGGTCGCGTTGAGCACGAAGCGGCCGAATTGAACAAAGAACGGATCGTTCAGGCCCAAGCCCTCCGTCAAGGCAAGACGCTCTTCCAGGGTCGTGTCCTGGCCGACCAGGTTATCGACCGGGTTGCCGACATAGCGGAACAGCGAAAAGGCGATCAGCCCGACAACAAGCATCACCACGACCGACTGCAACAATCGGCGGATGATGAAAGCGATCATGATACGAAGCTTCCCATATCAGGCGTTCGGTTTGGCCGGGCGATGAAGATTTTGTGATGAAAAAATCACGGCCCTCACCTCGCCTACCGGCGAGATGAGGGCCGCAATGACACGTCCTACTTCAGCTTACGGCAATACGACCGAGCGTATATCGAGCACGTTGTCGGCCCGCTGCGCTACCTTGACGCCGTCGCGGACACCCCACGACAGCGGCTGCTGATGCAGGGGCAGATAGCCGACGTCGCCTTGGAGCATCGAGAAGGCCTGGTCCACCAGGGCCTGCCGCTTTGCCGGATCGGTCTCCTCGCGGACTTGGTCCGCAATCGGATCGATCTTCGGATTGCAGTAGCGGCCATAGTTGAACTGACCCTTATTCGTCTCCTTGTTCATGCAGACGATCAGATTGTCCAGAACGTTGGAGACGTCCATGCTGCCCGGCGTCCAACCCAGCAAGTACATGCTGGTGTCGTTGTCATTCTGCGTGGATACCTTGGCGAAGTACTTGGACTTGGGCTGGGCAAAGACATCGACCTTGATGCCAACCTTCGCCAACATACCCGCCGCCGCCTGACAGATCTTCTCGTCGTTGACGTAACGGTTGTTCGGGCAATCCAGGGTCAACGAGAAGCCGTCACCATAGCCGGCCTCCGCCAACAGCTTCTTGGATTTGTCGGGATCATAGGCATACGGGTTGTTCAGATCTTTGCTGTAGCCGGCGATCTGCGGCGCCAGCATCAAGCCCGACGGAGTCGACGCCCCACGCATCACCTTCGCCTTGATCGCATCCAGATCTATGGCATGCGCAAAGGCCGCACGGACGCGCGCGTCCTTGAAGGGGTTCTTGCCCTTGACGCTCGAATACAACAACTCGTCGCGCCACTGATCCATGCCGAGGAAAATGGTCCGTGCTTCCGGACCGGCCAGGGCCTTGGCGCCGGGAGCGCTATTGATTCGATCCCAATCCTGCACCGGAACCGGATACACCAGATCCAGCTCGCCCGAGATCAGCGCGGCCACACGCGTGGCATCCTGCGAGATCGGGGTGAAGATCACCTCGGTCACGTTGGTCTCCAGATTGCCCCAGTGCTTATCGAAGCGCTTGAAGACGGTCTTCACGTCCGGCTCGCGCTCGACAACCGTGAACGGCCCGGTCCCGTTCTCGTTCTGCGACGCATAGGCGTTTTCACGTCCGGCCGTTTTCGGGCTGGCCGCTTCAACGGCGTCATTCTTTTCGGACCACTCTTTGTCCATGATGTAGATGTTGGTCAGCTCGCGCGCCAACGTCGGGGTTGGCGTGGCCGTCTCGATGTCGACGGTATGGTCGTCGACCTTACGGACGTCGCTAATCAATCCGCCACGCACTTTCTGATCCGATCCCTCGGTCAGGGTGCGCTTCCAAGTAAAGATCACGTCGTCCGCCGTTAAATCACCACCATCGTGGAACTTCACACCCTTGCGGAGATTGAACCGCCAGACCGTCGGCGAGGTCACTTCCCAGGACGTGGCAAGCTGCGGCACGAGGTTCATATCGCCGTCGTAGGCGGTGAGGGTCTCGTAGACCGTGCTGAGAAAGCCGAGGGTAAAGGTCTCGTTCAGACCATGTGGGTCGAGCGACTGCGCATCGCCCTGAAAGGCATAGCGGAACGTCTTGGCCTCCGCGCCCGGCACAAAGGCCAGGGCGGTCGTGGCCGCCGCCGCCAATAAAATCTTCCGGAACTGCATTACAATCTCCCTGTCAGGTTATTGATTCTCTTTAATTTTTTTGGCGCCATACTCGTAGCACCAACCGTCCGCAAACCAGTCTTGCTGGCCCGCGGTGGCCGTTCACGCTCATGCTAATACGCCTAGCCCCTGACAAACAAGCAACTTGCCGGAAAAGACAGGCCCCACATCTTAGTATGGGAGCCGTTGGGGAGGGCCTACCGGGTGCCTGCACCCAGCATGGTTTGGCGCCGCTGGCGGTAGCGGGCGGGCGTTACACCCGTATGCCGCCGAAAAAGGCGGCGGAAGAAGGCCAGGTCCTCATAACCGACCGCGGCGGCAATTTCGTCGGTCGCCATCGCCGTGCGTTCGAGGTGCTGCTTTGCCTCCTCTATACGCAGCGTTTGCACATACGCCACCGGGGTGAACCCGGTCGCTGCCTTGAACCGCCGCTTGAAAGTGCGTTCGGGCAAATGCGACCGCTCGACCATCCGCGCGACAGGGCTAGGCGCCGCGTAATGGTCGGCAATCCATTCCTGGCAATCGGCGACAGCAGCATCGCCGTGGCTCCGTGGCCGGACCATCGCGGCAAAGGGAAGCTGGCCGTCGCTGCGGTCTCCGAGCAGATATACTTTTGCGGTCCTCACCGCCTCCTCAGCCCCGCAAAACCGGCTGATCAAATAGAGGCACAGATCCTCCCACGAGGCCGTCCCGCCCGTGGTCACAAGGCGCGCCTCGGAATCCGCCGCAACCAAGATACGCGCGGGCCGCAGCTTGACAGCCGGGTAGTAGGTCTCGAACAGNGNCCTATAGGCCCAATGCGTCGTTGCGTCCTTGCCCTCCAAAAGGCCCGTATCCGCCAGAAGAACAGAGCCTGTGCACACGGTCCCGATCATGCCGCCGCGCGCATAGTGCTCGGTAAGCCACGCCGCGACCTCCGGCCAACGCCCGCGCGGATCGGTCGCGTTGTCGATCGCAAGATCGGAAATTAGGACAATGTCGCGTGGCCCGACGTCTGCCAAGGTTGCCTGGGGCGCCACGGGGACACCGCCGAGACAGCGAAATTCGTGCGCCTCGGGCGAAACGATCTGCACCTCGAAGCCGCGATGCGCGGCCGCATCGCCCATCAAGCTTGGCCAGGCCCAGTCGACCGAGCCCAGGACGTCATAGAGCCCGTAAAGCACGGAGCCCGAGCTTTCGGGCAGCGCCAAAAGGGAGATGCGGGGCGGTGTGCCCGGACTGACCTTCATAATCACCTCGGTCTGGCACGAATGCCTTCTTTTCGGCACATCACCCACTTAACGGGATCGGGCTCTGATTGCAAATGTTCGCCGCACTTGAACAACCAGCACAGGAACCCGAGAACATGACCCAGGCAACCGCCCCNAACCTCGTCTACGACAACGATGTCGCCAACGCCTTNGCCGAGCGGATCGGCGAGACCATTAACACCAGCGCCATAACCTTGATGCTCTCAGTCGGTCACCGAACCGGCCTGTTCGACACCATGGCCCGATTGCCGGCGAGCACGTCACAGGAGATCGCCGATGCGTCCGGCTTGGTGGAGCGTTATGTACGTGAGTGGCTGGCGGTGATGGTCGTGGGCCAGGTCGTGCACTACGACCCCACACGGAAGACCTATGAGCTTCCACCAGAGCATTCCGCATGCCTGACCCGCGAGGCACCGCTGGGAAATCTGGCCATCTATGCACAGTTCATCCCGATGGCCGGCGTGGTCCAGGACCGTATCCTGGATTGCTTCGAGACGGGCGGCGGGACGCGTTACGAGGAGTATCCGTGCTTTCACCGGATCATGTCCGAAGACAGCGCACAGACCGTCGCATCCCAGATATTCGAGACCCTTCTGCCGCTGGCAGAGGAACTTCCGGGACGACTGGAAGATGGGATCGATGTGCTTGACGCTGGCTGTGGCGTCGGACGCACCCTCGTCGCCCTGGCCGAGCGCTATCCGAACAGCCGCTTCACCGGCTATGACCTATGCGCGGACGCCATCGACCTGGCAAACCGATCCATCAAAACAGCCGGACTATCCAACGTGACCTTTGCGGTGCGGGATTTGACCGGATTTGATGAGCCGAATGCCTATGACCTGGTCACAAGCTTCGATGCAATTCACGACCAGAAAGACCCGCAGGGATTGCTCAAAGGGATTTACGGCGCGTTGCGTCCGGGCGGCGTCCACATGATGCAGGACATCGGCGGCTCGGCGAAGGTCGAGGACAATCTCGATTTTCCGTTCGCGGCATTTCTGTATGCCGTATCGTGCATGCACTGCATGCCAATCTCGCTCGGCCAGGGTGGTGCGGGGCTCGGCACGATGTGGGGCTGGGAAACAGCGGACTCGATGCTCAGAACCGCCGGCTTCACCGCCCCGAAACGCAACGTCCTGCCGCACGATCCGATGAACGTCTGGTTCGTCAGTCGCAAGGCATAAACAGACCCCGCCGTCCCATCTTGCCGAGGTGTGGGCGGCGGGAGTAGGCTGGTGGCAATACGATATCACTATCTGATCCCCTGGAGACCGCCATGAGCTTCCGGCCGAACTCGGCTGCTGCCCGCGACATTGCCAGCCACCTGCACCCCTACACCAACGCCCGTAAGCACGAGGCGGAGGGGCCGCTGGTGCTTACCGAGGGCAAGGGCATCTACGTCTACGACGATGCCGGCATTGAATACATCGAAGGTCTGGCCGGCCTTTGGTCAACATCGCTGGGCTTTGGCGAAGAGCGGTTGGTCGAGGCCGCCGCCGCGCAGATGCGCAAGCTGCCGTACTATCACAGCTTTGCCCACAAGGTACCGTCGCCGACCATCGATTTGGCCGAAAAGCTGTTGCAGATCGCGCCGGTGAAGATGTCGAAGGTCTTTTTCGCCAACTCCGGCTCCGAGGCGACCGATACCGCAGTCAAGTTGGTCTGGTACTACAACAATGCCATCGGCCGCCCGGACAAGAAGAAGATCATCAGCCGCGTCAAAGCCTATCACGGCGTGACCATCGCCGCCGCCAGCCTGACCGGCCTTGCCGCCAATCACCGGGATTTCGATCTGCCGATCAAGAATATCCTGCACACCTCCTGCCCGCACTATTACCGCTTCGGACAACCGGGCGAGGGCGAGGAGGATTTCGCCACCCGCATGGCGGCGGATTTGGAGCAAATGATCCAGGACGAGGGCCCGGATACGGTGGCCGCCTTCATCGGTGAGCCCATCATGGGCGCCGGCGGGGTGATCGTGCCGCCGAATACTTATTGGAAGAAGATCCAGGCCGTCCTGAAGAAGTATGACGTGCTGCTCATCGCCGACGAGGTGATCTGCGGTTTCGGGCGCACCGGCAACATGTTTGGCTGCCAAACCTATGACATAAAGCCGGATATGATTGTCGTCGCCAAGGCCCTCAGCTCATCCTATCTGCCCATTTCGGCGGTTCTTTTGTCCGACCCGGTCTACCAGGGTATCGCCGACAACAGCGCCAAAATCGGTACCTTTGCCCACGGCTTTACCTACAGCGGCCATCCGGTGCCCGCGGCGGTCGCCCTGGAGACCCTGAAGATCTACGAGGAGCGGGACATCGTTAACCACATTCGGACGGTAACCCCGCGCTTGCAAAAGGGCTTGCGCCGGTTCGCCGACCACCCGCTGGTGGGCGAAATCCGTGGTGCCGGCCTCATCGGCGCTGTCGAGCTGGTCGCCGACCGCGATGCCCGGACCCCCTTCGACCCGCCGGGCCGGATCGGCGCATATATCAGCCAGCGGGCGCAAGCACATGGCTTGATTGTCCGAAATCTCATGGATTCGGTGGCATTTTGTCCACCTCTGATTATCACCGGAGACCAGATTGATGCTATGCTGGATCGCTTTGGCACCGCCCTGGACGAAACAGCGGCTTGGGTGACCGAGGAGGGTTTGGCTTCTGTCGCCTGATGGCGGCAGAATTGACTTGGATCAGGGTGGCACAGCGATCCATTAGGCGATAGTTAACCGTAAACTGCATTCTATAGACTTACGGTTGAAGCCCCCCAAGACCGAGCCCCACCTCGGATGGAAGAGTATACGATGGATTACGAGGGCATTTTCGCTAAGGCGATCGAGGCGTTGCAGGCGGAAGGCCGGTACCGGATCTTCGCCGATCTGGAACGCTGCGCCGGGAGCTTTCCCCGCGCCAAACGGCACGGGCCGGAGGGTGTGGGCGAGGTCACGGTCTGGTGCTCCAACGACTATCTGGGCATGGGCCAGCACCCGAAAGTCTTAGCGGCCATGCACGAAGCGCTGGACGCCTGTGGGGCGGGCGCCGGGGGCACCCGCAACATCGCCGGCACCAATCATCACCATGTGCTACTGGAACATGAGCTGGCGGCGCTGCACGGCAAGGAAGCCGCCCTTCTCTTTACCTCGGGCTATGTCTCGAACATGGCCACTTTGGCGACCTTGGCCGCCAAGCTGCCTGAGTGCATCGTATTTTCCGATGCCATGAACCACGCCTCGATGATCGAGGGCATCCGCCACAGCCGGGCGGACAAGCGCATCTTCCGTCACAACGACCCGGAGGATTTGGCCCGCCATCTCGCGCAGGCCGACCCGGCGCGGCCGAAGATCGTGGCCTTTGAGTCCGTCTATTCCATGGACGGTGACATCGCTCCGATCGCCGAGTTGTGCGACGTGGCCGAGGCGCACGGCGCCATGACCTATCTGGACGAGGTGCACGCGGTCGGCCTCTATGGCCCGCACGGCGGCGGCGTCTCCGAGCGCGATGGAGTGGCGCACCGGCTCACCGTCATCGAGGGCACCTTGGCCAAGGCTTTCGGTGTCATGGGTGGCTATATCGCTGCTTCGGCGGCGTTGGTGGATTTCATCCGCTCCTACGCCTCCAGCTTCATCTTCACCACCGCCCTGCCGCCGGCCGTCGCCGCCGGGGCGCTGAGCAGCGTCCGCCACCTGAAGGACAGCAACGCTGAGCGCGAGCGGCATCAGGAGCGCGCCGCCGCCACCAAGCGCAAACTACTTGCCGCCGGCCTGCCGGTGATGCCCTCGGTCAGCCATATCGTGCCCGTCCTGGTGGGCGATCCGGTGCGCTGCCGCGAGGTGACTGATCGGCTGCTCGCCCAGCACGGCATCTATGTGCAGCCCATCAACTATCCCACGGTCGCCCGCGGCACCGAGCGACTGCGCCTCACCCCCTCGCCGGTCCATACGGACGCCGACATCGATCGCCTGGTCGCCGCCCTCTCGCAAGTCTGGAAGGAACTCGATCTCGCCAGGGCGGCCGCCTGATTCGGCGCACACCGCGCTTCTCTGCCGTTTTGGCCGATCTGGACAGACTTTCGGCTTCGGCATAGGTTAGAGCAGCGCATGCAGCTTAGGGTCCGGCCCATGTACCGCGACAACAGTCTTATTCCGAGCGAGGCGATCCGCCTTTTGGCGCTCGGGATTCTGGCGGACGGCGAAATCACTTACGCCGAGCTGGCCGGTGAGGTACGCCATTTCACCGGCCATGTCGTCGGCCCCTCGCTCGATCTGGTAGGCACGCCCATCGAGGTCCTGAAGGTCGAGGGTTTGGTGGAAATCGTCGACGGTGGCGGCATGGCGGAAGACGCCCGCCTACGCATCACCCAGGCGGGCCGGGCGGAACTAACACGGCTACTCAATTCCAACGTGCGGCAGCCGGTCAGCGACATTAATAAGCTGATTATCACCCTAAAGATGCGCTTCCTGCATCTTCTCGAACCCAAGGACCGCCACCTGCAGGCCGAAATGCTAGCCGAGATGTGCGAGCGGCAATTGGTGCGCCTAACCGAGTTGCACGCCCACCATACAGCCGCACCCGGCCACCTGAACCAGTGGCTAGCGCACGAAATCGCCCACACCCGCGAACGCCTGGACTGGTTCCGCGATCTGCAAAAGAACTTGGGTTAGGTCCATACTCCGTTATCGTCATCCCGAACTCGAATTTCCTCCAAACCTTTGGTTTGGCAAGGAAAGTCAGTGATCCGGGATCTTCGGTGAGGGCCGGACTCGGGCTACCCGAAGATCCCGGATCGTAAGGGTCGCGTACCGGAAATCAGCTGATTTCCGGGCTCGCCTAACGTCCGGGATGACGATTTTCCATTTATGAGTCGGTGGCCTAGCCCGCCCCGCCGCCAGTAGCCGCGCGCTCACGCGGAAACCGAGTCACCTTCGCGGATTGTCTGCCGTCCATCATCGCTAACCACGCGGCCAACCTTGGGAAGTCGGCGATCAGCCGTTGCCCCGTCGGGGCCATACGAAAATATGTGAACATCGGGTAGGCCCAGAGGTCCGCGAGCGTAAGACGATTACCGACCAAAAAAGCATCTGCCGCAAGGCCATCGAGCACAGCTAGCGTCTGCCGCGCAAAATCGACCTGCGCACTGTCAACCTGACCGGCTCGCTCCCGCTCGACCTCCTCGACAAACACGCCCCAGACGAGGCTTGGATAAGCGTAGTAATCCATGACCCGCATGATCTGGATCGTCCGCGCACGCTCCCGGGCAGTGGCCGGGACCAGGCTTCGATCACCGGACAGGTCGACGATGTAGGCGGCGATGGCATCGGTCTCGAATAGGCGGAAACCATCGTGCTCCAACGCTGGAATCTTGCCGAACGGGTGCCGGGCGGCATAGTCGGTTGGAATCTTCTCCTTCGCGAATATGTCGACCTCAGTCAACTCGTACGGCACCCCAGCCTCTTCCAGCACCATGCGGGCGATGCGGACATAGACGCTGTAGTCGGCGCCGTAGAGCCTGACGCGCTGCAAAATCGGGTATCCCG
>JGI24023J19991_10003199_pt1 | contig 11590 bp, 11 predicted proteins | sample Cruoilmetagenom1_FD_19991 | JGI IMG/M metagenome (IMG submission 19991)
TTCGAGGAAGGCGAACGCCTGCGCGGCAGGATTGGGCTGGGTTATCAAAGCAATGCTGATACAGAGGCGGCGTCCGCCGATGTGACCGCCGGCGGGCGCCAGGGTTATCTGCGGCTGTTCGGCGATTACCAGGACGCGGACAATTACGAGGACGGCGACGGAAACGAAGTGCGTTCGGCCTACACCACCAGCACCGCAGGCGCCCTCATGGGCTACACGCCGGACGATGATACGCGCCTGGAACTGGGCCTGGAGGCGACGCGGGGCCGGGACATCCTGTACGAGGGCGCCGGCATGGACTCGCCCGAGGAGAGCAATGACCTGCTGCGCCTGAAGTTCGACCGCGAGAATCTTGGCGGCCCACTCTCCGCGCTGCGCGTGGAACTGTATCACTCGGATGTGTTTCACGTGATGGACAATTTCTCACTGCGCACCCCGCCTGCCAACCCGGCGATGTGGATGGAGGTGCCGTCCGATTCGCTGACTCATGGCGGACGCCTTGTCACCGATCTGGCGCGTAGCGGCGACGCTCAATGGACAGTGGGATTCGATTACCGGGACAATAACCGCGAGGCCATCCGCTATTCCGGCGCGAGCCTGGATCTAATCAACTCCTACATGTGGCCGGACGTGACCATTGCCGAGAGCGGGTTGTTCGCGAAAATGGTCCACGATTTTAGCCAGGCCAATCATCTTAGCGCCGCGCTGCGCTATGACCGGATAAGCGCCGATGCCGACAAGGCCGACGCGGCCACCACGGCGCCCATGACCTTGAATCCGGACGCGCTGTACACGACTTATTACGGGACCACCGCCGGCAGGCAGACGGAAAACAATATCTCGGGCCTGTTGCGGTTGGAACATGATCTGGAAGGAAAGGCGGCAATTGTGTTCGCCAGCCTGAGCCGCACGGTGCGCACCGCCGATGCCACCGAACGGTTCATGGCCGCCAATGCGATGGCGTCCGACAGGCGTTGGATCGGCAATCCCGGGCTCGAGCCCGAGGCTCACCAGCAGGTCGAACTGGGCACGGGCTGGCGTGGGGCAAGATGGGACACGACCGCGTCGGTGTATTACGATCGCGTGAGTGATTATATCCTGCGCGACCGCGCCCANGGCCAGGAAGGCATCTTAGAAACCGACAACGCCAACATCTATCGCAATGTCGATGCCGAGCTCTACGGTGCGGAGCTGGATACCAGGTTGAGTGTGGCTGCACACTGGTCGAGCCGCATGGCGCTGGCCTATGTGCGCGCGACCAATACCAGCGATGATCGCCCCATCGCCCAAACCCCGCCGCTGGAGGGAAATATCTCCCTGGACTATCAAACGAAATCCCTGCAGCTGGGTGCTAAGGTGCGTGCGGCCGCCAGTCAGACGCGGGTGGATGATGACCCAAACACCGGCAGCGGCCTGGATCTTGGGTCTTCAGACAGTTTCATGACGCTCGATCTCTACGGTGCCTATCAACCGCTAAAGCGTGTTGAGATCGGTTTTGGCGTTAACAACGTGTTCGACCGCACGTATGCCGAGCATTTGAACCGTTTCAATCCCATGGATCCGACGCCGGTCAAGGTCAACGAGCCAGGACGCTCATACTGGATCAAAGCCGGCATGACATTCTAGCCTTGGGTCTGGCGGGATATCGCCGGTGGGCCAAGCGGATCCCCGCTCAGATACCCTCGAGCGTATATTTTCTCATGCGGTAGAGCAGGGTATCGCGGGTCAGACCAAGAAGCCGTGCCGCTTTACTGCGGTTGCCGCGGGTCTTATCGAGGGCCTGGCGAATCATTTCCGCCTCGAGCTCATTGAGCTTGAGTCCTCCCTGGGGCAAGACAAATCCGGGCGTCCCTTCCCGGTGGCGATAGTGGTCCCTGATCTCAGGTGGCAGGTTGTTCCGGTATATTGTCCTGCCGCCCAACAGCACCACCATGCGTTCGCAGAAGTTCTTCAGCTCGCGCACGTTGCCGGGCCAGGGGTAGCGTTGCAGGCTTTCTACGGTATCCGCGCTGTAGCGCGGCGCAGGCAATCCATGAAAACACGCCAGCCTGGCGGTCAGGTTTTCGAGCAGCAGCGCGAGGTCACCGCCGCGTTGTCTCAGGGGTGGGAGCTCCAGGGGGACTACATGCAGACGGTAGTAAAGGTCCCGGCGAAACCTGCCCGCTTTGACCTCGGCGTACAAGTCGCGATTGGTTGCCGCTAACAGGCGCACATCCACCTTCTCAGGCCGGGGCTGGCCAACGGGCTGACATTCACCTGAATCGAGGAAGCGCAGCAGTTTGGCCTGCACCTTGGCAGGCAATTCCCCCACCTCGTCGAGCAGCAGCGTGCCGCCATGGGCCGCGCGCAGGTGACCGATTTGATCGGACAAGGCGCCCGAGAAGGCCCCCTTGCGGTGACCATAGAGCTCCGACTCAGCCAGTGCCTCCGGGAGCGCCGCACAGTTGATGGCGAAAAAAGGACCATGATTCCGCCGGCTTTCACGGTGTATGGCCTCGGCCAGCAGCTCCTTGCCGGAACCGCTTTCGCCAAGGATTAACACCGGAACACTGGTGACCGCCGCTATGCGGGCGGCCCGGGTGACCGCGCGCAGTTCGGGAGAATTGCCAATCAAAAGCTCGTCAAAGGCGTTCATGCTCAATTACATCTCCAGATCATGTGTCACGATACCGTGTGCATCGTTGGGGTTCTTGTCGAGCGCGAGCGGTACGCCCGCGAGCGCAATGATAATAATTATAGCCCCTACGATCTGTCTTGCATGCGGCAGCCGTGTCAGCTGCGCCATCCAGCCGGCGAAGATACCAGCGCTCATGACGGCGGGCAGAGTGCCCGCCCCAAAGGCGAGCATGAATAGCGCGCCCTGGAACGCGCCTCCGGCTGAGGTGGACCACAGCACGGCCGCGTACACCAGGCCGCAGGGCAACCAGCCCCAGGCGAGCCCAAAGAGGTAGGCGTGATAAGGAGAGCGCACCGGCAGCAAGCGCCGTCCCACCGGTTCCAGCTTCTTCCACAAAGGCATACCAAGGCGTTCAATCAAGGCGAACCGTGGAAACCAGCCGGCCAGGTACAGGCCGATACCGACCAGCAGCAGGACGGCGAATCCCTGCAGAATGAGATGGCCATATCGCGGGCTCAAAAACGCGAATAATGTGCTTCCCAGTGCCCCGCCGAGTGCGCCCGCCGCCGTATAACTGCTGATGCGGCCCAGGTTATAAGCCGAAACGTAGGGAAGGAGACGCCAGCGGTGCTCACGGATCTCGGGCGGCAGGCTGAAAGTCAGCGCCCCGCTGATGCCGCCGCACATGCCGAGGCAGTGCAGCGTGCTTAGCAGGCCAATGAGGAAGGCAGCGGTAAGAATAGTGCTCAAGACCCCGTTTCGTGTGAAGTTGCAGAGTAAATGATAGCACGACACGGCAGGTATCAGGCACAGCCGACCGTTCCATGAGTTCTGCTGCACTTGTACTAATGGTTTGTCTGTGTCATTTATTGAAAACAAGTCATCGTGTCATCTGCCTCACGCCTGACGCATCGCTGGATGCCATAGGTGTCTGAAGGCAGGTGGCAGCCACTGTTTGGCTGATACTGGGGCGTCTGGGTATCGGATTGATGTTCCAATGTCTCCGATTGCAAAAACGGCAATGCTTTGTGACATAGTAAGGCTGTGTCGTGTTTTCAGATGTTCATGGCCGGTACGGCGCGTGGTTCATTATTTTGGGGTAAAAATATGAATGAGATGGAATATGGCCTGGAGAGGGTATTGCACGATGAAATTCCATTAACAAAAGATATGGGTATCGAAGTTGTCCGCTACGACGGCCAGGCACTGACGCTAAAAGCGCCCATAGCACCCAACATGAACCACAAGTCTACTGTATTTGGCGGCAGCCTTTATTCAGTTGCGGTATTGTCCGGCTGGGGTTTATTGCACCTCAAACTGAAGGAACAGGGCCTGGCGGGACATATTGTAATTTATGAGAGTGCCATCTCCTACCATGTGCCTGTTGACGGGGATTTTGAAGCGCAGTGTGGATTACCTGAAGAGCTTATATTTTCAAGGTTTTTAGAAGGATTCCGAAAGAAAGGAAAATCAAGGATTAGTCTTCGCGCTAATGTAAAATCAAAATCCAGTGTTGCCGTCAATTTCGAAGGAATTTATGTCGTTCATGCTTGAACAGCTCGGTCGAGAAAGCGCAATGCACACATGCGTGTAAGCCGGTTTCTTTAGATAAGGTATTTGTTATAAGATATCTGCCGGAGCTAGGTATTGTCTAGCGCAAGATATCGGATAACGACGCTTCACATTGAGCTCATTATGCATGGGAGGGGTGGCACAGGTTAGGGAATTGAAAATGACCGCATTTCTTGCGCCCAAGATGACACGTTGGAACGTTCCGTTATGTCTGGCAGGCAGTGAGCCAGGTGCGACGATCATCGGTGATGCAGCAAAATCAATAGTGTCGTTAATCTGATCCCAAGCTTCGGTGGAATGTGCAGTTATACGCGTTCGCCGATTTCAAGAAAGACACGAGCATGCTGGAGCAGAATGATCATAAAAGACGGCATCGATAAGGCGAGCCTGCCCTGGAGAGGTGTTCGATGGGTGAAGGCCTAGGAGGACAGGATGGCGAATGCTAATACGGCGGCGACATTGTTAGCGGCTTGGCGACGATTGAGCCCGTTACCCGGTGGGACCTGGCTGTTCAGCCGTTTTTTCGGTTGGATGGTGCCCTACAGCGGCACGATTGGCGCCCGCATCGTGGAACTGCGACCCGGTTATGCACGGGTCGAGCTGCGCGATCACCGTCGGGTGCGGAATCATCTCAATTCCATCCATGCGATCGCGTTGGTCAATCTCGGTGAAATCGCGAGCGGGCTTTCGCTTTTCAGCGGCCTGCCCGAAGGCGTCAAGGGGATCGTGACCGGTCTTTCGATCGATTACATGAAGAAGGCGCGTGGCCGCCTGGTTGCGGAAGGGAGCTGCGCTCTCCCTGATGTCAATGCGGAAATCGAGCATTTGGTGCACGCGGATATCCGCGACAGGGACGGTGATACGGTCGCACGCACTGCCGTGCGCTGGCTGCTGGCGCCGGTATGAGTCGCCCTGTGGTGGCGCCGTCGAAGCTCGAAACCGCCTTTACCCGGCAAGCAGGAATCGAGTTGCCGCTTGTTTGCGGAGCGATGTATCCATGCAGCAATCCCGAGCTGGTGGCTGCCGTTTCCGATGCCGGCGGTATCGGGATCGTCCAGCCGATTTCTCTCACCTATGTTCATGGCCATGAATTCCGCGAGGGATTGCGTCTTATACGGCGTTTGACGTCAAAACCAATAGGTATGAACGCATTGATCGAGCAATCCTCGCGCGCATACCACGAACGCATGACCCAATGGATTGACATTGCGTTGGAAGAGGGCATCCGATTGTTTGTCACTTCCCTTGGCAATCCGCGCTGGGTCGCCGAGCGCGTGCACGCCGTCAACGGCGTGGTTTACCATGATGTGACCGAGCGGAAGTGGGCCCTTAAGGGACTCGAGGGTGGTGTCGATGGTCTGATTGCCGTCAATAACCGGGCCGGTGGGCACGCCGGGGCAAAGAGCGCGCAGGCGCTCTACGACGAACTGGTTGATTTTGGTGTGCCGCTTATTTGCGCCGGCGGTATCGGCACCGAGGCCGATTTTCTCGCGGCATTGAACATCGGTTACGCCGGCGTGCAAATGGGGACACGCTTCATCGCCACGCAGGAGTGTCGTGCGAGCGAGGTGTATAAGGCCGCGATCGTTAATGCATCGGAGAATGATATTGTCCTGAGTGAACGGGTCACAGGGGTGCCCGTGGCGGTGATACGCACACCCTACATCGAACGCACAGGTCTTAAGGCCGGATCAATCGCACGTTGGATGCTGCGCGGCCGCAGGACCAAGTATTTGATGCGGACGATTTATGCGCTTAAATCGCTCTGGCTGCTGAAACGCTCCTCTCTCGACGAGACCGGCGAGAAAGACTACTGGCAGGCAGGGAAAAGCGTCTCCGGTATCAACTCGGTTGAATCCGCTCAGGCTATTGTCCGCCGCTTTGCGCGGGCCGTCCGCGGAGGTTGAACATTTTTTCTGGACCTCATCGATGATTTGCTGTAAAGCTGTTTCTGTCGTGACCTGGAAGGTGGATATATGGCCATAGACATCAGTATTGTCGAGGCACTGACTGAGCAAGAGTCTGATCGGCTTTTTAAGTGGGGCGAAGATATCTTTGGCGTGTCATGTTTGGCCATGGAGTGGCGGCCGAAGCGTTGGCATATCCTGCTCAAAGAGGATGGGCGGCCGGTTTCACACGTAGGGGTACTCGAGCATCAGCTGTCCATCGGGGATAAACAGCTTGCGATCGGAGGCATCGGTGCGGTGTCGACAGTACCTGAGGCGCAGGGCAAGGGATACGCCAGTCAGGCGATGGAATATGCACACGCATTCATGCGGGAGGACCTGGCTGCCGACTTCGGTCTGCTTTTCTGCATAGAACACATGGTGAAGTTCTATCAACGCCTGGGCTGGCGGCAATTGGAAGATACCGTTGTTATTGAACAGCCGTCGGGTCAGATCAGTGCTCCGTTTCCTGCGCTGTATCTGCCACTCGGCAAACGCGAGTGGCCGTCGGGGCCGATTAACCTGGACAGCCTGCCTTGGTAGCGGCATAAGCTGTGCGGCGGGTTGCTAGTTGCCGCATCACAGTTGGTATACACTGTGTTTTATGCCAATGCATTCCAATGAAAACCTATCGAATGCAGCGCCATGCCCATTCGCATCGACACGTCCAGTGATAACCGCCAGGATCTCAGGATTGCCGACGAGCTGTTCGCGGCCGGCAAGTTCAACGAGGCCGAGCCCGTTTATATGCAGGTCGGCGCCTCACATCTCGATGCCTATGTCAGTACGCGCCTCGGCCATCTGGCACTGTTGGGTAATCAGCTGAAGGAGGCCCGGTACTGGCTCACCCGGGCCTGTGAGCTGGACCCTGAATCGGCATGGGCTCATGCGCTGCTGGCGGAGGCCTACTACCGGGCGGATGATTTTGCCAATGCAGCCAGACGGTTTCGGGCCTTGCGCCGTGATGCGCTGGCGCAGAAGCTGGAAGGTTTTGCCGGTCTCACCCCCTATGAGTTGGATTCGCCTGCTGCGGTCGCGATTTTGCCCTGGACGGCAAGCGAACCGCTGCCGGTAGTGCAGACTTGGATTAATGGTCATAAAGCGAACCTGATTATCGACACCGGCGCCGGTGAGCTGGTGCTGGATAAAGAGTTTGCTCGTACCGCCGGCGTAACCGACGGGGACGTCGAACAGGGCAGTTTTGCCGGTGGCAGATTGAGCCTTGTCCGGCACGGGCGCGTGGACACCGTCACATTGGATGCGTTCAACGTGCACCATGTTCCGGTGCAGACCGTTGAGATCGAGCCGCTTTTCGCACCCTTTTTTCCGGACATGCCCGTACACGGGATCATCGGTTCCGTGCTGCTTTATCATTTTTTGCCTACGCTAGATTACCCGGGCAGAGCGCTTGTGTTGCGCGCGGTTACGCCATTGGCGGGGGCTGATACAGAGCTGCGAGCCACGGGCGCTGAACACGCGCTCGTGCCGTTCTGGCTTGCCGGTGATCATTACATGGTGGCGTGGGGGACGATTAATCAGGAGTATTCCACCATGATGTTTATTGATACTGGAATGGCCGGCGCCGCATTTGCCGCGCCGCGCTCCACCGCGCAGGATGCCGGGCTCAGGTTGTCGCGTGGACCGCGGGAGACGGGTTACGGGGGCGGTGGCGCGGTGCGGACAGTTCCGTTCTCAGTCGACGCCCTGCAGCTCGGTGAAGTCTGCCAAAGACATCTCACCGGAATGATGCTGGATGCCTTTCCATTGGAGCACCAGTTTGGGTTTCGTATCGGTGGACTTCTGGCGCATGACTTCTTTCATCAATATGTTGTGGATATTGACTTCGCCCGCATGACATTGACTCTAAGCTCGACGTAAAACTCCGCACATTAACGCCGCGATATTGCTGATTGGAGCGTTGGTCCTGGGCCGGGGAGGGCTGTCGCCGGTTAAGTTCACAATGCTTTGCTCAGCTCGGTTCCGGAAATCAACCAGTGGCTGTTACTAGGGTTACATTAGCCTCGGGGGACGACGGCCCGATCACGAGATAATTATTATCCGATAACAGTTACAGACTCCCGCTCCGGGAGTGCGATTCTATGGTCAAAGCTGAACTGATAATCCTGGAAGACATGTTCCGCGCTCAATTGCTGAAAACTGCCATCTGGTAGACGCCTGCTCGTGTCTTTCAGCCGATAGGTATAGTGGCCACAGGTCCAGCAGTCAAAGTTTCTCATATGTGTGCACAAACAGGTCTTGTCTTTGACGGAAATCTTCTTGTCATTCGGGTGTCTTTCGACTTCCCGGTTATAGGCGTCAATGTAAGAGCAATTCCCCGTNTTGTCCAGCAAATATCCGTAGGCCTCACAATTTGGACGGATGCCGGAGCCGATGGCGGGGGAATTTTTCAGCATGCGCATTGGATAACCGGTGGGCGAGATCATGTTGACTTCAATGTCATCTTCATCGGCCTTGAAATACTCTTGCTTCGCCTTATCCGGTAAGCCGCATTCCTTCGTAACCGTGAAACGCGTCGCGACCTGTACCGCAGCCGCCCCGGCGTCAAGGTATTCGATGGCGTCGCTACCTGTGAATATTCCGCCAGCCGGAATAACTGGAATGTTAAGTTGCTCCCTGGCCAGGTATTGCACAATTTCCATAAAGATCGTTTTCAAATCGTACTTCGCCCAGTCCATTCCGAACCCCAGATGCCCGCCGGCAAGCGGACCCTCTACCACCACATAATCAGGAAGCCGGCCCAATCTGCCCGTTTTGCGCAGGAATAGCTGCAGTGCCCGCACCGAAGATACGATGATTCCCAGTTGGACATCACGGAAACGCGGATGGTCCTGCATCAGGGGGAACGACCCTAGATGCAGGCCGGCGCTCAAAGTGATGCCGTCGATGCCTGCGTCCATGGCGGCCGCCAGACGCACGCGCAGCGTTTCCCTGGGGCTGTTCATAGTGAGCTTTTCCATACAGTTGATGAAAATCAAGCCTTCTCCTCGTTTTTCCTGCATGGTGCTGTCGACGTGCATTCGAGTTGCTTCTTCGAGTCTGCCCAGATCGAACTGGACATCAGTCTTGTCGATATTGGCAACGTTGTATTTATATTTTTTGAGTTTTTCCTTGACGAACCGGGTCTTGAAGCGGCGATCCGAAACAGTCGGCACCATGGCGTCTGAGATATGACCGATGCCGCCCAGCCTGGCCGCTTCCAGGGCCAATTCCGCCGTAGAGATGTCGACCCCCATGCCTCCTATCACAATCGGAACTAATTCCTTGTTGCAAAGCCTCAATCGGTAATCGTCAAGTCGTTTCATCGTGTCTCCGTCAGTTGTAAGGCGGGGAAGGGCAAGAGGCGGCACTCAGCCGGTTGGTGAGATTACATGTGGCAGGCTCCACCATTCAAGCTTAGCATCCTGTTCAGGCCCACGCGCAGCCTAGTCTCAGCGCGCCCGGGTAGCAAGTGGAATTTGTTGCACCCGGGCACAGAGGGGGCACCGCCGTCAAGCGGGCCAACAACTTCCGCGCTTGACTTTCGACCATCGACCAACCGTTAGCGTGATGCCCGCATCTGTTATGGTCACGATTTTTCAGAGTTCAACTACAAGAGTGGCAAAAAAATCTGATAATTCAAGTCTGAGATTATTTGTCAAGTATGGAAAACGAGAAGGGATCGTCTTGGGCGATGTTCGATGTGAGTTTGCCATGAAACTGGGAGTGTGAGGGGACTACGATGCGTTGTGGGGTTGTCCCGACGCAGAATCGCGTTGTGGCAGCCGGGCAATACCCGTAGCCTGCTGCGGGCTTGTTATTGTCAAGCGTTGCGGTCTATCAACCGTGCAGGCACCGCCCAGCTGCCGCGCCGGCGCTCGGACTCGCCGCTCCCGGGACGCTCCAGACGGCCCGCCAGCCGGCCACGGTTCCGGTCAGCGGTGCGGTAGATACATTCGCGCACGGTGAGCCGCTGGCCTTTTAGCGGCAGGCCATTGAGCTCGGCGATGGCCGCCTGCGCGGCCGCGTCCGGGGCAATGAAGATGTGGCCGTGCCCGCGGTGCTCGCCGGTCGCGGGGTCCTTGACCAAAACAATGTTCAACAGCGTGCCGTAGCCGCCAAACGCCTGTGCCAGATCCTCCTGGGTGGCAGTGGGCGCCAGATTCCCAACAAAGATGTTCATACCTATGCCTCCTGGTGGGCATACGCTCCTTGGTATTCCACCCAATACACACACATCGTGAGGTGGCATCGATGGTGTTGATGCCTTACCTGCCAGAGCCACCTCTTCATGTCTTTCAGCATCTTCTAATATTCTGAATCATATGTCGTTCAGCGCTGTGAATCTGTAACTTTTTATCTAATACCAATGTGAACTACGTCGCAGGTATGGGAGCCAAGCGGGCAGGTACGCGGAAGGGCGGCATGCCAACGGCGGCGATGATGCCGAGCGTTTTTCGCTGTTTCGTTCGCGGTTCTCGCGGTATAATCGGACCTTACTGGCCACGGATCTGGCCGCGAGTGCAGACCAGAAAAGCCAATGCTGATCAAGAGGAGGATTCGCCATGGCTATGTCGCTCTCATTGTTGGAATACCTCGAATGGGAAGGGGTCGATTACGAAGTTCTGCATCACCGTCGTACTTCCTGCAGCACGGAAACCGCCGAGGTCGCGCATATTCCAGGCGATCAGCTCGCCAAATGCGTCGTATTGGAAGACGAGAATGGTTACGTAATGGCAGTGCTACCCGCAACCCACCGCGTTGAACTTGGGAAACTCCACAGGCAGCTTGATCGCCGGTTGGGTCTCGCCACGGAAGGGGAACTGGAAGAGCTGTTCAAGGATTGTGATATTGGTGCGATACCGCCTTTGGGTAACGCCTACGGTTACGACACAGTGCTGGATGATAGCCTGGACAAATGCTCGGAAATCTATTTCGAGGCAGGTGACCATGCCGATCTCGTGCATATCAGTGGTGAGGATTTCAGGACATTAATGGCCGGGGCCAAGCACGGCCATTTCAGTCGACACCTCTGAAAGGCCCGGATTCCAGGGCATGCCGGCCGGGAGAAGCAGCACCGCGGCGAGGGGACGGTTTTTCGTGCAGCCACTTCGTGATCGTCAGCCCGGGTGAGGGCCGGGGCTGCTCCCTCACGAGATTGGGTTCATTCATGGCAGTCTCCGTAATTACTGCGGTGACGGCAGTTTCCTTTGCAGCGGTTGCCGTTCCGGACCGGAAGCCGATTGTGGGCCGAGGTCGGGTAGTTCCTTTCGCCAAGGCATGGTAGCGTCCTCAGTATTCTCAGTCCCGCATTCTTTGGGCTAAGGCCTGCTATCATGGAATCTCCACGATGACCCGGGTCACTTACCGGGCGATGGTTCTGGTGGTTGCCTGTTGGTTGCGTTGCGGAGATCGCGCCCGGTTAGCTCGTCCGGCGTTTGGAGCAAGTCTAGGGGCG
>JGI24023J19991_10003204_pt1 | contig 11585 bp, 8 predicted proteins | sample Cruoilmetagenom1_FD_19991 | JGI IMG/M metagenome (IMG submission 19991)
CCCGCTCGGGGGCTGGATCGGTGTGGGAACTGGCGGCAACCGGTACTCCCGCAATCTTCATACCATTAAGGGGAGCTACCAGGGGAGATCAATTGTTAAACGCTTCAATGGCCGAAGAGGCCGGAATGTCTGTTACACTGAAGAAGGGTTCTGATTCACAGGCTCTGGAGAGGATAATAAAAGATCTGATTTCCGATACTCGGAGAATGCAGAGTATGGGAGAGGCGACCGGAGTTTATCCGGCCCGGGAAGCTGCGGACCGGATTACCGAAATTCTTATGGAGTATGCCCGATGAGTATGACAGATATTTTTATCCTGCTGCTGATAATTATGGGATTGGTTTACGGGATAATTCGGGGGATTCGTCCGGCTCTTTTTCTGTTAATCACTTTTCTCTCATCGTTGCTGGCCATTCTGCTGCTGACTGTTCCTCTGGAAAATCTCATACTCAACCTGACGGGAGTGGGAGCGAATCTGTATCCCGATGCCCCTGCTGTTGCGGTACTAATATTGGAAGGACAGACGGGGAATGCCTATCTTGCATCTTTTATTCCGACAATTATTGTTTTATTTTTTACTCTGGCCCTGTTAATAGGCGGATTTCTGCTGAAATCCTTTATCAGAGATGCTTCAACATCCGTAATTTCAAGAATTTTCGGAGGAGCGGGCGGTCTGACAGCAGGTATTACAGCAGGTTTACTGGTGGTCCTTCAGCTCTCTCGTCTTCCCTGGCCGGTGGCTGGAGCTATGTTTCAGGGAAGCTACATCATTTCATCATTGAATCTGATTACCCCCTGGTTGATTCCCTCCCTTTCAGGAGGTTTTTAGTTGTTTGAAAACCTTCTGCATCAGGAAAATATCACTTCCCGGCTCCGTCACGATGTAGCTGAAAAATCTGTACCCCCAGCCATACTTTTTTCCGGACCTGCAATGTCAGGCAAGCTCACCGCCGCCCTGGAACTGGCCCGCTCACTTTCCTGTGAGAAAGAGGCTGCCTGGAACTGCAGCTGCGGGCACTGCAGGTCGCATCGATCCCTGGCGCATCCGAGAACCATACTGGCAGGAAGCCGGGATATGACACCGGAAATTGCCGCTTCTGCAGAAGTTCTCCGTCGGGATAAATCTGATGCTCCGCGTTTTCTTCTAGTCCGCTCGGCTCGGAAGCTGCTTCGGCGCTTCGATCCCGTACTTTGGGAGGGAGATGAGAAAAAACTCGTAAAAACCCGACCCATAATGGAACGGCTGGCCGAGTCCATCGACAAACTTCTTCCCGGCAACCCCCTGCCTTCAGAGAAGAAGCTGGAGAAGCTGCTTGATTCACTGGTTGATGATTGTGCGTTTATTCAGAAATCACTGCCTGCAGTTCTTCCTGTATCTCAGGTTCGGCACATCACCGGATGGGCGGTTCACTCCTCAGCCGGAGATCATAAAACTGTCATTATAGATGCAGCCGAACGTATGCCTGTTGCGTCTAGAAATGCACTGCTCAAGTTCCTGGAAGAACCGCCGCCAGATACAACTGCCATCCTGATAACCGATAGAAAATCCATGCTGCTTCCAACAGTTATTTCCCGGCTCCGGGATTATTCCTTTAGAAAAAGAAGCAGCTCTGAAGAAGCGGAAGTTCTCCGCCGTGTGTTCCGGGAGGATGATAAACGCTGGGGCGGGCTGGTAGCCTATTTCAGGGCCTGGCGTAATGGACCGTCGGAAATTATGCAGGGCACAGCGTCCCTCTTCATCGATAATGCCTCATCAGGAAATCCTATCTTTCCTAAAGAGGTTTCTGATATTCGGGATCAGTTGGATCTGGTTATCTTTCTGGAAGCCTTAAGCTGTGAACTTCAAAAACGCTGGAGGGATTCAGAAGTACCGGATCATAAGCGTGCGGCCATGGAGATTGAGTGGCTCAGGGAAGCCCGAATCCGTACCGAAAGTCTGAATATGCCGGTGTCCCTGATACTCCGGGGCCTTTACTCGGCCATGGGTACCTTTTGATGAAGAATTCTATTCGCGGTGCTTTAAAAAAACTGGATCGCCTTGGACGTCTGGACCACGAACGTCTTTATACCCTGGTTCAGTCTCTGGTGCAGGAAAATGAGCAGCTGGAGATTGTGCTCTCCTCCATCCCCGGGGGAGTTCTGGTAACTGATTCTCAGCACCATATTATAATGATTAACAAACCGGCCCGCCGGTTTTTGCCCCTTACCACAATCGACCCGGCGGATAATCCGGCCTGGGAAGTAATTGCCACGGCAGATCTTTCTACTTTTTTAAGAACGGCACTGGAAGAAGACCGGGGTGCTGCCATGAGGGATTTCCCTGTTTTCCACAGGGACCGGAATCGTACTCTCAGCTGTGGCGTTTTACCCCTTGTCGACCGGGGAAGCATCGTTGGGAATATGTTCTACATTGAAGATGTCACCGAACTGAGAGCAGAAGAAGCCAGATTGAAGAGAGCCGAAGGTCTGGCCTCTCTGACAACTATGGCCGCCGGTGTCGCCCATGAAATTAAGAACCCTTTGGCTTCCATGAGTATTCACCTTCAGCTGATGAGGCGTCAGATGCAGGGGGAATGTGCCAGTGCTGAAGATTTATCTGAGTCTCTGGATATTCTTGAAGAGGAAACCGAACGGTTGAACAACATCGTTTCAGACTATCTATTTGCCGTTCGGCCTCAGGATTCCCGGCCGCTTCCCGGCGACTTGAACGCCCTGATAACAGATTTGGTTCAATTTCTCCAATACGAGATGGAGGGGGCTCATGTGCGGGTTCTTCCCCTTCTTGATGAAAGTGTCCCTTCGATTCCTTTGGATGAAGGGGCGATGAAAAGAGCCCTGCTCAATCTGATAAAAAATGCCATCAGTGCTATGCCCGATGGTGGAGAACTCAGGCTTCAGACAAGGAGGGAGGGGGACAATGTTATCGTTGTGGTAAGCGATTCAGGGGTGGGTATACCTGAGGAACTTCAGGGAAAAATATTTGAGCCGTATTTTACTACCAGGGATACCGGTTCGGGGTTGGGGCTTACCGTTGTGTATAAGGTGGTGAAGGAGCATGGCGGCGATCTCCACATGGATTCTCAGTCCGGCCGTGGAACGACTTTCAGAATTTCCCTCCCCGTTCCCCAAAGTGAGAGGAAACTCCTGTCAGGAGGTGAATTATGACGTTTAGAATCCTTATTGTTGATGATGAAAAGAATATCCGCAGCGGTTTATCCCGGGCTATGGAGATGGATGGTTATCTGGTTTCCCAGGCGGAAGACGGTCAGGAAGCCCTCAAGATGATGTTGAAAATGGAAATTGACCTCATCATTGCCGATTTGAGAATGCCGAAACTTTCCGGAGAAGAGCTTCTTAAGAAAGTCGTTTCGTCCTATCCCACGGTACCGGTTATTATTCTTACCGGTCATGGGACAGTGGACAATGCCGTTCAGGCGATGCGCAACGGGGCCTATGATTTCCTCACCAAACCGGTGAATCTCGACCGATTGGGTTTACTTGTAAAACGGGCCCTGGGACGTCGAGAACTGGCCCGTAAACATCAAGAGCTTGAGGCTGAAATCTCCCGGCTTGAAAAACAAAAAAGCGGTTCGGAGATTCTTGGTAAAAGCGCTCCGATGCACCGGGTTTTTGAGTTGATTGAGCAGGTGGCACCCACCCGGGCCAGTGTTCTTATTACCGGAGAGAGCGGTACAGGGAAGGAGCTGGTGGCCAATGCACTCCATGCCCGTTCGCCTCGAAATGATGCATCCCTTGTAAAGGTTCACTGTGCGGCTTTATCTGAATCTCTCCTGGAGTCTGAACTCTTCGGTCATGAAAAGGGCGCTTTTACCGGAGCTGCAGGCCAGAGAAAGGGCCGATTTGAATTGGCCGATGGGGGAACCATTTTTCTTGATGAAATTGGTGAAATTGACAAATCCACCCAACTGAAGATTCTCCGTGTTCTTCAGGAAAAAAGTTTTGAGAGGGTAGGTGGGGAAAAAACTCTGACAGTGGATGTTCGAATTATCACAGCAACAAATAGAAACCTGAAAGAAGAGGTGGAAAAAGGGCGTTTCCGGGAAGATCTTTACTATCGATTGAATGTTGTGAATATTCACCTGCCGGCTCTCAGAGAACGGCCTGAGGATATCCCCCTGCTGGCTGCCCGATTTTTAAAAGAAACTGCCGAGGAGAACGGCCGTGATGTTCAGGGACTGGAGCCGAAAGCTGCAATGGCCCTGGGTTCCTATCGTTGGCCGGGCAATGTCAGAGAGCTTCGGAATGTTGTTGAAAGTGCGGTGGTATTGAGTAAAGATTCCTTTATCACTCCGGAAGATCTTCCTCCTCATATTACTCAGCGCAGCGAAGAAGATGGAATCCGTATCCCTCTTGGTGTCTCAATGTCTGAGGCTGAGAGAATAATTATCAGAGCCAACCTGAATGCCCTTGGGGGAAATAAAAGCCGTACTTCCGAAATATTGGGAATCGGCCGAAAAACCCTTCATCGTAAAATCCACGAGTATGGAATGGCTTCTGAGTTTCTCAAGAATAGTGGAGATGAAGGTGTTTCTTCTTGACGATACACACAGAGGAAACCTATATTGGGAGTCAACATGTATGAAGATGTAGACCGCACTCCGCTGAATGAACTGTCAAAGGCTCTGGCCCGGGAGGACAATCCCGATCTGATAAAAGGTTTTCTTGAGAGTCTGCTCACCGAAAATGAGGTGAATGATATTTCCTCCCGCTGGACTCTTGTTAGGCTCATTGAATGCGGGATGTCCCAGAGAAACATTTCCCGGGAACTGGGTTTGAGCCTGTGTAAGATTACCAGGGGATCGAGGGAATTGAAAAAAGAAGAATCTCCCTTTGCTCATATGATCAGACATTATCAGGAATCCATTAAATAAAAAAATCAGGGTTCCTTTACCGTTATTGTGACAGGCCTGTTCTGAAGGTCGGCATCCAGTGGAGCCCCTATCACAGCAGGCCACACCCGCCTTTCCCCCCTTTTTAAAGGGGGTTCCTCAAAGGTAACTGCCTTCAGTGTGTATTCCGGAAGATCAGACCCTAGAGAGATTCCCAGAACTAAATCTGAAAGCTCAACAATACCCGAATTCTCCAAAGCTACTTCCATATTTAATATCTGTCGGTCGTAGGCTTCGATAAGGTTGAAATTGCGGATTTCAGCCGATAGTGATGCTCCTTCCGGCCGGGCTGTATCCCAGATAATTTCAGGTTTAATTGGCGGTTCCTGTGCTGACTCCTGTGAGGGGCTCTTTATTTCATAAGGAAGGATTTCAAGACTTTCAATTGATGTTTCAGGATCCGCAAGCCAACGGAACAGGACTAGAACCTGACTATCACCTGGAACTAGTACAGGATCTGTATCATCTCTGACATCCCAGGGAATTGTGAAAACGGTGCTCCCTTGAGCATCCCTGCCACGAAGCATAAGTTTCAATTCTCCCAGATTCTTATCCGAAACTTCAAGCCGTCCGAGTAAACGGACATAAGAATCATCATTCCTGCGGCCGACTGATGACAAAAAAATCTCAGCGTCGAGATTTCCGCCGCTGATTCCTGTTGTATTTGTTTCAATATCTCTACTATCGGGAATAATTCCGTCATTTTGTCCTGTAAATGGGTGAACTAATATCTCTGTTTGTGGGGATAAAAAATTGAGTACCCAGTCTTTCTGCCACCAGATCGTGGCCAACAGGAGAACAGTAAAGATTACAGCCGGGATAATCAGGCGCCTGTACTTAACCGCCATGAAATCCGCATTCATTCTGCGGTAATCATGAAGAAACTGTCTGGCTTCCATGTCTCCGGGATTCAGTTCAAGAGCTTTATGAGCTAGTTTCAAGGCTCTTTGGCGGTCGTTTCGTCCATAACCACGTTCCAGTGACCGTTGAAGATAAATCCCGGCCAGTTCAATCCGGGGGCGGGCATCCATCGGCCGCAGCTGGGAAGCACGGGCCAGTTCCGCCGCTGCCTGGTCGTAAGCACTACCTGCAAGAGCATTACGGGCCCGTCTGATATGATTCTCTGAGAGTAATTCCAGTTTATCCCTGTCATCCTCTGTCAGATGAATCTCCCGGCGGAGAGATCTTAGCTCGGCAGGAGAGGGGGGCTCGTCTTCCGGCCAGTTCTCAAGACGATCTATAAAACGTCTTAAAGCATCATCGTTTTCTTTTTTCTCATTGTTTTCCGCTTGCGGCATATCAGTCCTGGCTTTAGTTTTATAGTAATGAGTATAAAGCGATACAGAGTATCATGAAACTATCAGTTGTCTGTAGTGAATCAAGATTAAGGGAACTTCCATCACTCCGGGAGATTCTGGACGGATTATTTATAGAATTTCATGCCTGGTATCATAATTCTGAATTACCCGAAATAGAACTGCTGCAGGGATTGGAAGAGTGTCTTGAGTACTCCACCTATGTACTTTGTGTGGCGGATTCCGAAGATTTTAATTCAGCCTGGCTGCATTATTCTCTCGGATATCAACGGGGACGGACCGACAGGATGACTTTCTGGATTTTACCCGAAGAGGCCCATTCAATACCTGATTGGACCAGTGGATTCGTTGTAATTCCCGGCAGCCGAAGGAATATCTACGATTATTATGCTGAAGTAGAGGTATCCTGGAGCGAAGAAACAACAAAAAAAATGGCCCGTCATAATATCAGCGTTCGAAATATTGAAGTATCCCCAAGGGCGTTTACCGAAACGGTTCAAAAAGGGGATCGATTTTTAATGGGATTATTTCTGGAAGCCGGATTCAGTCCTTCACTGCGGGATTCTTCAGGGGTTCCAGTGCTGAATCATGCCATAAGATCTGGCCATACCTATCTGGTACCACCTCTACTTGAGGCCGGGGCTGAACTTAATGGGATAGCTGAGGATCGTAGCACCACTCCGATAATGGATGCTTCTGCAGCTGGATTGGTGGATTTAACCCGCATTCTGATTGATATGGGGGCTGAGATGGACCATGCCAGCAGGGATGGTCAGACTGCGGTAACACTAGCTGTGGGAAATGGACACGATGAGGCGGCTATTGCCCTGATAAAGGGGGGAGCCGATGTGGATCTAAAAGACATGCTGGGAATGTCAGCCCGAAAATACGCAACGCTCTACAATCAGAAGTCTATCCTTCAGGCCATAGACGTAATTTAATTTGTCAGTGTATTCCTGAGTTCTTCTTCGAGATTCATCGCTTCATTTGCGGTTGCCAGCATTTCCCGCGCCGGTTTGAATGTGGGATCCAGGGATATTGTATTTTCAAAAAAACCGATGGCAACGGGGAGATTTCCTCTGGCATAGGCATCAAGGCCCGCCAGGTAAAGATCCTGAACATCATCTTTAATAAGTAATTGTTTAACCGTATCCATATCTACTTTGATGGCAATGCTCATACGGTCGAAGAGTTCCAGGCGGCTTGCCAGATCCAGGGTGTAGTTGGTTTGAATTGTGAAATTTTTAAGGTTGACATCCGCACCCAGAGTAAAACGCGGTTTACCGGTTTTTATCAGAACACCGCTGTGAGCGGAAACAAAGGATGCTATCTCAGCATTCAGACCGGCGGCCATACTGAATTTTTCTGCTGTTTCTCCATTGAGATTAAAAGGAACATTAAAATCAAGGGCAATGGTGATAGGGCGTATGGGCTTGTAGGATAATCCCAGACTGGCATAAGTGGGCAGAGGATCGGGGTTCTCGATAAACTCAGCTCCAAGATTCTTGATTGTAGCTCCGACACCCCAGTTCATATCTCTAGCGGCATAAGTCTTCAGAAAGTTGAACCGGGTCATTACCCCGAAATCTCCCATTAGACTCATGGCACTCTGTCCGGGTTCCAGTGAAGCACTCACGCCACGGTAACCGGCTTTGAGACTGGCTCCCACAGATACACCGCCGAAATAGAAATTCTGGAGGAAATTGTAGGATACTGCTGCTGTAGCGATTAATTCTGTATACCAGCCGACAGCAGATGAACCGTAACGGCTGTACTGGGAACCCCAATCGTTGTATCCGGTAAAGGGGACATGAAGAAACTTTGTGTTAAACCCGATGCCGAAGTTTTCATTTTTTTCCGGGCGGTAGGCAAAGGCAATGGTTTCAAGAGCTGAGTCGGCAATCCAGTCAACATGGGAAAAGCTTAAAATGGTCCTGGGAAGAAACGAGCCGCCGGCAGGGTTGGATTCCAGATAGCCTTCATCCAGGGCCATAGCTGTATGGGCTGTGGCCATACCTTCATACTTCCCGCCGCCGGGGATTGTAAGGGTGAGGAAAGAATTCTGACCGGCATTGGGATCCAATCCGAACCAGTCGGATGCTGTCGCATAAGCGTCATTACCGTCACCCCATAAAAATGAAGCAGCAGTCAGGATTCCCAACACAATAAACAGACGTTTCATGAACGCCTCCAATATACCGCCTGGAAGGTGTTTTAACCAGTTCTGTGAAGCAGTATTTGTGAAGAACCGGAAATTGCCGATATATATAGAGATAATCGATAGAATTGGCATGGGCCTTTAACAGGAAAATCCAATAAGGAGCCATTAGGCGTATATTTGTGACAATGAGAATCTCAAACAGGGGAAGACGAGGGGTCTTCCCGCTTATCCTCCTTCTGATGATTCTCGGGCTGCCTTTGTACGCAGGGGGCGGTATCGATTCCACAGATAATTACAACCCTAAAGCGGAACTTGAAAATGCTGCAGCCCTTATTGAAGAAGGGCTTCTTGACGATGCGATTCAAGCTCTGGTGGAAATTGCCCGCAGAGATCCTGAGCAGATGGAGCGGGTTCAGAAAATTATATTGAGTATCCGGGAACGGGAAAAGAAAATTAATGAATTATTTGATGAAATAAAAGTGCTAATACCCCGGGACGATCTGGGTCCCGATGAAAAACTTCGTTTACTCGAGGGTTTGTTCAACCAAGTTAAAATTCTGGATTCTGACCCCACAAGTGATACCTGGAAGAATCTTTCCTACATAGAGAGTGGGCTACTGCAGTCCCTGGACATACTGCGCCGGGAAGACTTTTTCGTCAGGGGTAATGAGAAACTGGCATTACTGCAGTACAAAGAAGCGGTGGATGAGTACCAGAGAGGTTTTATAGACAGTATCTTCGGTGAATCACAAACTTATGAAAAATATCGTGATGCCGGTTCTCCTGAAGATATTGAGAAATATCTGGTGAACCCTGAGAGGCAGAAGGTTATTTTTGATGCTTATAAAAAAAATGCACCCCAGGGTGATCTCATCATTGAGGACATGGAGAGTCTCCTTAATCTCTGGAAACAGAACAGTAAGCTTCTCAGTGATTTGGAACCTTCGGCTGTAAATGCTATTTCCGGATTGAACCCCCCAGGTTGGGATGAGGCTCTGGCAGAATATTCCGGAACCTTAAAATCCCTATTTGAAGAGATTCAAAGTTCCAAAGCTCTAAGTGATAAGCTCAATACCCTGAGATTGCAGCTTTATGAAGATCTGGATGGAGCTCCTGAGGATTTCCGTTACGATCGTATCGGTTTGTTTTTCTCCGGGAGGGAGGGTCTTGAGAGTGAAGGTATTCTATTTGCCCAGGAATTCCAGTGGGAGAAGGCCTATCTCAGTTTATTCTCTAGAATGCTTGAGAGGGTAAGGCAGCCTTATACCGATGGACAGGTGCAATTTAATTCGGGGCTGCTGAATGAAGCCTTCGCATCCTACTCTCTCAGTGGGGCTGCAGCCGAAAAAACTCTTGAGATAATTCAGGGTACCGAAACCTATTCAGCTATACAGAGGGTAAGTGGTATTACCCGATTTACCGATCTTCTGGATCCTATGGTTACAGAGATTCAGATTACTTTAAAAGCTTCGGAACTCCGTGGTAAACTTATTGAAATCAGTCAGAAACAGCCGAAAACAGATGATGCCTCCCTGGCGACTTTGAACCTTGAGGAGATTCAGAACCTTTCCGAGGAACTGCAGATTTCCATCGATCAATATGAAGCTCTGCTCAGTGAGTGGATTGATACTATGGATCGGTATGCTGAATATTCGGGGGTAAATACTCCCGGGGTTGAGAAAATTGATACCGAACTGAAGAACGATCTGAACAGAATTCTGGAGAATCTGTACGCCCTGAGAGTAAATGTTTTTATCCTTTACATGGAACCCCGCTACAATACGCTTGACAGTCAGGTATCAGAGATTCTTGGAAATGTTCAAAGCAGTATGTCAGAGGCCCAGAGCCTGATAGATGACAGTCGTCCGACTGCAGCACAAACACTTAAAATTGTACCTTCATTAAGAGCTCTGAGTTCTCTTTCCAATGCTGTTAGTGATTTCCTGGATACTGTAGAGGATGTGTTAGCCGGATCCACAGCTGTGGAAGACAGTGTGAAGTTCCAGAGTTTCCAGACTAAAGCCGAGACACTCCTGGTGAATCTCAGTAATGCAATCGGCGGATGGCAGGGAATAAAAACTGATGCTGCCACCCGGCGTAATAAGGCATTGAGGTCGGAAACCATTGCTAAGGCAGCCCTTGATGAGGCAGAAACTCTGATTACCTCTGCCAGGGAAGCTGATTTGAATGGACGGCGAACAAACAATATCAACGAATCCTACAGGGCCAAAGATCTCTATACTTCAGCTTCTGCCGCATTAGAACGAGCTAAAAATCTGCTTGCTGAAGTTGAATTAAACGATAAGGATGTTGCCGGCGAATCCGGAATACAAGAGCGCCTGTCTGCGTTGGAAGCGGAAACTCTCAGCGCTCCCAGAAACCTGGCAGTAACAGTCAGAGATTACGCAATTGCAGAGGCCGACACAGCCTTTATTGAGCGGCGTTATGGAGAAGGTTTATCGGTATTGCTTCAGGCTCAGGAATTCTGGGTAAGTATTTTCGGAGAGGAAGATACCCGTCTCAGGGAACGTATTGTGAGGTTCCGGGTTGTTCAGCAGTCGGCTCAGGATACTGTAATCAATGCCAGCGATCCACTTTATATGGAGATGAACCAATATCTGAATCTGGCGAACCGCTACTATAATGAAGGACTCAGACTCTCTCCTTCCGGGGGGTCTATAGTCAGGAATCCCGATGCACTTCGGGCATTTACCGCTGCTGGAGATCTGCTGCAGCAGGTATTGAATGTTTTCCCGGGTAATTCTTCCGCTCTGCTGTTGAAGATGAAGATTCTTCAGGCTACAGATCCTGATAAATATTCGAGAACTGTGAGGTCTTTAATTACAGAAGGGGAAACGGCTTTACGGAGAAACGACCGGGAAACCCTGGAAGGAACAGATTTCAAGCAGGGTCTGGATCCTCAGCTTCAGGCTGTATACTCCTTCAATCCGGATTTCCCGTCTCTATCCGATCTTATTTATCGAATTGATGTGTATATGGGGAGGGTAATCCCCGAACCGTCTCAAGCGGATATCAATAAAAGCAGAAGCATTTCTCAGGCAGTGAAAGGCGACTGGGAACAAACCAAGGTGCTGGGAACAAACGCCGTAGCTGCGGCATCTCCCGGATTAATCAGACGTCTTGATGAAGCTATCGTACTTTGGGAAAAAAACCTTGATGCAGCAAACCTTCAGGATG
>JGI24023J19991_10003205_pt1 | contig 11584 bp, 13 predicted proteins | sample Cruoilmetagenom1_FD_19991 | JGI IMG/M metagenome (IMG submission 19991)
GGGCGGACCTGCTTCAGAAGGCTGAATTATCTCTTGAAGATAAAGCGATCCTGGAAGAACTGACGTAATGCGTCTCTATGTCGGACTGGTTCATTTTCCCGTTTACAACAAGCATCAAGAGACCATTGCTTCGGCCATAACGCCTTTGGATATTCACGATTTTGCTCGACTGAGCAAAACCTATGGCATCAAGGGCTTTTTTGTTATTACGCCTCTTGAAGATCAGCAGGCCCTGGCACATCGAATTTTGCGGCATTGGATTTCCGGGTACGGTGCCAGGTACAACCGTCACAGAAAGGAAGCCATGGGCTTGGTCAGTGTAACATCGTCACTGAACATGGCGCTCGAAAAGGTGAAGGAGAGGGAAGGGGGCACGGCTTTGATAGTTGCAACAGATGCGGCTATGCAGGAAAACCGTGCCATGAGTTACGAAGCGTTAAGGGGTCTTGTTTTATCGAATGAGCTGGTTTTCTTGCTGTTTGGAACGGCATGGGGGCTTCATGAAGACGTTCTGCAACAAGCCGACCATGTACTAGACCCCATCTCTGGAAGATCGGGGTATAATCATCTTTCAGTAAGGACGGCGGCGGCCATTATCTTAGACCGGCTGGCAGGCCGGTGAGTTCAGGTGTGTGACATAAGGAGAAAGAAATGAATGTTGTAGAAATGCTCGAGATGGAGCAGATGCGAGGCGACATCCCCGACTTCAAGCCTGGCGATACCGTCAAGGTTCATGCCAGGATTAAAGAGGGCGAAAAGGAGAGAATCCAGGTATTTCAAGGGGTTGTCATCAGGAAACGAAAGGGGAACACTGGTGCCACATTTACGGTTCGGAAAGTTTCTTACGGCATCGGTGTGGAACGTATTTTTCCCCTTCACTCCCCCAACATTGATAAGGTTGAGGTGGTGTCAAGAGGAAAAGTCAGAAGATCGAGGCTTTATTACCTCAGGAATCTGCGCGGCAAGGCCGCAAGAATCAAAGAAAAGCGATTCTGAAATCATTTTGATGGCGCAGGGAACTCGTAAAATGATGTTTGTTCAAGAGGCTCCGCCAAGTGCGTCGACCTAAAAACCTGGAGCTGTTTCCGGACGATTCACGCCAAACCCCCGTGGATACCTTTTATCACGAAACCCGGGCGCGAGATTTGGGTTACAGCCTGATTGCCGGGGTTGATGAAGCGGGGCGGGGTCCTTTGGCCGGTCCTGTGGTTGCGGCGGCGGTCATGATTCCCGAAGGCGTTCGGTTTTCGGGGGTTAAGGATTCAAAAAAAATGACGGCTCGCGCCAGATTCGAGGGATTCCACACGATCAGGGGCGGTGCTCTGACCTTCGGTATCGGCGTGGCGTCCGTCTCGTATATTGAAAAATTCAATATTTTAAACGCCTCTCTGGAAGCCATGTTGCGTGCTATCCGGGTCCTTGATCCGCAGCCGGAAATCATCCTTGTGGACGGTATCCACGCTGTTCCCATCCCCATCAGACAGAAATGTTTAAAAAAAGGTGATCAAATTTCCCAAAGCATTTCGGCAGCCTCCGTGCTGGCCAAAGTTTATCGGGACCGGATCATGGCTTCCTATCACAATATGTATCCTGACTACGGTTTTGACAAAAACAAGGGGTACGGAACCCGACAGCACCTGGCGGCCTTAGAAGCGCACGGCCCATGTCCGGTTCACCGCCTGACGTTTAAACCGGTTAACCGTCTGATCTCTAAAGAGGCGCAGTAGGTTGACCAGAGAAAGGCTTGAACTGGGTGAACGGGGTGAGACGCTGGCCTTTGAAAAAATCAAAAGCCTGGGGTACAGAAATATTATCAGGAATTACCGATGCCGGTTAGGCGAAGTGGACCTGGTGGCGAAAGACGGGGATGTTCTGGTATTCATCGAGATCAAAACCAGAAAAGGAGGGCCCCCGGGGTTTGCAAAGGAAGCGGTCACTGCCAGAAAACAAAAACAGATCTCCAAAGTGGCGTTAAACTACATGAAAACCAACAATTGCTGTGACGTCAGCGCTCGTTTTGATGTGGTCGCCGTTTCCATGGGCAGCGGCCCCCCCCGGATTGAGGTGATCAAGAACGCTTTTGACCTGGCTTATGGATAGAAAGCCGTCAATACGGGAGCAGGAACATGGCATTTTGTACGTGGTCGCAACGCCCATCGGGAACCTGGAGGACATTACCCTGAGGGCCTTGCGTATCTTAAAAGAGGTTGACCTGATTGTGGCCGAGAACGGGACCCACACCAAGCGGCTTTGCAATCACTACGGTATAAAAACAAAAATAGCCACTTACAACCAGCATTCCGGGAAAAGCAGGACCCAAAGGCTGGTTGAACAACTGGAAGCCGGAATGAAATTGGCCCTTGTTTCCGATGCGGGAACCCCGGGTATTTCGGATCCCGGTATCACGCTCATTGCAGGCGCCATTGAAAAAGATATTCAAATTACGCCGATTCCGGGACCTTCCGCCGCTGTGGCGGGTCTTTCGGTCTGTGGTTTTCCAACGGGGGGATTTTGTTTTTTGGGTTTTTTGTCAAACCGCCCCGGTAGAAGAAAAAAAGAATTGGAGGGTCTGATTTCTGAAACGCGGGCAATGGTTTTTTATGAGTCCCCCCACCGGATCAGGGCGACACTTTTGGATATGGCCGGCGCCTTTGGTTCCAGACAAATGGTCTTGCTTCGGGAGATGACCAAAATATTTGAAGAAATTCGACGCGGCACCCCGGGTGAGCTGCTGGAGGGGTTAACCCCTGAAAAAACCAGGGGAGAATTTACACTGGTGGTTTCAGGGAAAGTTGCTGGAAAAGAGACAAAAGAGTTGGATCATCGTACCTTGGATGCTATTGAGGGCCTTCTAAAAGAGAACGCCATGAGTGTTCGGGATATTGCCGGCGTTATTGCGGAGAAAGAAAAACTGGCGTATCGGAAGGTCTATAAAGAATGCCTTGCCAGAAAAAGAGCGTTAAAGGGTTCATGAACAATGGAAATGGTCAGACGCCTGAAAATTCGCAACAGCCTGGGTCTCCATGCGCGTGCTGCCGCGAAAATCGTTGAATTGGCCGGCCGTTATGAATCCGAATTGTTTCTCAAGAAGGATGGGCGACAGGTGGATGGGTCCAATATCCTTTCCATTCTCACGCTGGCATGCCCAAAAGGCACGGATATGGAAGTTCGAATTATTGGGGAGGACTCGGAGCAGTTCATGACGGAACTGGATGCGCTGTTTCAGGGAAAGTTCGGGGAGAACAAATGAACGAAGACGCTGTTGCCGGTGAAAAATCTTTAAAGGGCATAGCCGTTTATCCGGGTATTGTCATTGGCAAAGCCCATCTTGTGGATAGAAGTAAAGTCAAGATCCAGTATCAGTATCTGGTAAACACGGAACATCTGAATGGAGAGGTGGAGCGGTTTGAAGAGGCCCTTCGAGTGGTCGAAAAAGAGATGGCGTTCCTCAAGAACGGAATGGCGGAGAAAGTCAACGATCTCTCCTTTATTCTGGACAGCCATTTGATGATCCTCAAAGACAACATGCTTCGGGATTCGACCATTCGTACGATCCGGGATGAAAAAATTAATGCCGAGTGGGCACTGAAAAAATCCCTGGAAAAAATCCGTAAAGTTTTCGACCAGATTGATGACGAATATATCAGCAACCGTATCAGCGATGTGGAAAATGTCACCGAAAGGATTCTGAGGACGCTTAGCGGAAAAGCCCAGCAGAGCCTTTCGGAAATCGACGGAAGGGTCATTATCGTGGCCCATGATCTCTCCCCTGCGGATACCACCGAGCTGAATCTCGGAAGGGTCATGGGGTTTATTACCGATGTGGGGGGGCGGACTTCCCATACGGCCATCGTGGCACAGGCCCTGGAAATTCCGGCTATTGTGGGCTTGGAAAGCGCAACCGATGTTGTAGCGGACGGCGATCTCCTGATTGTGGATGGCAGCACGGGCGTGGTCGTTGTCAACCCTGATGACAGGGCCATTATTTACTACCAGGAGAAGGAACTTCAACTGGAAGACTACCGGTCGAGCATCGCCAGGGAGAGTCATCTTCCGGCCGTGACCCCTGACGGTCAACGGATCACTGTTACAGCCAACATAGAATTTCTGGAAGAAGTGACCGCTGTAAGGAATTACGGCGGAGAGGGCATCGGTCTTTATCGAACGGAATTCTTGTACTTGAGGAGCAAAGGGTTTCCGGAAGAGGAAGACCTATTTGAGGACTACCGTGAAATAGCCGAACTCATGGCCCCTGAATCGGTGAACATTCGGACCCTGGATATCGGCGGTGACAAATTCGTTTCGGAACTTGAAATTACGAAGGAGATGAACCCCGCGCTGGGGCTACGAGCCATACGATTCTGCCTGAAACGGCCCGAAATATTCAAAACGCAGTTGCGCGCCATTCTCAGGGCAAGTGTACACGGTCATATTCGATTGATTTTCCCCATGATATCCGGTTTGCAGGAACTTTTGGATGCAAAGGACATCCTGGAGCAGGTCAAAATGGATTTGGATCGCGACCACATCCCCTATAATGAAAAAATGGAAGTGGGCATTATGGTTGAAATTCCCTCAGCTGTTGTTATGGCGGGGGTTCTGGCCAGACACGTGGATTTTTTCAGTATCGGGACCAACGATCTTATTCAGTATTCACTGGCCATTGACAGGGTCAATGAGCATGTGGCACACATGTATCAACCGTTTGATCCTGCGCTTATCAGAATGATTGGTCGGGTGGTGACGGCTGGCAGAAGTGAGGGCATCCGTGTTACTCTGTGCGGTGAGATGGCGGGTGATCCTCTTTGCGTGCCGATATTGTTGGGGCTGGGCCTTGATGCGCTCAGCATGAATGCCAGGTCCATACCGCTGATCAAGAAGATCGTGCGGGCCCTGCCCATGTCCCAGGCCCGCGATGACCTTAAGGAGATCATGGGCCTGTACACGGCCCACGAGGTGCAACAGTACCTTTTTGAGCGCATTGGCGGCATGTTTCCCGAGTTGAGGGAAAAAGGTTACCTGTAAGGGGATTTTGGAAATGAAAATCGTTTGTCAGAACAAAAAAGCACGGCACGAATATTTTCTGGATGAGTTTTTCGAGGCGGGGTTGGTGCTTCTGGGCGCCGAGGTCAAAAGCCTGAGAGAGGGAAGAGCCAACCTGTTGGATAGCTATGCCAGGGTGAAGCGGGAAGAGGTTTTTCTTCATAACATGCATATTAACCCTTACCCTTTTGCCCACCATATGGAAATGGATCCCATGCGAACACGGAAGCTTCTCTTGAACAAACGGGAAATCAAACGGCTGATCGGAAAAACCGAGCAGAGGGGATATTCCCTGATTCCCACCAAAGTTTATTTTACACGGGGCAAAGCCAAAGTGGAAATCGCCTTGGCAAAGGGCAAAAAAAATTACGACAAAAGAAGAGTCTTGAAAGAAAAAGAACTGAAGCGGGATATGGACCAGGCCCGAAAGCAAGGCGACTATTGACTTTTTTGTGGTCGTGGTTACCTTTGGGTTGTTGTAGATAGCGCTTTTTATCTTATTATCAAAACATACAAATCAAGGGGGCGAAACGGTTTCGACGGGGATAGTTGAAGCTTAGATTGCATACCGAGGTTCCGACTGCTCGTTAAACGGTTGGGCGAAACACAAACGCAGACGATTACGCGTATGCTCTAGCCGCATAAATGGCTAGCGTCTTCCCAGTCTTTGCCTGCGAGATTGGAGTGAGGCGTCGACTAGCGGGCTAGCCGATCCTTTGAACCTGTGAAACGGTGAGGCGAAAATTAACACAGGTTAGTCTTTGGGCGGGCGTGCTCAGTTGCGACCCCGAAGGCGAAATTCTGATACTGAGCTACGTATGTAGAGGTCTAAGTGGAATATTTTCGGACGCGGGTTCGACTCCCGCCGCCTCCACCAGATAACGTTCTTAATAGAGTCCCATGAAGCACATAAACCCCGATTTCTACTAGAGAATTCGGGGTTTTCTTTTCCTATACGCTCCTATAAAAGCCCTTGACGTCCGACGGTACTTGTCGGTATTATTGACGGCATCTTCAAATACCGTCAAAGGAGATACCGTCATGCCCCTCGCAGATACCGCAATCCGCAACACCAAACCCAAAGACAAGCAGTATAAACTTTCCGATGAGAAGGGCCTTTACCTCTTGGTCAAGAAAGCTGGTAAATACTTCAGGCTTGATTATCGTTTTGCAGGAAAGCGGAAAACTTTTGCCATTGGCGTTTACCCTGATGTGACATTAGCGGAAGCCAGACAGCAACGTGATGAAGCCCGTCAGCTGATTCAGAAAGGCGTGGACCCGTCGCAGCACAAGAAAGAAACCAAGAACATGTTGCAGGAGATGGCGGCAAACAACTTTGAAGCCATAGCCCGGGAGTGGTTTGATAAAAATCGCAACGTTTGGACTAAAAAGCATTCATCTACCGTCATTCGTCGGCTGGAACTGAACGTCTTCCCCCAGGTTGGCAAAAGGCCCATCAAATTGATTATAGCGCGGGAACTGTTGGAAGTCCTGCGGAAGATTGAAAGTCGTGGTGCCATTGAGACGGCCCACAGGGTTAAACAGATATGTGGGCAAGTGTTCCGGTACGCTATCGCCACAGACAGAGCCGAGCGTGACCCTAGACCTCAAAGGGGCATTGACCCCGGTAAAGCCTTCCAGCATGTCAACCATTACCGACCCTGGGAAGATAGGCGGACTGCTCAGAGCCATTAACGGTTACGATGGACAAATAACGACGATATGTGCTTTGAGATTAGCCCCGCTGGTGTTTGTCAGGCCTGGGGAACTGCGCCATGCCGAATGGCTGGAAATTGACTTGGATAATGCCGTGTGGAAAATCCCAGCTCACAAGATGAAGATGAGGCTTCCCCATATTGTGCCTTTGTCTAAACAGGCCGTCAATATTCTGGTGGAGCTTAAACTTGTCACGGGTGACGGACGGTATGTCTTCTCTTCCCTTAGAGGTACCGTCAGGCCAATGTCGAATAATACCGTCAATGCGGCCTTGGGCACTGGTCGATGTATAAAAGGAAAGACATGGCAAAGAAAGCAACAAACAATAAAACAAACGGTTTTGAGCAGAATCTGTGGGATACGGCCAATAAGCTGCGGGGGTCGGTGGAGTCATCCGAATATAAGCATGTGGTGCTCAGTCTTATCTTTCTGAAATTTGCCAGTGACAAATTTGAGGAGCGCAGGGCTGAGCTCATTTCCGAGGGAAAGGAAAAGTATCTCGACATGGTGGAGTTTTACACCATGAAAAATGTCTTTTACCTGCCTGAGGAATCCCGCTGGCGCTATATTAACAGCCAGGCCAAGCAGGATGATCTGGCCATCAAGATCGATACGGCCCTGGCCACGGTGGAGAAGAACAACAAGGCCCTCAAAGGGGCGCTGCCGGACAACTATTTCTCACGCCTGGGGCTGGATGGCAGCAAGCTTGCGGCGCTTATTGATACCATCAGTAATATTGATACGGTGGCTGATAAGAAAGAAGATGTGGTTGGCCGGGTCTATGAGTATTTTCTGGGAAAGTTCGCGGCCGCGGAAGGCAAGGGCGGCGGCGAGTTCTATACGCCCAAGGATGTGGTCAACCTCATTGCCGAGATGATCAAGCCCTACAAGGGCAAGATTTATGACCCCTGCTGTGGTTCCGGCGGCATGTTTGTTCAGTCCATCAAGTTTGTGGAGAACCACCACGGCAATACCCGGGACATTTCCATTTACGGGCAGGAGTCCATCGGCGCCACCTATAAGCTGGCCAAGATGAACCTGGCCATCCGCTCCATTTCAGGCAACTTGGGAGAGGTTCCGGCCGATACCTTTTTTAAGGACCAGCATCCGGATCTGAAGGCCGACTACATCATGGCCAACCCGCCCTTTAACCTCAAGGCGTGGCGTGGGGCTGATGAACTGAACGACGACCCGCGCTGGGCCGGTTACGAAGTGCCACCCGCGGGAAATGCCAACTACGCCTGGATCCTCCACATGATCTCCAAGCTCTCGGAGAATGGGGTGGCCGGTTTTGTTTTGGCCAATGGTTCCATGTCCACCAACACCAGTGGTGAAGGAGATATCCGCAGGAAGATCATTGAAAACGATCTGGTGGATTGCATGATTGCCCTGCCCGGACAGCTTTTTTTTACGACCCAAATTCCGGTCTGCCTCTGGTTTATCTCTAGCAATAAAAAGGCGGATGCCGGCCGGGGCTTTCGTGACCGTCAGGGCGAGACCCTGTTCATAGACGCCCGCAAGATGGGGTCTCTTGTTGACCGCGTCCACCGGGATCTGTCGGATGACGACATTGCCGAAATTGCCCGCACCTACCATGCTTGGCGGGGCGAGGCCGAAGGTGGTGAGTATGAAGACAAGGCGGGTTTTTGTAAATCCGCCAGCCCGGAGGAAATTAAGTCTCAGCAATGTGTCCTCACCCCTGGTCGTTATGTAGGGGCAGCAGAGCTGGAGGACGACGGCACCCCCTTTGAGGAGAAGATGGCCGAGTTGAGCAGTAGCCTTTATGAGCAGATGCGGGAAGGTGCGGAACTGGACACTGTGATCCGCAAGAACCTGGAGGTGTTGGGTTATGGAGTAACGTCATGAGGTCTTTAGAAAAAGATTGGGTTCAAGACAAAATTGGCAATTTGCCTATCTCTCTCATTGATGGTGATAGGTCAAAAAAATATCCAAAACGAAGTGAGTTTCAAGAAGAGGGTATTGCTTTCTTAAATGCCAAATCAATTTCTGGGGGACGTTTTGATACATCTAAAGTTAATTACATTTCTTATGAAAAGTATGAAGAAATTACCAAGGGACGCCTTCAGAAAAATGACCTGATATTAACGATGAGAGGTAATGGTGTTGGAGATGTTGCATTACTTTCTGATAAATTGTCTGCTGGGTTGATCAATGCACAAATGTTAATCCTTCGACCTGACAATGGGAAGATAAACCCAGCATTTCTATACTACGGATTCATCAATCCAAGGTTCAAAAGTGAGTTGGCGAATTATGTGTCAGGGTCAGCGCAACCACAACTAACAATAACTCATTTACGACATGTACCTCTCACTTTTCCCCCACTCTCCGAACAAAAGGCCATAGCCCATATGTTGGGGACGCTGGATGACCGGATTGAGTTGAACCGGCGGATGAATGAGACCTTGGAGTCCATGGCCCAGGCCCTTTTCAAGAGCTGGTTTCTTGATTTTGACCCGGTGATCGACAACGCCCTGGCCGGCGGCAAGGAAATCCCCGCAGAACTTAGCGAAAAGGCCCAAGCCCGCGCCGCCCTCGGCGACAAGCGCCGGCCCCTGCCAGAAGAAATCCGCACCCTCTTCTCCGACGAGTTCACCTACAGCGACGAGCTGGGCTGGATTCCCAAGGGGTGGGAGGTGAAAACGATCAATGATGAGATAGATACTGTTGGTGGAGGTACACCCAGTACAAAAGACTCGTCATTTTGGAAGGGCGGAGTTCATGCATTCTGCACCCCTAAAGACATGTCAAATATGACTTCGAAGATCTTAACACATACGGACCGTTTATTAACTGACAAAGGAGTATCAAAAATCAGCTCCGGTCAATTGCCTAAAAACACTGTGCTCATGTCATCCAGAGCACCCATCGGTTACCTTGCTATAAGTGATTTGCCGGTTTCGATAAACCAAGGAATTATTGCGATGAAAAGTGGTGGCAATTATGGGGGAATGTTTTTGTTATGTTGGGCTCATTTCAACATGGATCGAGTCAAAGAAAGAGCAAATGGCAGCACCTTTCTTGAAATAAGCAAAAAGAATTTCCGGTTAATCCCGATTATAGTGCCCAAAACTGAATTGTTGAAGTTTTTTAATGAAATGGCACAGCCCGTTTTATCACGCCTAATATCGTGTACAAGAAATTCTACACAACTAACCAATCTCCGTGACACCCTCCTCCCCAAACTCCTATCCGGCGAACTCCGCATCCCGGATGCCGAAAAAATGGTGGAGGAACTGGCCCTATGAACCCGGTTACTGAACCCAAAAACTCCTAAATCCTGATCTATCAGAACACTGACGGCAGGATAAAGATAGATGTCATGCTGGATCAGGAAACCGTTTGGCTGACACAAAAACTGATGGCACAGCTCTTTCAGGTGAAGCCGCAGAACATCACCATACACCTGAAAAACATCTATTTGGAAGGAGAATTGAACCAAACGGCAACTTGTAAGGAATTTTTACAAGTTCAAACTGAAGGGGACCGCAAAGTTGAGCGCAAACAAAAGTTTTACAATCTTGATGCGATCCTCTCCGTCGGCTATCGCATAAAATCTCAGATTGCAACCCAATTCCGCATCTGGGCCACCCAGAGGTGGAAGGACTGGCCAAATGGACAAGGGTGGACGAAGTGGACTGAGGGCATGGACAGAGTGGGTGTGAGTTTATGAGGTGGGTTTGTTGATTTTGCTGAAAACAATTAAGGAGATCATGGGGTATGGCTAAAGAGCCCCTTATTCCTAAACATGGCGGCTATCGTAAACTAAAAAGTTTTCAGGTAGCGCAGTTGGTCTATGATGTGACGGTAAGGTTTTGTGATCGTTATATTGACAGGTTCAGCCGAACCAAGGATCAGATGGTTCAAGCAGCCCGCTCAGGGGTGCAGAATATTGCTGAGGGTTCCCAGGCCTCGGCTACCTCGAAAAAAATGGAGTTGAAATTGACACAGGTGGCACGGGCCAGTCTGGAGGAGTTGAAGCTCGATTATGAGGACTTTTTGCGACAACGTGGGCTGTGCCACTGGAAGCGGGAAGAGCCTTTGCGTCAGGAGTTGATTGACCGGCGGTGCCGGACGGCGGATGAGGTGGCATACTGGATTGTGGACGTAAGTGGACGGTATGGACAAGATACGCATGTGTCCACAGTGTCCACTAAGTCCACTCTGTCCAAAAAAATCTTCCCTGAACTATCCGCCAATGCAGCCCTTGTACTTTTGGCTGTAGCGTGCTCTCTCCTTGACCGTCAGGTGGTGAAGCTTGCTGAAGATTTTGAACAGGGCGGCGGTTTTACCGAGCGGTTGTACCGGGTGAGAAAGAATAATCGAGGATACTGATTTATGAAATTTACCGAGGCGAGGCTGGAACAGGCCATCATCGAGCTGCTGTGCAAGGAGGGCTACCCCCATGTCCTGGACGAGACGATCAGCCGGGAACCGGGCGAGGTCCTGATCAAGGAAGATCTTAAGAATTTCCTGGCCGGCCAATACGCCGACGACCACATCACCACCAATGAGATTGATGCCATCATCCGTAAATTAGAGACCCTGCCCTCCTCTGATCTTTACGAATCCAACAAGGCCATCATGAAGATGGTGGCCGACGGCTTCCTGCTCAAGCGGGAGGACCGCAGTCAAAAGGATCTCTACGTCCAGCTTATCGATTATAGAGATCTGACTGAGTTCCGCATTCCCCGGGCCGGTTCCTTCTTTGCCCCCTACGAGTTTTTCTACGGCTGGCGCAAGACCGACGGCCGGGACCTGACCGAGAAAGACGGCATCGACTCCCCTGTACACCATGATCAGG
>JGI24023J19991_10003206_pt1 | contig 11583 bp, 8 predicted proteins | sample Cruoilmetagenom1_FD_19991 | JGI IMG/M metagenome (IMG submission 19991)
GAAAATTGACCTCCTGGGCGACGATATCTTTAGGCAGACGGAATTCAGGAATGCCATAGACCAGTACCCCCCCGGGCTTATGAAAGGCTTCGTAAACTGTAACATCGTGGCCTTTTACAATAAGATCACCAGCCACTGTAAGTCCTGAAGGGCCGGCACCAACCACCGCAATTTTTTTGCCTGTGGAGTCAGCTTTTGGAGGTAGTTCTCCTGTGCCGTTTTCCCTCTCATAGTCAGCACAGAAGCGCTCAAGGTTGCCGACAGCAACTGGTTCACCTTTGCGGCCGACAATACATAAACCTTCACACTGGGATTCCTGGGGACAGACACGTCCACAGACTGCAGGGAGAGCGTTCTTTCCCCAGAGGTTTCGTATCGCAGCGGTCATATCACCCTGGGCAATAAGATCAATAAAGCCGGGAATATCAACACCCACAGGGCACCCTGCCACACAACCGGGTTTTCTGCACTGCAGACATCTGGAAGCCTCTTCCTGTGCCATTTTCATTGTGTAGCCGGTGGGAACTTCGAGGAAATTACGCGCCCTTATCTGTGGCTCCTGCTCCGGCATTGCCACTCTGGGTGTCTTGGTTTTCTTTGCTGCTTTTTCTGCCATGGTATCCTCCGTAGAAATCATGTCCACGTCAATAATTAAAAGACCCTGTGTCTAAACAAACGGTGTTTCTTCTGATTCTGCGCAGCCGCAGTTTGACGTCTGAAAGCCGGGCAGCGAATGAAACATCATGTTTCTAAACAAAAGTCGATTAATTAAAAACGGGTTTGTTTCGAGTTTTATCTATTTAGCATCACGGATTGTGCAGTAGTCGCTGAGACATTTCTGCTCTTCTTCCCGGTATGCATTGAGTCGGAGCATGAGTTCGTCATAGTCTACTTGATGACCGTCAAATTCGGGGCCGTCCACGCAGGCAAATTTAGTTTTGCCACCGATAGTCACGCGACAACCACCGCACATTCCGGTACCATCAACCATGATCGGGTTGAGACTGACCATGGTCTCGACATTGTACTCTTTGGTGATATTGCTCACTGCCCTCATCATGGGTACAGGCCCGATAGCTACAACAAGTTTGGTATCACCCTCGTCCAGGATTTCTTTCATTACATCTGTCACGAAGCCATGATGACCGTAGGAACCGTCATCGGTACAGACACGCAGATCGTGAGATGCCGCTTTCATCTTCTCTTCAATAATCAGCAGATCTTTGGTGCGGGCCCCGATGATACATGTTACGTCGTTGCCGACTTCTTTTAAGCCGCGGGTAATTGGATGGAGTACAGCTACGCCGGTTCCACCGCCGACACAGATAACTTTGCCGACCTTGTCCAGGTGAGTTGCCTTGCCGAGAGGGCCAATGACATCCTGGAAGCCGTCGCCAACCTCCAGGTCTCTGAAGACAGCCGTTGATTTACCGACAACCATATAAATAATGGTAATGGTCCCCTTCTCGGGATCCGTTTCCGCCATGGTAAGAGGGATTCTCTCTCCTTCTTCATTTGCTTTAAGAATTACGAATTGGCCGGGAAGGGCTTTTTTCGCAATGAGAGGTGCCTCAATTTCGTTGAGGATCACCGTGCCGTCAGACATCTCTTCACGTCTTACAATCTTAAACATTTGTTCCTCCAGGTGAAAAAAACATTAAAATTTACAACTATAAAAAATATTATTTTGATTATATAATTTGCCAAGGATAAATAATCATAAAGTTGTATTTAAAGCAACCTCTATATGTTGACGGCAGGAAAGTAGGACAAAGAGATGGCTATGAAACTGAAGGAGGCACTTGCTTCCTTGCTTTCGGAAAATGAGTTGCAGCTCCTCGTACGCGGCTACGATGTGGTTGGGGATATTGCCATTATTATTGTCCCTCAAGGACTCGAGAAAAGGGAACAGGTTATCGCTGCAGCAATACTGGCCAACAACCCCAATATTAAGGTAGTAGCAAAGAGAGCGGCCCATTATTACGGAGAGTTTAGAACTCTGCCGATAACAATCATTGGTGGTGAAGATCGCAGGGAAACCGAAGTCAGGGAGTTCGGCATACGCCTGCGCCTTGATGTGGAGAAGGTTTATTTCTCAATCAGGAGCGGTAATGAACGAAGACGAATTGCTTCTCTCGTGCAGCCGGGGGAAAACGTACTGGTTCTCTTTTCCGGTATTGCGCCATATCCTCTGATGATTTCCAGATACAGCCTGGCGAAAAAGATTGTCGGTATTGAGAAAAATCCTGTTGCTCATGACTTTGCACTGCTCAATTTAAAGCTGAATAGGAAACTCAAAAATATAGAGCTGCTCCAGGGAGATGTTGGAGATCTTCTCCCTCGATTCAGTTCAGAATTTGATCGAGTTATAATGGTTCTGCCAAAATCGGCTGAAGATTTTCTTGAAGCGGCATTACAGGTTGTAAAACCCGGCGGCTATCTGCATTTTTATGATATGCAGAATAATGATTCATTTGGAGAGTCGGTTGCAAAGGTGCGTGCAGCATGTGAGTCGGTAAAACGGTCTTTGCTTGCAGTTGATGTTACCGCTTGCGGACACTGTTCACCCCGAACCTATAGAATCTGTGTGGATGGTCTGATTAGCTGAATATTTCTAACTCTTATTACCCGGAATTGCAGTTGAATATTATGTTTCCGTCTGGTATGACAGAAAGTCTGTCAGGAAAAACTATGATAAAGGAGCTACTATGCACGTTACATTTTATGGAGCTACAAGAGAAGTCACCGGGTCCTTTCATACAATAACAACAGATCATGATACCATACTGCTCGATTGCGGTCTTTTCCAGGGTAGAAGAAAAGAGGCGGAGGAAAAGAATCATGTGCTGCCGGTAAGTCCCAAAATTATAACGAACATAGTTTTGTCACACGCCCATATTGATCATTCGGGACGCTTACCACTGGTTACCTGGAAGGATTTTAACGGCCGCATTTTCTGTACCAGGGCTACGGCCCATGCCTGTGAGTATCTGCTGGAGGATTCGGCAAAAATACAGGAAGGCGATGCCTCTTATCTGAACTACAAAACCGCAAAACACTTTCTTGCCAAACTCAAAACCGGAAATGGAAAGAAGAAGGTGTCAAAAGATGAACTGCGGGATATCAAATCGCTGCTGAAGTCAGGTGCCCACAGGCTCAAAACCGAGGCGATTGGGAAGCTGCTGCGAAAACATCAGCTGGAAATTGTCAACCCTCTTTATACCATGGAGATGGCTGACGAGTCTCTCAAATATTTTCGTGGTGTGCCGTATGAACACCCGGTAACCATCGGTCATGATCTCACCTGTACTTTTTATGATGCGGGTCATATCCTTGGTTCGGCCATGTCGGTGATTCAGTACAGTGGCGGCGGGAAAACGAAAACTGTTTTGTACAGTGGGGATGTCGGTCGTTTTAATAAGCCGATAATTGAAGATCCGACACTCATTTTTGCTGAAGAGCACCGGGATATTGATCTAATGATAATGGAATCTACCTACGGCAACAGGTTGCACGATCCTGTTGTTGATATGAAGCCTCTATTGAAAAAGGTTCTCGATGAAACTTTTGAGAGGGGCGGCTCGGTAATTATTCCAAGTTTCGCCTATGGCCGTACCCAGGAACTGCTCTATTTTCTCCATGAACTTTACATTGCGGATGAAGTACAGCGTGTGCCTGTATATGTTGACAGCCCGCTGGCCACAAAGATTACCAATGTATTTGGAGAGCATCCTGAAACCTTTGATGAGGATACCCATGAGGCTTTCCTCGAAAGAGGGATGAATCCTTTTCAATTTGAAGAGCTCAAGTTTGTGCAGTCTGTTGAGGAATCTATCGCGCTCAACCGGGATACCCGCTCACATATTGTTCTCGCCGGTTCGGGAATGTGTGAGGGTGGGCGGGTTTTGCATCATCTCAGACATAAAATTCATGATAATCGCAATACCGTGCTTATTGTCGGATATATGGGGCAAAACACCTTTGGCCGACTTCTTCAGGATAAGGGGCAGAAATATGAAGCGGATGGACGCAGCGGGCCCCCTCCAAAAGTTCGCTTCTATAACAAGGAATACCCCCTGAATGCAAGAGTTGTTACCCTCGGCGGCTTCAGTGCCCATGGAGATAAAAATGAGTTGACCAGAGTGTTGAAAGAATCAAATCTCAGGATCAAGCAATTAGTCCTGGTTCATGGGGAAGAGCAGCAGTCGCTTGCCTTCTCAAAGTATCTCAAGGGTGAAGGGTTTGATGTTACGGTACCGTATCACGGTCAGAGTGTTGATCTTTAACCCTGATCTTGTGTTATAAGCGCTGAATGGTATAGAGATATGTTGGCAGTCTGCTTAAAATTTTTAACCGATTGAATGCAAAGAGTTTGGATCGCGATGGCCGGTCAAAGGCCAATGGGGAAAAATATACTGCGCCCTTAGGTTTTTTATGCTGCTGGCTGTCGCGTATTAGTTCTAGAATCTTCGGGTAATGGCCGGAGGGCAGGTTTTCGTCCATTATAAAATTTGAAGTTATTTCCACCGTTCCAAATTCCCGGTTAATTTCCTGGATGCGTTGGAATGCATCACGGACATTGCTTTCCTGTATCGGTTTTCCTAAATGATCAAGGGTAGCCTGGTCGGCAGATTCCAATCCAATGTTGATAAAAGTATTTCCCGGCAGTCTGTCCAACTCCCTGAATAATTCAGCGGGGGTACTAAGAAGAGAGTCGACCGATCCGAAGAAGAATGTATTGCTCCCCAGGATGTTTGACCTGTGTAACTGTAATATGTCTGAACTCTCTTCAACGGCATGGAGAATCAGTTTGTAGGTGACTCCAAGAGCGTCATGTTCGCCGAGAAAAATGCTGTTATAGTTCGCCAGATCTTTATCGAAAAGCAATTTAAGCTGGTTTAGCTGATCTGTTATCTCTGCCCTGCTCAGCTCAGTAAAGGGTGTACTGTTTTTTACTTTACAGAAACGACATTTATAGAGACATCCTCTTGATATTGTTAATGGAACAAGGTTGTAATCAACATGTCTTGCGTCAGGAGGAAGTACGGAAATCCTTCCACCTATGATCTCGAAAAGATTTTCTGCTTTTTTTTCGAGAGCTTGGGGAGTGTGGGGTAGAAAAATGTCCAATGGGTGTTGCAGACTCTTGGAATCGTACGGAGACTTAGAAAGTGGAGAAACAGAACCTTGCAGTTCCTGTAACATCGAATACCAGTTGTCAGTAAGATCCAAAACCTGGGGCAGGAGAAAGGGATTGCCCCCTAGGATGTTGTTTGTGGGGTAGGTGAAATTTGGCAGATAATATTCACCAGTAGCATCAAAAACCCCGGAATATCCACCTGTTGAATAATATACCCAATCATTTCCTATTGTTCGTTTGAGCCACTCATGGGGATGACTCCAGTTGTCTCCCTTCTTTTTTACCCTGATAATTTCATTATTTAGATTGAAGTGGAAGATAAATTCGTGAGTTTCAAGTTCACTATAATTGCCGTAGTGTACCGGGAAGCTCATTTTTAAAAATTTCCTGCTCCCCTTTTTGTTAAGGGTAAGGGAACAGTTGCATGAAGGCACAGGGCTGTTCATATTAATTCGGGTGAGACTTGTGATGCCTTTGTTCCATAAATAATCGATGAATCATTGGGTGCCCTGAAGGGATGGCGGATTATGGCTTCAACACCCCCTTCTGTCAGCATTCCTGCAATCTCCTCTTCCGAATAGGAACGCCCCCCAGTGTTGGCGAGCAGCATGTTTAGAGAGAAGAGTGCCGGAAATTGTGGCCCGTCTTTACTGTCGTTCAGGATAAAATCGTGGATGATGATTATACCACCCGGCTGCATGGCTGCCACTGTCATATTTATAATTTCCTGACATTGTTCTGTTGAATTGGAGTGCAGGATATGAGAGAGCCAGGCAGCATCATAGGGACCTCCCTTTATACTGTCGACGGTGAAATCCCCGCCTATAAAATCGATTCTATCGGTCATGCCGAACTTCTCTGCAGTTTTTTCGGCAAAGGGTTCTGTGGTCGGACGGTCGAAGATCACGGCTTTCAGTTCCGGGTTGGCCAGGCAGAAATGGATCGCGTAAGTGCCCGGTCCGCCACCAAGGTCAAGCAGACGCGAGCAACCTGTAAGGTCAATTTGTGCAGCGATCTCTGGAGCATTCCCCATGGCCATATTAAACATGCCCATAAGGAAACTTTCCCGCTCTACCTCCTCTCCATAAGAGCGTCTCTTTATTGAGTTTCCGGTTTTCACAGCCTGGTCAAGCTGGGCCCAGCCATCAAGAATATGGTGATGGTGGAGTATTATATGTCCCATATATCGAGGTGAACCGGCGACCAGAAGATCATTGGCCGGGTCACTGTTTCGGTAGAGGTTGTCTTCCTTGACGACCAGGTTCATGGCAGCCAGAGCATCAAGCACCAGGCTTGTAGCCCGCGCATCACTCTGCAATGCTTCTGCAACTTTATCAGCAGAAAAGGCTCCATCAGCTAATGCTGTAAAAATCCCTAAGCGAACCGCAGCCTGCAGGGTGCAACCCTGCCAGTAGGCTCCTGATGTTTCGAGTAATGTTCCTGGATTCCATTCTCTTTTCATATTTATCTGTCTCCAATGTTGAAGGTGTTGTAAAAACTTTCCTGATTACGTATGAAACTCAGCCAATTCTGTGGAAGTAGCTTTCATACGTTGATAATAAAAGATAAATAGGATCCCGCAGGTTTGTCATCCCCGCAAGGCGGGGATCCAGTTACTTTTTACTCCAAAGGGGATCCTGCCCGAATCGACTCATCCACCACTCTTCATCGTCCAGATCCAGCTCCTGTTCATCGTACACCAGAGGGAAGCTGAAGTTTTCGCAGTAGGCAAGTATGATCCGGTATGATTCGTTTATCTGCTGTATCTTGTCCCTGTTGTCCCTGGTATTACCGGCCAAATCGGGATGGTGCCGCTTGGAAAAGCTGCGAAAGACCAGCTTGATCTCTGCCAGGGTGGCGGTATCGCCCAGACCAAAGAGTTCTTTTGCCGCCAGAATCTTCTGCCACTCTTTTTTGGTCATCTTATTTCTCTCTCCTTAAAATCAAGGATGATTTCGTCGAGTGTGTTATGTATATCATTTTGATCATAATCCATGATCCATTTTCTTCATAATACTAACCCGAATAAATCGGAATTTTAGAATGCTTGGATAAGTGCCATGGAAGTATATCCAACGATATAATTTTAAACAACCTTCCTGAATTTCTTGCTTTTTATGACAGAAGTTCTGGAGTAAGGTACTAACCCCGTTTCCTGTAAAGCTTGATGTATAATTTCAAATCTCAGCAAAAAGTTCCCCTCCATCTTACAGTAGCAGTCTCGGCCTGTTTAACAGTCTGGTTTGAAGATGATGTCCTGGAAGAAGGCCTTACTCTTCTCCGTGATAATGCTCTTTCCCATTTCTTTTTTTATCGCCATGTGGCAGGGGCTCTTCTCCATGATGAATACCACCTTACCGTCGTTTATGAAAAAACAAAACGAATACATCAGGGATTCACGTTAAAGACTGAGCATTGTTCGTTATGTGGCACCTATTGTCCCACTAAACGGTGCAAACACATTGCAGCTCTCTGTCTTTTGAGCCTGATGGAAAAACCGGATGGACCACCTTTTCCCATGCCTCTTCTTTTCCGGAAATCCGGGTGGGGGAAAATCGCCAAGTTTCTTTATGACTGGCTGTCCAGAGAAAAAGGATCTCTTGATTATATTTCTGATAAAGAGAAAATTTGCCTTAATCGACCTGTATCGGAAGGAGGACTCCAGGCACAAATATCTGTACCCACGGCTATGTCCTGGGAAATATTTGACCAGAAAGCCACACCTGTGACTGCTGAAAAGTTATATAAAACTGCGCAAAAAATTTCCTTGAGTAAAACTGAACGGGAGCTTGTCAATGCCGGTTCGACCAGTCGGGCTCATATGCGTGATACTTCTATCTGGAGTCGCCTCTGCACCCTTTTTTTCGGCCTTGGCGCTGAAAAGCTGCCCAGCCTTTCCTATGAAAAAACAACCGGGCTTTTTTGCCTTGAGTTTAAAGATAACCAAACCTCTGATCTGCTGAAAATTCATCTCCCCAGGCATCGTACCCTGGAAATTCTTGGACAATTAGACTTTAAAGGACCTTCATTTATCATGCTTCCGCCTGCCCGGCAGGGATTTCAGGTGGAGATGAATGAAAATGGACAAATAGTGATAAATCCTCTGATATGGCGAGGTGACCAGCAAACCATCCTTTTAGCGGATATTTCAAATAAAAAATTCGGTAACAGCTATTTCTTTCCCGGTGAGGGGTTTCTCTCCTTAAAAAAACATGATCTTAAAGGGAAAATAACCCGACCCCGTAAAAAGCAGGCAGCCAACCCTCTTTTTGACTTTCTTGAACAGGATTTATCGTTCATGGTCGCCGACAATGAACTCGATGATTTTTTAAAAGAAAACAAGTCTACCCTCAGGCATCCGGATAATCAGGTTGACCGGAAGATACTCGAACTGCAAATCAAGGTGCTCCCCGACTCCCTGATCATCCATGATTTTCAGGAAGACCAGGACTGGTATTATCTCTCTTGTGACTATGGTTTGGGGGAAGGGTCAATATCACTGGAAGATTTGCTTGGAAAAAGAGAAGAAAGGGATGCCCTCTATTCCGGGTCAACCGCCTTACAGCTCCACGATACCCCCCTTTCATGGTTTCACGATCTGGCTGAAAAACGGACATGGATTGACGGCAGGGGACACCGTGGAGTACGGCTTCTGCCCGGCGAGTTTATTGCTCTTATTTCAACTATCGAAGAAGTGCAGAGCAGGCTCAAAGATAACTCTTTTCAGAGCCGTCTGAACACTCTTCTGGACAGTGGTTCCTGGGGTGACCCTGCAAAAATCAAACATGTCCCGGATCATCTCCGCAGCTATCAGAGAAACGGCCTTGGTTGGCTTCACACCCTTTATGAACTTGGACTTGGAGGAGTGCTGGCAGATGATATGGGGTTAGGGAAAACCCATCAGGGGCTGGCTCTTTTGGAAATAGTCAGGAAGAGAAAAAAAGGGCAGATCATGCTTGTAATCTGTCCTGCATCGGTGCTGCTTCACTGGCGGGATAAAATTGATCGTTTCTATCCGGGAATGAATTACAGCATCTACTATGGTTCCAGCCGGAACCTCGGCAAGGCCATAGAGTCGGGACTTATCCTGACTACTTATGGTATTGTGCGTTCTGATCGGGAATCAATGGCGGAGATTTCATTCGAGATTATCCTGCTCGATGAGATACAGAATCTGAAAAATCGCAAGACAGGAATTCACAAAGCAGTTGATTCTTTGCAGTCCCGGGTAAAGATTGGTTTGTCCGGTACCCCGATAGAAAATTCACTTACTGATCTTTATGCCCTGTTTAATATCTGCCTTCCGGGAATCTTTGGAACTATAACCCAATTTCAACACACCTTTGTAAAACCGATTACAGATGAACATGACGAGAAACAGAAGAACAGGCTCTCCCAACTCATTCAGCCTTTTATTCTTCGCCGTTCCCGGAAACAGGTACTAAGTGAATTGCCTGAATTAATAGAAGATAATCGAGTATGTGACTTGAGTGAAGATCAGGTAAGTCTTTATCGTCAGGCGATTGATGATCAACAGCTTTTTCTGGAAGAACTGGAAGCTGGAAAAGGAGGTATAAATTTTCTCAATATACTGACCCTTATTACCCGCTTAAAACAGATATGCAACCATCCATCACTTGTTGAAAAAGAGTGTGACCCCGATAAATATAAAAGTGGGAAATGGGATCTCTTTGTTGAACTCCTGAGTGAAAGCCTGGGAAATCGATTGAAGGTTGTTGTTTTCAGCCAATACACCGGGATGCTTGATATTATCGAATATTATCTGAATGATGCTGGAATTAATCACGCAACTCTGCGAGGCAGCATGAATATTGCCAAACGGCAGAAAATGATCGAAAAATTCACTAAAGAAAAGGATTGTATGGTTTTCTGCGCGAGTTTGCTCGCAGGAGGCACCGGCATTGATCTTCTGGCAGGTCAGGTTGTGATCCATTATGATCGCTGGTGGAATCCGGCAAAGGAAGAGCAGGCAACAGCCAGAGTTCACCGGATGGGACAAAAAGATGTGGTACAACTCTTTCGCCTGATTACGAAAGGCACCCTGGAAGAAAAAATCCACAGCATCATCAGCAGAAAACAGGAACTTGCCTCTTCAGTTATCAATGAAGATGAGGCGGGCATGATCAAGCAGCTGGATCATCGTCAATTGGTTGAGCTGTTCAGGTGATCTCAGAGGTTATTACGAAATTCCAGAAAGGGGAGGAATAATGTTGGGAAAAACTAATTTAAGAAGCAGGGCAGTGGTCCTCCCGGTCTTGATGACTCTTCTAACAGTGTTTACTGTTGGGATAGAAAATCAATCATCTGCAAATGCCGGGACGGAGGATATGCTGACAATAACAGGTAGTGTCTGGTATCGGGAGCGCATGATGGTTCCACCTGACGCTGAGATCAATATCTATCTGGAAGATGTTTCCAGGATGGATGTTTCTGCCAAGGTTATTGCGACCACAAGTTTTGCTGCTCAGGCCGGGCCTCCCTGGGACTTCAGCATGGAATATGACCCGACAAAACTTAACGATAAGGGCCGCTATGGCATGCGGGTTAGAATAGAGGCTGATGGCCGACTGATGTTTATTAATATGGAACATATTCCCGCTTTTGAACACGATTCCAACACTCCGATAAAGATTATGGTATCACGGGTAGGTGGGAGTCATAAAAGTGGAGAAAATCAGTCGCTCAAACCGAATGCCGGCTTGACAAATACCTATTGGAAACTCATCGAACTGGACGGTCAGCCGGTTTTAGCTGGTGCAAATCAGAGAGAGCTGCATATGGTTCTTACTTCAGAAGGGAGCAAAGTGAGTGGCTTTTCCGGATGTAACCGGTTTATGGGTGGTTATGAACAGAGTGAAGGCCAGCTACAATTTGGACAATTGGCTTCAACCATGATGGCGTGTATGGAAACCATGGAGCAGGAAAAGCTCTTTCTGGGCGCTCTTGCACGTGCGAGGAGTTTTAACATCAGGGGCGAAAGCCTTGCCATTTATGGTGATGAGGAGCAGCTGATCCTGCGATTTGAGTCGGTTTATTTGAAGTAGTTAGCTTTTTGTTTATATGAAAGTCATGTGCTATCCCGACTCCATCACTCTCATGCTTGGCTGTGAAATGCATTTCACGAGTGTTAGTACCTCACTCCTGAATTTGTGTCATAAAAACAAGAGATAAGGTAAACTTTGGATATGCGTAGATTTCCAGAGCTTAAACCACAGAGTTCACAGAGAACACAGAGGGGAGAAAGATAAATGCTTTTTCTCTGTGCTCTCTGTGAGCTCTGTTGTGAGATAATGTACCTGTTGAATTATGGATGTCGTCCATTTTAGATTGTATGGTTGACACGCGTAAGAATTTGAGAGTCTGCCAACCACAAAATCTTACGGTTAACACAATTTCCGAGGTATAATGATATCAGGGTGTTA
>JGI24023J19991_10003208_pt1 | contig 11578 bp, 14 predicted proteins | sample Cruoilmetagenom1_FD_19991 | JGI IMG/M metagenome (IMG submission 19991)
ATAGACACCATGCTATTTTGAAATGTGAAATTATGAACGTATTTATTGGGCTAAAATACTACTTGAACTAAATTCTGTATTTTTGTCGGACACTAATAATTAAAAATAGCATTCCATTTGAGTTTGCAATAAGAATATACTTGTGAATTTAAGGTTTCAATCAAAAGCCCTACTTTTACGCCTTAAAACTGATACTTTAGATGTATTCTAATTACTTTACTCAAAAAGGACAAAAAGAAAATGTAATCTCTATTGCATTTTACAACTTAGATAATTTGTTTGATATTTTTGATGATCCTGATACCTTAGATGATGACTTTACGCCTACAGGAAAGAAAAAGTGGTCTCTAAGGCGCTATAAACATAAAATACAAAAAATGGGTGAAGTTCTTTCTCAAATAGGACTCGAACATGCCAAATTTCCACCTTCTTTTATTGGTTTAGCCGAGCTAGAAAACGAATCGGTACTCATCGATTTGGTAGAGTCAAAGAAACTAGCACCTTATCATTATGATTATGTGCACTATGATTCTCCTGACGAAAGAGGTATTGATGTGGGTTTTATCTATCGCAAAGAATGTTTTGAATATCTAGAATCTAAAATCTATCCGTTACTGCTTTTTGAAGAAGATGGCAAACGAGATTACACCCGTGATATGCTCTTGGTAAAAGGAAATCTACAAGGAGAGTTAGTCCATATTATTGTCAATCACTGGCCTTCAAGACGCTCTGGAACAGAGAGTTCTGAACATAAACGAATAACAGCTGCAAAACGTGTACATGAAATCATTGTAGAAATTCAAACGGAGACACCCCATGCTAAAGTTATTATTATGGGCGATTTTAATGATGGCCCGATGAATGTCAGTGTAAAAAAACATCTAGTTACCGCTGATTTCTATAATCCGATGGAGCGTTTAAAAAGTAAAGGTAATGGTACCTTGATTTATGATGAGGAATGGTTATTGTTTGACCAAATTATCTTTTCGAGAAACTTTTTTGACGAAGCATCCAATAAATTAACCTTTAAATATGCGGATGTTTTTGATCCAAAATTTATTAAAACTTGGCATGGAAAACGAAAAAACAATCCGCATCGCACCTATATAGGTCGTTGGCATCAAGGTGGCTATAGCGACCATTTTCCTGTTTATGTGTATTTAGAAAAGAATTAGTTTTTACCGCTAACTTGCCTACCATTACTGCCAAGTAGGCAGGGGCATAAAGACGCTAATTAGTATTCTTAACTCGCGTTATACATGTATATGTACTTTCATTACTCTCTAACAATTAGTGAGTAAACACGTACTTTCTCTGTGAAACTTAGTGTGTTCTCTGTGGAACTCTGTGCAATAGCCTTACTAGAACAACAACTAGCGTTCAGGTGTTTCTTCTTCGTCAGCACCACTTTTAATTAAATTTGGAAACAAAGTTGGCGCCAATTTTTTTACAGGTTCGTATAGAATAGATTGCTCTTTAGTTTCTTCATTGACAAACGGAATGGTGTCATTAAATCTATCAAAAATCATTATAACCACACTCAAAATCAAGGCAAGTTTTAAGGTACCAAAAACACCACCAAGTGCTTTGTTAATCCATCCTAAATAGGCAAAATCAGCTAGTTTGGTAAAGATTTTTCCCAACATAGCTATCGCAAATATGATAATTCCAAAAGTGATGGCAAAAGAGAGCAAGGTAATATATTGTTCATCCCAGCTAATCCGTTCTTTTAAAAAATCGCCGACAAAGTAAGAGAAATGTATGGCGCCATAAACTCCAGCAACCAGAGAAACCAAAGAAGCCACTTCCACAAACAAACCTTTCATAATGCCACGAATGAATCCAAAGACTAAAATGACTGCAATAATGATATCAAATGTTCCCATTTTAACTATTTAAAATTGATTGGATAAAAATACTAATTTTGTCGCAAAACAACTACGAATGGCTAGAGACCAAAAATTACAAGAACAATGGGATGAAATTGTGTCAGAAATTGCTGCAAAATTTGCAGATGGTGATAGCTTAAGTTTAGACGCCATTATCTACCTAATTGGTGTTCAGGAATTAGGAAAAGGGCCACAAGAATTTTCAAAAGATGACAAGGTAAGCTTAATGCATATTGCCATTTGTCGCTTATTAGAACCCTATGGCTATTATGAATTTGATTTCACTGACGACGATGGATGGCCGCATTATAAATTGATCAAAGAACTACCCAATCTACAAGCTGGTGAGCAGACTGTTTTGATGAAAGAAGCTATTATTGGGTATTTTGGGTATCAAAATTTGATGTAATAGAACCTAAAACCCTACATGAAACCCTTGCAGGGTTAAAAAGGTTAGATAACTTCAAACAGTTTCCCTGGTAATGGCCGTACCAATCCTTGCAATTCTAAACTAACCAAGGCTCCTGATATTTTATAAATAGGAATTTTACAGGCTAAAGAAATGCTATCTAAGAGTGTTTTGCCATTGGCAAATAAATAATCATAAATAATTTTTTCGTCACCCGATAAATCAACAAAAAGCTGTCGTTGAATTACTTTTTTGGCGTTTTCCTTTTGATCCCAATTCAACATATAGACCAAATCTTGCGCAGAATTTAACAAAGCAGCTCTGTTGGTACGAATAAGATTGTTGCAACCTTGACTATTCAAATCAGTCGTGCGGCCTGGCACGGCAAATACATCACGATCATACGAATTGGCAATACCGGCTGTAACTANTGANCCACCTTTATCAGCTGATTCAACAATTATCGTTGCGTCAGACATACCNGCNACAATGCGATTTCGTTTTAAAAAATGTTCACGTAAAGGTTCTTCATCATGCCAATGTTCCGTATAAAAACCACCATTTTCAAGCACTTGATACACATATTTTTGATGCACTTTAGGATAGATTTTATCAATACCATTGGCGAGAACAGCAATTGTTTGTAACTTATTTTGAATCGCTGCTTTGTGCGCTTCGATATCTACGCCATAGGCAAATCCGCTCACAATAATTGGATTGTATGCTTTAATACCATCCATTAATTTTTCGATAAAATCACGACCATAACTGGTCATTTTTCGAGTCCCAACAATACTGATAATAGGTTGTTCACCATAAGAAATTGCACCATCATGAAAAAGCAAAATCGGTCCATCAATGCAATGTTGCAGTTTTGCAGGATAGTCTGCATCCAAAAAGCTAGTAAAGTTAATGTTGTGACTGATTACATAATCTACTTCTTTTTCAGCATTTTTTAAATTCTCAACGTTATGTAAATCTTGAATGGTATAACGACCAATACCATTTATTTTCTCTAAAACGGACTTTTTTTGTGTAAATACCGCTTCGGCACTACCCGTATGAGCGATGAGTTTTTTGGCGTTGATCGGACCAATGCCTTTTGCTTTTTGCAAAGCTAATAAGTAGTGTAATTCTTTTTCTTTCATAAAATTTTTCAAGATATAGATGCTAGACCACCAGGTTATTGGCTACTAAATACTCCGCAATTTGAATGGCATTCGTAGCGGCTCCTTTTCGTAAATTATCAGATACAATCCATAGGTTTAAAGATTTGGGTTGTGATTCATCTCGGCGAATTCGTCCCACAAAAACAGCATCCTTTCCTTTTGCGGTTAAAGGCATCGGATATAGATTATTAGTAGGATCATCAACCACTTCTATTCCTNCTGTTTGTACTAAGAGTTGTTTCACTTCAGCTAACTCAAATTCGTTCTCAAACTCCAAATTAACACTTTCGCTATGGCCACCNACAACAGGAATTCGCACCGCAGTTGCCGTTAAAGCGATACTGCGATCATCTAATATTTTTTGCGTTTCACGCACCAATTTCATTTCTTCTTTGGTATAATCGTTTGCCTCAAAATCATCACAATGCGGTAGTGCATTTTGATGTATCGGATGCGGATAGGCTTTATCACCTGCAACACCTTTAACTTCATTTTCTAGTTGTTGTACGGCTTTAACGCCAGTTCCTGTAATCGATTGATAGGTAGAAACAACGACTCTTTTAATACCATATTTTTGATGTAACGGATGTAAAGCCAACACCATTTGAATGGTCGAACAATTAGGATTGGCGATAATTTTATCTGCTGTGGTAAGTTGATTTGCATTGATTTCTGGAACGACTAGTTTCTTTGTCGGATCCATACGCCAAGCAGATGAATTATCGATGACATAGGTACCTTCTTCTGCGAATTTTGGTGCCCATTCTAAAGAGGTATTTCCACCAGCAGAAAAAATTGCCATATCAGGTTTTGCTTGAACTGCAGCCTCTAAATCGATTACACTATAACTTCTCCCTTTAAAAGAAATTTGCTTTCCAACAGATTTTTCAGAAGCGACTAAAAGTAATTCGGTGAGAGGAAAGTTTCTTTCCGCTAATACTTCTAACATCACGTTTCCAACCATTCCTGTGGCGCCCACAACTGCTAATTTCATATTTTTAAATTTTACAATGCAAAGATAAAAAATATCAAATGCTAGAATACAACTTCAGATACATTAACTAGTTTTCTCTAATAATTTTTTAGATATAAAATACTATATTCGCAAACTAACTAAAAATATATCATACAATGTCAATACTAAGTTTTGGAGAATATATAGAGGGTCATAGCTATAAAGTTTTAGATGAAAGACAGATTAGAGCGAGTGCAGGAATCATGTTTCTATTGGGTTTAGTCGCTTTTGTAAATGCATTTATCTTGGAAAAGTATACAGTTGTTCCATATATTTCAGGTTTTCTACTCGTTAATTTTCTAGTTGGGATTTTTATCAACCCCAAATTTGCTCCAACGATGTTTGTGGCAAAACTTTTTATTTATAAACAAACCGCCTTACCTATTGGAGCGATCCAAAAGAGGTTTGCTTGGAGTCTTGGATTGGCTTTAGCATCCGTTATTTTTGTATTATCACTTTTTCTACTAAACGACCCCTCATTTTTTGAACCAGTTTGTTTTTTATGCATCATTTGTTTGGTCTTATTATATTTAGAAACAGCCTTTGGAGTTTGTGTAGGATGCAAATTATATAATGGAGCAATAAAAGTAAAGTTACTCGAGAAACCAGCTGAAAAACCGAATTGTATGGGTAATGCTTGTGAAGTATAACAGATAAAAAAGCATTAAAACAAGAAAGCCTTTACATGGCTGTAAAGGCTTATTTTCTCTCGCTCCCCCTCTAAGACTCGAACTTAGGACCCTCTGATTAACAGTCAGATGCTCTAACCAACTGAGCTAAGGGGGAATGTATTATTCCAATTTTGGGACTGCAAATATAGCTGTTTTTCTTTTTTCGGCAAGTTTTTTGAAAAATATTTTAGGTATACGCTAGTATTTTATTGTTCCATACGAATTCAATACTTATAAAAACTATCTTTGCAACAAGTTTTTTTAAACCTGAGATTGTATGTATATTCATAATATAGGAGAAACCAACTCTATTTTAAATACCTTTATCGCTGAATTAAGAGACCAAAAGATTCAAAAAGACTCCATGCGATTCCGTAGAAATATTGAGCGTATTGGTGAGATTTTATCGTATGAAATGAGCAAGGTGTTACCCTATAAAAGTAACACGATTACAACACCTTTAGGCACTAAAATAATACAACTTATTAATGATGAATTGGTTCTTTGTTCCATATTACGAGCAGGTTTACCTTTACATCAAGGATTACTTAATTACTTTGATAGAGCAGAAAATGCCTTTATCTCTGCCTATCGTAAAATAAAAGATGATGGTGATTTTGATATTAGAGTTGAATACTTTGCCTCTCCTTCTCTACAAGACAAAACCTTAATTTTAGCAGATCCAATGTTAGCTACTGGACAATCTTTGGTGAGTACCTACCAAGCACTCTTATCACATGGTACTCCAAAAGAATTACACGTTTTTGTAGTAATTGGTTCAACCGATGGAATAGCTTATATTGAGAAACACTTACCTAAAGAAGCACATTTATGGATTGCCACAGTTGATGATACCTTAAATGATCATGGTTACATTATTCCAGGTTTAGGTGATGCTGGTGACCTTGCTTTTGGTGATAAACTATAAACTTAGGTTTATAGGTCAACCTAAAGAAAAGGCATTAATAATGACAACATTAATAACCCCATTAATACAATCTCTTTCACCCAAACTTTACTAATTAATGAAAGCAAGTTTCCTAGAAAAACAGCAATAGGTAAAAAAAGAAACCCGATACTTTCTGTAAGGCTCAAGTTATTAAGAAATAAAACAAAGAAGCTAATTAGTAAATGATAGAATACTAAAGTTGCGTTGTTTTTACCTTCATTATCTATACTATGTCGGTTTGAAAAACCTTTCAATAATCCCCAAAGAAGTAATATAAATACAATTGATAAAGGAACATAAAGTTGTGGTATCGTAAATTCTGCAAAACGGAATCCTAAATTAATTTCGATTAAATCTCTAAATAACAGCATTTTTTCTGTACTAAAAAAGTAGGTGAAAGCAAGAAATAATGGGGTCAAGAAACCAAGAATAGGAAGTAGTAAATCTTTGTTAATTACTCTAATATAGATAAAGTATCCCGCGTAAATGAGTAGTAGATAAAGGCCACTTGGTGGGTATAATAAATAAGCAACACCTATATGCAAACCACTATCAAAAAACTTTACTAACAACAATTTTTTAGTTCGAATACTATAAATTTTCCTAGCTGCAAGTAAAACAAAAAAGGATGAAAAACATAATTTTGAAAAGCCTAATACACTTGGAAACAAACCAAAAAACACTACGAACACAAAAACAGCATAATAATTAGCTGGAGTAAGTTCGTTCTTCCGAATAATAAAATCACTCAAAAAAACCAAAGCGGCAAAAAAAAGAAAAGTCCCTAAAGCTTGAAATAATAAGACATAGTTTACTATTGGAGCTTGAATAATAGCATGTGCAAAAACATAAAAAAACAACAACACTAAAAGGCTGACAAAGCTTATCGGTTCTGATTTTTGAAAAAATCTTGCTAACATTGGTTGTTTTATTATATTTGCAAAGTAAACAATACAAAGTTATGTTAGCAAACAATATTTGGAAATTAACTGGTGAACTTATAGAAAAAGCCCTAGCTCCTTATGAAGCTATTCGATTAGGTGCTGATAATTGGTGGACCTCTAATAGCATCAGTTGGATTTTTATCGGAATTGGTCTTATTGCCCTTTTTTATTGGATGGGTCAAATGTTTAGCTTTAAGAAAAACGGCAAAGAAGACATTGCCTAAATACTCATTGTGGGCAGTAAAAATAAACTCAAACGCTTTCGTGAAAACGATAGTTTCGAAAATGTCATTCAACCAACTCGCCAAGAAGTACAAGAAGGCTTTCCCCTAAAAGGAAAATGGCATACTCATTTCAACAACAACAATCCGATAATTTTAGAATTAGGATGTGGCAAAGGAGAATATACACTCGCCTTAGCACAAAGAAACCCTACTATCAACTACATTGGTGTCGATATTAAAGGAGCTCGGTTCTGGCTAGGAGCTAAAATTGCAACCGAAGAAAAAATACCAAATGTAGCTTTTCTACGCACTCAAATAGAACTCGTTGATTTGTGCTTTGCCATGAATGAAGTCAGCGAAATCTGGATAACTTTTCCTGATCCACAGATTAAATATAAACGTACCAAACACCGAATGACTAATCCAGATTTTTTCACAAAATATCAGAATATTTTAGTGAAAAACGGATTGATGCATCTAAAAACAGATAGTGAATTTATGCACGGTTATACATTGGGTCTACTACAAGGGCAAGGCCATAAAATTATTTATGCCAATCACGATGTCTATAAAAATGAAGGCGCTCCATCAATAGTAACAGAAGTTCAAACATTTTACGAGCAAATGTATTTAGAGGAGCGTAAGCCCATTACCTATATTCAATTTCAGTTTGCTGACACCATCTAAATGGATCAAGACTCTCAAAATTTTTTCGAAAAATCACAAGCAGTAGCACGCCAAATACCTTATGGACGTGTAACAAGTTATGGTGCCATAGCCAGATATTTGGGTTCTGCTCGTGCGGCAAGAACGGTAGGCTGGGCAATGAATGCGTCACATTCAGATGATACTGTACCCGCACATCGTGTAGTAAATAGCAAAGGTATATTAACAGGAAAACATCATTTTGATGGAACAAACTTGATGCAACAATTATTAGAAAGTGAAGGTATTCAAATTAAAAACTTTCAAATAATAAACTTCGAACAAGTCTTTTGGGATCCCAACAGAGAATTATAATTCTCTTGGATTAATACTGCTCCTTTTCATTCGGAAAATCACTGCTTTTAACATCAGTAATATATTGTTGAAAAGCTCCAGTCATATCGGCATACAAATCTAAATAACGACGTAAAAAACGTGGGTGAAATTCGTGCGTCATTCCCAACATATCGTGTGTTACTAATACTTGTCCATCAACACCACCTCCAGCACCAATACCAATTACAGGAATCGATAAACTAGCAGCAACTTCCGCAGCTAATTTTGCAGGTACTTTTTCTAAAACCAAAGCAAAACAACCCAATTCTTCGAGTAATTTGGCGTCTTTTTTTAATTTCTCAGCCTCTGCTTCTTCTTTGGCTCTTACGGTATAAGTGCCAAATTTATAAATTGATTGAGGTGTCAATCCCAAATGCGCCATCACAGGAATTCCAGCCGTTAAAATTCGAGAAATAGAATCTTGTATTTCACTACCTCCTTCTAATTTTACCGCATGACCACCTGATTCTTTCATGATTCGAATGGCTGCTTTAAGTGCGCCTTTTGAATTTCCTTGATACGACCCAAAAGGTAAATCTACGACAATTAAAGCTCGATCAATTGCCCGTACTACCGAACTGGCGTGATAGATCATTTGATCTAAAGTAATGGGTAAAGTTGTTTCGTGTCCTGCCATTACATTAGAGGCCGAATCGCCTACCAAAATCACATCGACTCCTGAGTTGTCAACTATTTTTGCCATGGTATAATCATAAGCGGTTAGCATGGCGATTTTCTCACCATTGGTTTTCATCTCAACTAATGATTTTACCGTAACTCTTTTATATTCTTTGGCTGCTGCTGACATTTTAATAGGGTTTTATTTGGTAAAAATACATTTTTTAGAGCAATCAGAAATTATCGAGTATAATTTTGTGTACCTTTACTTAAATGATTATACGATTTAAGTTTTTTCATAGTAAGTATGCCGCCATGACTATTTGGCCTTTTATTTTTATAAAGGATAAAAATCATCGGTTAGATTCGGTTCTTATGAACCATGAAAAGATTCATTTACGTCAGCAAATAGAATTTTTGTGGGCTCCTTTTTTTATGTGGTATTTACTTGAGTTTCTCCTAAAATTACTGCTATTTAAAAATTGGGATAAAGCATATAGAAATATCAGCTTTGAAAGAGAAGCCTATCAAAATGAATCGAACCCAAATTATTTGACAAATAGAAAGCTTTGGGCTTTTTGGAAATATCTATAAATTAATGATCCTCTCAAGGTGTTTTTTCCAAAAAATTCTACCGATTTAACAATCCTAAAGTCCCTAAAATCAATATTTTTCCTATTTTTGAGGTTCTAAATATTTCAAAAACTCTATGATTACCTACATCAAGGGAAAACTTATCGAAAAAAATCCAACCTATGCCGTAATTGAAAGTGCAGGAATAGGCCATTTTATTCATATATCTTTGAATACCTTTTCGAAAATTCCCGATGAAGAGTTAGTCCAACTATACACCCATTTTCAAGTTCGTGAAGATGCACATTCTCTCTATGGGTTCTTTACACAAACCGAACGTGAAGTATTTAGATTGCTAATATCGGTTTCAGGTGTTGGTGCTAGCACAGCACGTGTGATGTTGTCTTCTATGACCCCACAAGAAATTCAACAAGGAATCGCTTCAGATAACGTAGCATTGATTCAATCTGTAAAAGGAATTGGAGCCAAAACCGCACAACGTATTATCATAGATTTAAGAGATAAAATTTTAAAAACCTATGATATGGAAACAATTTCATCGACTACAAGCAATACTACGAAAGATGAAGCGTTATCTGCTTTAGATGTTTTAGGTTTCTCGCGTAAACAAACAGAACGTGTTATCGATATGATTTTACGTGACCATACCAATTTAGATGTTGAAAATTTAATCAAACTAGCTTTAAAAAAACTATAAATTCTTTTGAAAAAGTTTCTACTACAAATTAGTTTTGCTTTAGCACTTATTATTGGTGGCCATTCGCTACAAGCTCAAATAGTTCAAGATACAACTGCAACCGAATTAACCACTAGTTTGCCCTATGATTTCGAAGCAAATCAAACAGGTAGTTTATATCTTTCTGATTTTGAGAATTATAATGTCATTTATGATGCTGTTCAAGACCAGTATTTTGTCGTAACAACCATTGGTGATTACAAAATTTCATATCCTATTATAATGACACGAGAAGAATATAGTTCGTATCGTCTTAAAAAGGATATGCACGATTATTATAAGGGTAAAATAAGTGCAATAAGTGGCAAGAAAAAAAACAGTGCCGACGAGCAAAAAGACCTACTTCCTAAATATTATGTCAATTCAAATTTCTTTGAAACCTTATTTGGAAGTAATGAGATTGAAGTAAATATACAAGGTAATGTCGAAATAAAAATGGGTGTTTTATACCAACGAGTCGATAATCCGCAATTAAATGAAACCAACAGACAGAGTACCATTTTTGATTTTAATCAAAATATAGGAGCCAGCATCATAGCAAAAGTAGGAAAGCGTTTAAACGTTTCTGCAAATTATGATACGCAATCTACATTTGACTTTCAAAACTTAGTGAAATTAGAATTTGATCCAACTACAGGTTTTGATGATGATGGCATTATCCGTAAAATAGAAGTTGGTAATGTTAGCATGCCACTACAAAACTCCTTAATTACGGGAGCACAAAATCTATTTGGACTTAAAACGGAATTGCAATTTGGGAAAACTACCGTTTCAGCTGTCTATGCCAAACAACAATCTCAAAGTAAAACAGTACGAGCTGAAGGTGGTGCAATTATTGAAGAGTTTGAGTTACAAGCTTCTGATTATGACCCAAATCGCCACTTCTTTTTAGCACAATATTTTAAAGATAATTTTGACAACTCTTTAATCAACTATCCTTTAGTCAATTCGTCTATTCAAATTACGAATATTGAACTTTGGGTTACAAATACAAATCGTACGACCGAAAATGTAAGAAATATAGTTGCGCTTGCTGACCTTGGAGAGTCGGATGTTTTAGAAGGTAATATAGGTAATGCTGATATCGCAAGTAGTACTATAAACGCTTTACCAAATTTTATTCCTGATAATGAAGTAAACGAACTTTATTCAACGATGAACACAGCTGGTGGTGGTATTCGTAATATTTCAACAGTATCAGAAGCTTTTACTATTGATATAATCGCCCCGAGTATGGCACAAGGTCGTGATTATTCGGTTTTAGAAAATGCTCGTCGATTGGTGCAAGGCGTTGATTTTGAGTTAGATCCTCAATTAGG
>JGI24023J19991_10003209_pt1 | contig 11573 bp, 12 predicted proteins | sample Cruoilmetagenom1_FD_19991 | JGI IMG/M metagenome (IMG submission 19991)
AAGATCGAGGCGACCAAGAATGCCATCAAGGTCAACGGCAAGGCGATCAAGGTGATGGCCGAACGGGACCCGGCCAAGCTGCCCTGGGGCGAGTTGGGCGTGGACATCGTGCTGGAATGCACCGGACTGTTCGCCAAGAAAGAGGCCGCGGCAATGCATCTGGCAGGCGGCGCCAAGAAGGTTCTGGTCTCGGCACCCTGCACCGATGCCGACCTGACGGTGGTCTATGGCGTCAACCACGATAAGCTGCGGAAAAGCCACACGGTCGTCTCGAATGCGTCCTGCACCACCAACTGCCTGGTGCCGGTCGCCTACGTGCTCGACCAGGCGGTGGGCATCAAGCACGGCTTCATGACCACGATCCATTCCTTCACCGGCGACCAGCGGACCGTGGATACCTTGCACAAGGATTTGCGCCGGGCCCGGGCTGCGTCGGTATCGATGATTCCGACGTCGACGGGTGCCGCGCGCGCAGTTGGCTTGGTCATGCCGAAGCTGAAAGGCAAGCTGGACGGCACCTCGATTCGCGTGCCGACACCGAATGTCAGCCTTATCGACCTAGCTATCGTGGCGAAGAAGAAAACGACGGTCGAGGCCATCAACAAAGCCATGGTCCGCGCCGCCAACGGCAACCGCCTGAAGGGCATCCTGGAGACCAACGACGAGCCCCTGGTCTCCTCCGACTTCAACCATGACCCGGCCAGCTCCATCTTCGATCTGACCCAGACCCAGGTGCTGGACGGCAGCTTCGTGCGTGTTCTCTCCTGGTACGACAACGAATGGGGCTTCTCCAACCGCATGAGCGACACGGCCGTCGCCATGGGCAAGCTGCTCTAGCGGCACCCCCCGCTTCGGCTATCATGGGCGGATGGCCGAGCGCACGATCATTGTCCACTCGCTTGAGCACGCCCGCGCCGCGGTCGGCGCGGCGGCGTCTTTGGGCATAGCCGTCACGCTGGCCTCTGCGCCGGGTGCCGCGGCCACCGTCGGCCCGTTGTGGTTCGCCGAGGTGGTATCGCTAGCCGCCGCCGAACACTCGGACACCCAGGTCTCGGCTATGCTCGATTGCGGCGCTTCGCCGGGTCAGGTCCTTGCCGCCCTGCGCCAAGGGATTGTGCGGGTACGGTTCACTGGGCGCGCATCGGCCGCCGCCAAGCTAACCGCCATTGCCCGCCGCCAGGGCGCCGAGATAGTGCGCGGCCGCCTGAAGGCTCTGGATTTGCTGGATGTGGACGATCCGGAGGGGGCATGTCGCAACTGGCTGGCGCGAAAATAGCTCCTGATTGCCTCTTCGGGGCCAAGCTGTTAGCTTCCGCGCGCCTTTTCCGACCCCATTCCAACCCCGGACCAGTTTAGCCAATGAGAATCAAGGGCAACGCCATCCGCCCCGGCAATATTATCGAACACAAGGGCCGCCTCTGGCGCGCGGTGCGTATTCAGCACACGCAGCCCGGTAAGGGTGGCGCTTATCTGCAGGTGGAGCTCAAGGAGGTCCGCGACGGCACCAAGCTGAATGAGCGTTTCCGCTCCAGCGAGGATGTGGAGCGCGTGCGCCTCGATCAGCGCGACCACCAATTCCTCTATGCCGAGGCCGGCGACATGCTCACCTTTATGGACAAGGAAAGCTACGACCAGATCACTTTGCATAAAGACCTATTGGGCGAGCCCGCCGTGTTCCTGCAAGAGGGCATGGACGTCACCATCGAGTCTTACGAGGGATCGCCGATCAGCGTAATACTGCCCGATACGGTGGTCATGACCATCACCGAGGCCGACCCGGTGGTAAAAGGACAGACGGCCTCGTCGTCCTATAAGCCGGCGTTGCTCGAAAACGGCGTGCGCACGTCGGTTCCGCCGCACATCGAGTCCGGCACACGAATTGTGATCAACACCGCCGACGGGTCCTACGTCGAGCGGGCCAAAGACTAGAGCAAGAATTTTCTAATGGCCGTGCGCTCGGCGACAATCAATGTGATGACCCGCGCCGCCGACAAGGCGGCCCGCCGCCTGAAGCGCGACTTCGGCGAGGTGGAGAACCTACAGGTTTCGCGCAAGGGTCCGGCCGACTTCGTATCTTCCGCCGATTTAAAGGCCGAGCAAATCTTACGCGACGAGTTGGGACGGGCACGGCCCGACTATGCCTTCTTGATGGAAGAGTCGGGGCATACCGCCGCCAGCCAGCCATCGACCGACACGGCGCAGCGGCGCTGGATTGTCGATCCGTTGGATGGGACCACGAATTTTCTGCACGGCCTGCCGCATTTCGCCATCTCCATCGCCTTGGAGGAGCGCGGCGAGATCATCGCCGGTGTGGTCTACGACCCGATCAAGGATGAGATGTTCTGGGCGGAAAAGGGCGCTGGCGCTTATTTGAACGATCGCCGCCTCCGCGTTTCCGGCCGCAGCAACCTCGCGAACGCGGTGGTTGGCACCGGATCACCCTTCAAGGGCCATGGCGAAGCACCGAAATTTCTTGCCGAGCTGAATGCCGTCATCGGTGCCACCGCGGGCATGCGCCGTTGGGGCGTGGCGTCGCTGGACTTGGCGTACGTGGCCGCCGGCCGCTTTGATGCCTTTTGGGAGCGCAACCTGTCCACGTGGGATACCGCCGCCGGAATCGCCCTGGTGCGAGAAGCCGGTGGCTATGTCAGCCAAGTCGAAGGCAAACCGTTCCGTTCCGATAGCCCCAGCATCCTGGCCGCCAACGACACTTTGCACTCCTCCATGGTGGCGCTGTTGCGGGGCGTCTAGCAAAGCAGTTGTCGGCGGCGCTGGCTCGGCATAGTCTTAGCATCCGATTCGGCGGGCGACATGCAGCACGGGGGACGTATGAAGTTGGCTGCTCGCCGCGTGTACGCGGCAATTCCCGGACCGGTATGGCCGGTTGTGTACGAAACGAATGTCGGACGAGCGCACCTCTGGCGCGCTGGTACGGCCATGTTTGTGGCTGCGCTCTTCTCAGCCATAGTCGCCGCTCCGGCGACAGCGCAGCAAACCATCGTTATCGGCGATGACAAACCCAGCGCGTCTGACGGCGGCCCGGCGAACCCGGATACCGCCGGCGTCATCATCAACAACGACGTGCTCGACAGCCTGGGCAGCCCGGGTGTCGCCGCGCCTGCCCTACCCCCGTCCTATGTCACACCCGCACCGGCGGGACAGGCTCCTGTGGGATCGCCAGGGGTGCCAGGGACGGCCTATCGGCTGCCAGGCAGCGGCCAACTGGTAATCAGCAGGCCAAGCACGCTCCTATTTCCACCACAGACATTTCCCAGCAGCCGTCTGACAGTTCCGAGTCCGACGGGACGAACAGCAGGCAGCTCCACAGCGCCGGAGTCGGGCAAGGCTCAGTCGCGCCTTCTTGTGCCGAAGCCGGTTGAGCCGGCCGCACCACAGGTAACACCGCCGGAACCGGCACCCGCGGTTGCAACGGCGGTCCCGCGAGAGCCCGTGACCCAAGAACCCGCGGCCCCAGCGGCCCCAGCGGCCATCGCCGAAATCCCTCCAGTGGCCGAGCCGGTAACCGAGCCCACCCCACCGGCCCCTGCGCCGATGGCGCCAACGGCAGAACCGATGATCCCGGCGGAACCACCCACGGTCGCGGCCTTACCACCTGAGCCAGCGCCGGTCGCCGAGCCACCAATGGCGCCAGCCCTGACAAATGAACTGCAGTCAGCGCCGCCACCGGCCGAGCCCGCCGCAACGATCGAACCGGAGCCGGAGCCCCAGCCGGAGCCCCAGCCGGAGCCAGCGCAAAGCGCCGCCTTGCCGTCGGCGGCCAGTTCGGTGGACGAGATGCGCCTGCTCTTCAACGATGGGTCGGCCGAGCTAACGGCGACCGCGGCCGGCCAGTTGGACGGCTTGGCCGGAAAACTGATGGCAAACACAGAGGCCCGATTGCAACTGCTCGCCTATGCCAAGGCAAGCAGCGACGGCTCCAGCCGAGCCCGGCGCCTGTCGTTGTCGCGAGCGCTGGCCGTGCGCGCCTATCTCATCGAGAAGGGAATCCGCTCAACCCGTATGGACGTCCGCGCGTTGGGCAGTGGTTTCGAGGGTGGTCCGCCCGATCGCGTCGACGTCCTGCCGCAAGAGTCCACACAATAAGTCCGCCAGAGAAACTACGTGCGCCACAGTTTCGCCGCACTAGCGCTCTATAGGGCGAGCACTCTCCGACGAACTGCGAGGCTGCAATTCACACGATGACCCGGCCGCAGCGTTACCTCATCCGCATGAGCATCTTTCTGGTGATCGTCACCGCCGCCTGCGCGGCGCTGGCCCCAAGGCTCATAGACGCTTTCGTCGCCAATGCGTTGCTGAACGGCATGATCATCGGCGTCTTGCTGCTTGGTGTCGCCTTCATCTTCCGCCAGGTGATCATCCTCCGGCCCGAGATCGAGTGGCTGCAGGATTTGCGCCGGGAAAGCAGCGGCGGCCTGGTTTTCCCCACGGCGCTGTCCGAGCGGCCGCCGCCGCGCCTGCTCGGCCCCATGGCCAACATGCTGGGCGAGCGGCGGGGGCGTATTTCGCTCTCCACCATTTCCATGCGGACCTTGCTGGACGGCATCCAAAGCCGCATCGAGGAATCGCACGAGATTTCGCGCTATCTTATCGGTCTGCTGATCTTTCTTGGGCTTTTGGGCACCTTCTGGGGCCTGTTGGAGACGGTCACCGCGGTTGGCGAGGCCATCGGCGGGCTGAGCGCCAGCGGCGCCGACGCGGCAATCCTGTTCGAGGATCTCAAGCGCGGCCTCGAAGTGCCGCTGTCCGGCATGGGCACGGCCTTCAGTTCCTCTCTGTTCGGCCTCGCGGGCTCCCTCGTCCTCGGCTTTCTCGAACTGCAAGCGGGCCAAGCGCACAATCGTTTCATGAACGATCTGGAGGAGTGGTTGTCCGGCGTGACCCGCTTGTCCACCTCCGGCCCGGTTGGGGACGGCGACGCTTCAGTCCCAGCCTTCATCCAGGCGCTGTTGGAAAAAACGGCGGATAGCCTGGATCAACTACAAACCACCATCGCGCACGGCCAGGGCGACCGCAACTCGTTGGACCAGAACCTGATTACATTGACCGAACGTCTTGGGCATCTCACCGACCATATGCGATCGGAGCAGGATCTTTTGATCCGCTTGGCCGAAGCGCAATCCCAAATGAAGAATCTGCTGACAGCGATCGTCGACGGCACGCCGGCGGCCGGCGGCTTCGACGACGCAAGCCGCACGCATATCCGCAATCTCGATGTGCGCCTCGAACATCTCATCAAGGAGATGGGCAGCGGCCGCGATCAGGCGGTGCAGGAGATTCGCGGCGAGATTCGCCTACTCACCCGCACCATCGCCGCCATGGCCGAAGAAAGCGAGTAGAGCGCGATGTACTCGGTCGGGCGCAGCGGCCGGCGCGCCATCAACATCTGGCCCGGCTTCGTCGATGCCCTGGCCTCGTTGCTACTCGTCGTCATCTTCGTGCTCATGGTCTTCATGATCGCGCAGTACTTCCTCTCGGCGGCGCTGACGGGCCGGGACGAGGCGCTGGTGCGTCTGCAGCGCGAGATCAATGGTTTGGCGGAGTTGCTGTCCCTGGAACGGGCGGCGAATGCCGAGCTACGTATCGACGTTTCACAGCTCTCCTCCGAGCTGCAAAGCTCGCTTACCGCCCGCGACTCGCTCACCAATCAGCTCGCCGCTTTGACTGAGTCACGCGATACCCTGCAAGCGAGCCTCGACGAGGCGCAGGCCAAACAAGCGCAGGCCAGCCAGGAGCTCGAAGACGCCTACAAAGTCATCGAGGCGGACAAAGATAAGATCGAAGCCCAGTTGGCCCAGCTCGCCATCCTGCAAAAGCTGCGCGACGAATTCAGCGAGCGGATCAAGGCATTCGAGACGGATAAGGCCAAAGTCACCAAGGAGTTGGAGGACGCCTACAAGGTCATCGAGGCCGACAAGGCGAAGATTCAAGCGCAACTCCAGGACCTAGCCGTCCTGCAATCGTTGCGTGATGAGTTGCTGACCAAGCTGGCCGCGGCCGAGGGTGCGCGCGACGATCAAGAAAATCTAACCGACGAGGCGCAGGCACAGGTCCTGTTGCTCAACCGCCAAGTGGTCGCCTTGCGCGAACAATTGGCGCGTATATCCGATCTGCTGGCGGACGCGGAAGCCAAGAACATAGCGGACGATGTGCAGATCGCCGATCTGGGCCGCCGCCTCAACGTGGCGCTTGCCAACAAGGTACAGGAGCTTGCGCGCTACCGATCCGAGTTCTTTGGCCGCCTGCGCGAGGTGCTGGGCAACCGCCAGGATGTGCGCATCGTCGGTGACCGTTTCGTCTTCCAGTCCGAAGTTCTTTTCGCCAGCGGATCGGCGGAACTTGGCGCGCCCGGGAAAACACAGATGGCGCAACTCGCCCAGACGTTCAAGCAAATCGCAGGGAAAATTCCGAAAGACCTGCCTTGGATCCTGCGTGTCGACGGACACACCGACATCGCGCCGATTCATACCGTCGAATTCCCCACGAATTGGGAGTTGTCGACGGCACGCGCAGTCTCCGTCGTGCAGTTCCTAATCGCCCAAGGTCTTCCAGCGGACCGCCTGGCTGCCACCGGTTTCGGCGAATTCCAGCCGCTGGAGGAAAGCCGCACCGACGCGGCGTTCCGGCGTAACCGGCGCATCGAGCTAAAATTGACCGAAAGATAGACGGCGCTATTCGCCAGCCGTCAGCGCTTCGACGTCCAAGCCACCGCCATTCGCTTGATCGAACTGTAACGCTGCCAAGCGCGCATACAACCCATCCTCGCGGATGAGTTCGCCGTGCGTGCCGACGGCGACGATCCGCCCTTGGTCCATGACCACGATACGGTCCGCCTTCAAAACCGTCGCCAGGCGATGAGCGATGACCAGAGTGGTCCGCCCGGCCATCAGGCGGTCCAGGGCTTGTTGCACGGCGCGCTCGCTTTCCGCATCAAGGGCGCTGGTCGCCTCGTCCAGCAACAGCACCGCCGGATTGCGCAGAACGGCACGGGCAATCGCCAGGCGTTGCCGTTGACCGCCGGATAGGCGCACCCCGCGCTCGCCGAGAAAGGTATCCAGCCCCTCCGGCAGGCGCTCCAGGAATTCCAAGGCCGCGGCGGCCTTGGCGGCACCGCGCACCTCGTCGTCGCTGGCCTCGGGCTGGCCGTAACGGATGTTCTCCCAGGCATCGGCGGAGAAGATGACCGGCTCCTGCGGCACCAGGCCGATGCGCGCGCGCACCTGGCGCGGATCGGCGGCGCGGATATCCACGCCATCGATCAGAATGCGTCCACCCTGCGGATCGTAAAATCGCAACAGCAACTGGAATAGCGTCGTCTTGCCGGCACCCGATGGACCGACCACCGCCAGCTTCTCGCCCGGCCGCACGACAAGATCCAGATGATCGACCGCCGGGCGATCCGGGCGTGACGGGTAGCGAAAAACGACCTGCTCGAAGCGGATCTCGCCACACGCCGGCTGCGGCAACGGCTGCGGGTCGGCCGGTGCCGCAATATCGGGCTCCATCTCCATGAGTTCGAGCAGCCGTTCGGTGGCGCCGACGGCGCGCTGCAAGTCGCCGATCACTTCGCTGATGGCCCCGGCCGCACCCGCCACCACAACGGCGTAAAAGACGAAGGCCGACAGCTCGCCACCGGTAATTCGCCCTGCCAGTACGTCGTGACCGCCAATCCACAGGATCATGCTGACCGAGCCAAAAACCAGGACCAGAACGACGGCCGTCAGGATGGCGCGGGCGCTGATGCGCCGCAGGGCGGTGGCGAAGGCCCCCTCGACGCGCACCGCGAACCGCTCGCGGTCGATAGGTTCGTGGCCAAAAGCCTGCACCGTGCGAATGGCATTCAACGCCTCGTCGGCATAGACGCCCACATCGGCGATCCGGTCTTGGCTGTCGCGGCTCAACCGCCGGACCCGGCGGCCATAGATGAGGATCGGCACCAGCACCAAGGGCATGACCAGGAACGCCAGGCCGGTCAGCTTGGCGCTGGTCACCGCCAGCAGCACGGTACCACCCAGCAGCATCAGGGTATTGCGCAGGGCGATGGACACCGACGTGCCGACCACCATCTGCAAGAGGGTGGTATCCGTGGTCAGGCGCGACATGACCTCGCCCGTCCGGGTGATCTCATAGTAGGCCGGCGACAAGGCGATCACTCGGTTGAAAACAGCGCGGCGGATATCCGCCACCACCCGCTCGCCGACCCAGGAGACCAGGTAGAAACGCGCATAGCTGGCGCCGGCCATGAGCACGATGACACCGACCAGCACCAGAACCGCCTGGTCCAGGAGGGCACTATTGCCGCTGGCGAACCCCTCGTCGACCAGCTTGCGCAGGCCAAAGCCAAGGCCGAGCACGGTCCCGGCCGCCACGGTCAGGGCGATGCTGGCACCCAAGACCTGCAGCTTGTAGGGCCGGACGAACTGCCAGAGCAGGCGAATACGCCGCAAATCGCCGCCGGGTCTGCCTGTATCCCCTTGTTGCTTCATAGCTTATGGGTATAGCACCGGTTCATCCCCGACAACCGCGCTGGAAGGCTTGCCTCCAGCCGGAGGCTCGGCTATACAGCCCGCCGTCAAGGAGAGCTGAACGATGAAAAAAGATATTCACCCGGAATACCATGAGATCAACGTGGTGATGACCGACGGGACGAGCTTCAAGACCCGCTCGACCTACGGCAGTGCCGGGGATACGTTGCGCCTGGATATTGACCCCAAAACCCACCCGGCCTGGACCGGCGAGCATCGCTTGGTCGATACCGGGGGTCAGGTGGCCAAGTTCAAGAAACGGTTCCAGGGGATCGGCATCAAATAGTTGCCGGCGCCTAAATCGTAGCTAGCCCCAGGGCACCCGGCTCGCGGTCCAACATGGCGTCCAGACGGGCCACCCGTTGATACAGCCGTAAACTGCTATCCAGCAGCTTGGCCAGGCGTTCCGGCATCGGCTCGTCAAGAACCGGCTGAACCGCCTCGCATACGGTTTGTCCCGACAGACGATATTCCGGCGCCGCCGCCTGCTCGCGCGTGAGCTCGCCGGCATGCACCGCTTTCTGGACCAGAAGCCAAGCAACGACCTGAGTTATGCGGGCGGTCATACGCATGGATTCGCAGCTGGCCGCCAAACAGCCGACGGGACCCAACTCCTCAAAATCGGCCTGTTTCTGATGCGCCAAATAATCCCGCGCCTCACGAGTCAGCGCCATCGCCTCGTCAAAGGTGCTGTCGAAATAGGCGATCTGTTGATCTAAATCGGTCACAGGCAGCGCTCGGCAAGAGATGGGGCTGACGGTTAGCCCAGATTTACCATGACTCTATCCAGCGCCACCTTAACAATTGGTTCGACAGGACCTTTTCGACAACCGGGGCGAGAACACCCTTTTTTATAAAACACCAGAAAATCAATAGATTAGGCCGTAATCGCCGATTTGGAGGGGGCTTGAAAGGCAGCGGCGCAACCCTAAATCAAGAGTGTCGCCAGGGGTGCCTATGGTAGGGCCCCGCGAGGCGGCAAGCATACTGGGGTTCGACCATTCAGGTGAATCCCGATGTTTTGAACCATGTTGCTCAACTGGAGGATATGGCTATGCGTACTATGGATCTAAATCCCCTTCTGCGCGCCACCGTCGGCTTCGACCGCATGATGAACATGCTCGATGCATCGAGCCGTCAGGATGAAGGCGCCCTGAGTTACCCGCCTTACAACATCGAGAAGACCGGCGAAGATGACTACCGCATTGTTATGGCGGTGGCCGGTTTCGGTGAGGGCGAGCTTGATATCACGGTCAAGGAGAACAGCCTGGTCGTCACGGGCAAGAAGGACAAGCCCGAGACCGGCGACGGTTCTTACCTCTACCGTGGCATCGCCACCCGCGCCTTCGAGCGCCGGTTTGACCTAGCCGACCACATCCGGGTCAACGGCGCCCGCCTCGAGAACGGCCTGCTCTTCGTCGAGCTGGTCCGTGAGGTCCCCGAGGCCATGAAGCCACGCTCCATCAAGATCGAGGGGCAGCCGGCAAAGGGCCGCAGGGTTCTTGAAGACAAGGCGGCGTAACAACGCAGCCTTACGCACTATCGGGGGCGGTCATTGGCCGCCCCCGAATTGCTCTGCAGGCGCGCAAGGGCATCACGAATAGGCTCTGGTATCGGCACCGACCGCATATCCGTCCGGTCTACGAAAACATGCACGAAGTGGCCCACGGCCGCCGCAGTCTCCACGCCCTCTCGAAACAGACCGATCTCGTAGCGCACGCTGCTGCGCCCCAGATGGGCGACGCGTAGGCCGGCTTCGATCGCTTCCGGAAACGCGAAGGCTGCCCGGAACCGGCAGTGCGATTCGGCGCAGATACCGATCACCGGTCCGCCGTGAATATCCAGCTCGCCGGCGCGGATGAGGTAGTCGTTGATGACCGTATCGAAGTAGGAATAGTAGACCACGTTGTTGACGTGGCCGTAGATGTCGTTGTCCATCCAGCGTGTCGGGATGGTCAAGAAATGCGGGTAATCGGTCCGGGTTTCTTCAGGTTGTGTGGTCATTCTCGCACGCCGCCCTAGAGAACCGTCTTCAGCGCGTCCAGGGTTTCATCCGGCTTCTCCAACATCATCATGTGCCCACAGCCGGCGATCTCGCTCACCTGAGCGCCAGCAATTGCCCCGGCCAGCTTTCGCCCGGCTTTGGCCGGGGTCATCCGGTCGTCGCTGCCCAGGACCAAAAGAGTCGGACAGGCCACGCGCGCCGCCGCCGCGCCACCGTCGTAGGCGTTGCAAGCAGCCAGGTCACGATGCAGCACGCCGGGAACACTCCGCTCCAGCAGGCGCTCGCCCCCGCCCATGAGCCATAACCCCGGCGCCAGGTTGCCGCCGACATGCCCGGTGGGGCCGTGGCCCCACGAGGTGACCAAATCATAGGCGAGAGGATCGTTCGCCTCGGCCGCCGCCAGCAGATCGGGATGCACGGGCATGCGCGGCGCCGTGCCAAGCAACGCTAGCGCCCGCACACGATTGGGGAAATGCACCGCCGTTTCCAGGGCGATCAGCGAGCCCATGGAGTGGCCGACGAGCGCCGCCGAGGCGACCCCCGCAGCCTGTAAGAATGCATCGAGCCACGCCGCCATCGCCGCAATCGAGTCCAGGGCCGGCCCGGCGGAGCGGCCGTGGCCCGGCAAATCCAGAGCCAAGACGGATCGGCCGTGATGGGCGAAGTAGCGTGTCTGCAGGGCCCAGATCGTATGGTCCATGCCGGCGCCGTGCACAAAGACGACGCAGTCCTGGCCCGCATCAAAGGGCCGGCCGCCGGTGGCGGCATAGACCGTCTGCTGGGCAACAATGAAGTCCACGGGCGCCGGGTTAGGCTTTTTGCGCGGCGCGCAGCGCCTGGCGCAGATCGTCGATGATGTCGTCGGCGTCCTCGATCCCCACGGAAATGCGGATCATGTCCTCACCGACTCCGGCGGCCGCTAGTTGTTCCGCATTCATTTGCTGATGCGTGGTGCTGGCCGGATGCAGAACCAGGGTCTTGGCATCGCCCACATTGGCCAGATGCGAGGCCAGCTTGCAGGCCTC